>JAEEGK010031019.1_pt1 | contig 10556 bp, 5 predicted proteins | sample 8958771 | NCBI WGS metagenome assembly JAEEGK01 (sample SAMN16246547, study PRJNA631951) | gut metagenome | biome: gut microbiome; feature: rumen; material: SC-attached | host: Bos | place: Iran: Karaj | collected 2018-10 | reverse complement strand
GACCTTCAGGCTGGTGATGAGGGCGTAACACACGAAGCTCGTGATAGCGGCGCTATCCAGATCATTGCAGCAACAGGCGATGCAATCCAGAACTCTGGTAAGAACATCGACTACACAATCACATGTAACGGAACATACTTCGGCGATGAGAAGCTTGCAGCTCTTTCACTTGCATATGGTTATGCTGAGGCTGATCCTGAGCTTGTAGATCAGGCTAACAAGCTTGCTATGGCAGATGGTCTTGAGCCTAAGAACGTTAACGTTGGTGAGATCACAGCAGAAGCTGGTGTAGGTGATACTCTTTCATCTAAGAGAGATCAGATCTATGACAACGCTGTAGTTGCAGCTGAAGCAGACTTCGATTCAACATGGGATAGCTTCATGGCAGATTACCTCTCAGCCGGCGGCCAGGCAATCATGGACGAGCGTGCAGAGAAGTGGGCTGAGTACTTCGGCGATGCAGATATGCTGCCATGATATAGGTGTCATAATGCATAGATTATTCATGCTTGCATGAAATGGAGCAATCCGTATATCATATATAAATAAAGAAGGGCATCCCGACCGGGATGCCCTTTTATAGTGCCTATATGGCTTATTTAAGTATCATAGGAGCGAACAGCTGGTAGAGCATGATCATGATACAAACTGCTGTAAAAAGGATTGTTCCTGAGTTTCTATATGCTATGGCTGAAAGTTCCCTGGATGGAACTTCATCTCTTTCAGGTTCAAGCTTAACATCTCTTTTTATCAGTGTATAAACAAGTGAAAGTACTCCAAGAACCAACATTGCATAAGCAAAGTACTGATAAGCTGTAGGAATAATCGGTGCCAGCGATGAAGATGTGTTCACGATCAAGTGTATTATGATGGTCAGAAGAACATTTCCTGTCTTCACATATACATATCCAAGAACGAGACCAATTGCAAATGCATAGAATAACTGATACAGGTTACAGTGGAATAATCCAAAGGCAATTGAGGAGAACATAATAGCTGTAAATTCTCCGTAGCGCCTTGTTCTGTCAATAATGAACTTTCTGAACACAAGCTCTTCGAATATTGGTGCAAGGAACGAAACCATTATAAATGCTGGTATATTGTCACCTGCAGTAAGTGTGTTGATCGTTGTATTCTCAGCTTCGCCGCTTGTCATCAGGGAAGCAAGTCGCTGGCTGAAAATATTGAGCGCATAGGCTACAGGGAACACAACGAAAACGCATCTTAGATACATGCTGGTTTTCATTTTCTCTTTTACAGTGACAACAGAGTCGTTTGTGAGCTTCATGATGAGGAAGCATATTGGAACAGCAATCAGGTAAATGGCAATGCAGTTGTTGATAACAAGGAACGTTGTATCCTCATACATATCTGTAAGGCCTACATGTCTTTGCGCTGCTACCATATTGCCGATAACGCTTCCTACAAGACCACCAAGTACATTCGCAGCTAGCATGAAGGTAAGGAGTGCAAAGCCGACAATGGTATAGGTTTTTTTTGCTTTGTCATATCTTTCATAGCTTGTCGGATCATAGACTGTGGTGCTCTTATCTTCTTCATCCTCTGCCTTGGTTGTAACCTTGCCTGTAATGGCGGCTACAATCTCTGCAAACATTCCCTTGGTGCCTTTTTTGAACAATCTGTTCTTGTAAACTCTTCCTGTAAGGAGTGCCAAAAGAACTGTAAATACAAGGAGTATAGCTAAGTACAATACAAATTCCAGAATACCGATATGTCCACTTGCGATATCACCAGGTAAAGAGAAGGCTGCTGTAAATGGAATGATTCGAATGATCGTAGTAGCCACATCTGAACCGGTGTATGAAGGTACATACAATGCTGCGATGAAACCAAAGAGCATTGTCAATACTGACATTCCAGTAGTCTGTGTGAGCTCTTCTGCTGTAGCAGCAAAGGAAGCAAACAGTGCAGATACGAAGCAGTAGAAAAGAAATGCAGCAAGTAAAGCTATGATAGCCAGAATCAGAAGTACTCCGAAGTTATCTGAAATTGTTCCTTCAGGCATGGCCTCCATGAATGTGGAGATAAGGCTCTTTGGAGCTTCGCCTGTGAGACTCTTGATCATACTGTTACTTAATAGTAGTCCTGCAAATCCGCATATTACCCATGTAATTATCTGGATAACTGCTTCACAGAAGATGGCTGTTACTTTACCAAAAATAATACCTGAGGGTTCTGAAAGAGTCAGAAGATATTCATTTAGTTTGGATGTCTTTTCCATGCTGACTATCTGACCAATGCTCTGTCCATAGAAGATTACCAGGAAGTATAAAACAAGCATAACGAGCATGTGAGCCAGGTAGGATAATAATGAGTAGTCCTCTTCTTCCTCTACGGCATCCGCTTTGGTTTCATCGAAGCTTATGTCGCTGATAGCCATGTTGAGTTTTTCTTCGGAAATACCAGTGCTTTTGATCTTGGCATTTTTAATTGTGTCAGCAAAATCTTCTATGAAATCTGCGCTTTCGTCGCTGTTAATAAGACTTGTTTTCGGAATATAGACTGTAAGGTCGCAGCTGTCTTCGCTCTCGGCAACTTGAAGGACAATAGAGTAATCAGCGTTATCACCAAGGTAAGTTGCTGGATCAGAAGCAGCTTTCTGCGGGTCTACATCATTTAGTTCACTGAACTGAAGGTTCGGATAATCTTTTTGATGTTTTTGAACGAAGCTGTCAGTATCAATGGAATAATCTGTTTCATTTACTATGTATACAGCTTTCAGGGCTTTTATCTGCTCTTCCTTATTAAAGGCTCCGGCAAGGAATACATTTGTGACTGCAACACCTACAAGGATTACAATACCTGCGATAGCTGTAGAAGTTATGAATTTCGAGCCTTTGATGGCTTGTTGTAATGTGAATTTTAATATTTTTAGCCAGTTCTTCATACGACCACCTGCTTTTTCATAAGTGTAATTATGTCTTTAACGCCAAGTCTTTTGCCCTGGAAAAGAAGCATTGACTCATATACTGCGGATGCAAGGATAAATGTGCAGGCTGCTGTGATTATTATGATGACAAGTGCTATGAGACCCGCGATCACACTGAGCTTGCCAGTTAATATAAGGGCTGGAGTAATGAATGCGCCAGTTAAGGGGAACATAGCAAAAAATGTCTGAAGCGCCTCATGTCCGCTTGAGTTAAACATCAGGATTATGTAGAACATATCTGCATAAACGCAGATCAGCAGTATAAAGCTGTAGAGCTTATATGCATCCTGTAGTTCATCGAGCTTGGATACGCTAGCGCCAGTAAGGGCTCCAATAATTGAGAAAAGAGCTAGACCAGCAAGGAAGTATAATACAGCAACCACCAGCTTTTCAGGAGTCATTGTCTCCCAAAAGGTAGAAACTGTAACTACGCTACTTGTGGTGTTTGATACTGCCTTGGTATCTCTTATCAGGAACACACTCACAAGCTGTGACAGGAAGTTACAGGAATATCCGGCAAAGGTCATTATGAGAGTTTCTACAAGTCTAGCTGCAATCTTACCTGATAACAGGGCAATAGGTCTTGTTCCTGTGAGAAGGAATTCGATCACTCTTGATGACTTCTCTGTGGCGATAGATGTAGCTACTGTACTTACGGACATGTTGATGAACATAAATACAAACATCAGGCCGCCAATAATAAGGATGTAATCGTTGTATGTAAATCTTGTAGTATCCTCTGTGTAAGCACCTTTATCGTCGGGCTTCATGATGGTTACATTCAGCTCTTTGGACATGTAGTCATAATCATCGCTGCTGATATCAAGACTTTTTAATGTCTCATCCCTGAAGAAAGTAAAGAAATCACTTTCGAAGGTATCAAGCTCTGAATCCTCGATACCGGACTTGCTGGAACGAACAATGTTCACGTCAAAGCCATCTTCTTCATCATAAGAAACCTTAACAACAAGATCATTATTGGAAGGCTTGCTCTCGAGATTTTCTACTGCAGCATCAAAGGATGCGCTGTTATCGGTGATAAAGGATAGGCCCGAATATCTGTCCATAGCAGTAAAGTTACTATAATCTATAGAAAGCTCTGTTTCGTTATATACATATACTGATTCAATATTTGAAGGTGACTCACTATTGCCGGATTTGATGTTGCCGATAATGACCATGATAGGTGTGGCAAAAAAGGCAATAGCACATACTATTCCCAGAAAAGCTTTAAAACCAGTCTTCTGAAGGCCTGTAAGGAGCTCGAATACAAAGACCTGTTTAAAGCCTCTTAATTCACTTTTATTCACTTACAGTTTCCTCCGCCTCGTTTTCTATATTTCCTTCTCCAACAGCTTCAATGAAAATCTCGTGAAGAGAAGGCTCTCTGAGCTCGAAATGTACGATGGATTTATCAGCATCTGTAAGATGGCGAAGCAGGTTCTTGGCTTCTGCTTCATCTTTTACCTTGAGCTGAACGCCGGCTGGTGTGTCGTTGACGACCTTGATGCCAAGTGTGCTGATTGTATCAGTAATATCCTCATCGCACTTAACAAAGAGGTTAACTCGGCCGTAAGACTTCTTGATATCGTTGAGGTTACCCTGAACCTTGACCTTACCTCTGTTCATGATTGTGATGTCTTCACAGAATTCCTCGATGACAGGCATCTGGTGAGAGGACATGATGATATATTTCTTTTTATCTATTTCTTCGTGGATTACGCTCTTGAAAAGATCTGTGTTTACAGGATCAAGACCAGAAAGAGGCTCGTCCAGAATAAGGAACTCAGGATCTGAGATAAGAGCAGCCATGAGCTGTATCTTCTGCTGGTTACCTTTGGACAGCTGATCTGCAAGAGTCGGCTTGAATTTCTTGCCTTTTTTTCTCTCTGGGAAAAGATATTCTGTAACCTTGAGTCTGTCTCCCCAGTATTTGATCCTATCCATTGCTTCATCAGTGGATAAACCTTTAAGTGATGCGAAATAAAGAAGCTGATCCATGATTGGATATTTAGGATACAAACCTCTTTCCTCTGCAAGGTATCCGACATTAACCTTGCGTGTGTCAAAGTTCTCACCATTTAAGAGAACTTCGCCGTGATCTTTTGCAAGAATGCCGAGCATCATACGGATGGATGTTGATTTACCTGCGCCATTAGTGCCAAGAAGTGCGTAGACACCAGGGCTGACAAGTTCAAAAGAGAGATCCTCGACTGCCTGCTTTTCCCCAAACTTTTTCTGTAAGTGTTTTACTTCAAATGCCATACTATATCTCCTCGAAAACTTTATGTATAAAAAGTGCTTCAAAAATAGATTTTATCAGACTTTCCGCGAAACTTCTATACACATAAGCACTATCCGCAAATATTAAGATGATGAAGGCAAAATATGGTAAGAAATAAGAACCTGCTCTATGTGAGAATAAATAATGCCAAATGATGAAAATAGGGTAATACATACATAAATAAAGGGGAATACTATGAACAGACAAGAAGCAAGAAAGCGTGCTAAAGAGCTTGTTGCCAAGATGACCATTGAAGAGAAAGCATCCCAGCTTCGCTATGATGCACCTGCCATTGACAGACTGGGCATCCCAGCGTACAACTGGTGGAATGAGGCTCTTCACGGAGTAGCAAGAGCCGGCACAGCCACAATGTTCCCACAGGCTATCGGACTTGCCGCAGCTTTTGATGAGGAACTTATGGGCGAGGTTGGTGAAATCATAGCTGAGGAAGCTCGCGCCAAGTACAATGAACAGTCCAAGAGAGAGGACAGAGATATCTACAAGGGTCTTACTTTCTGGGCTCCTAACGTAAACATCTTCCGTGATCCACGTTGGGGCAGAGGCCATGAGACCTATGGTGAGGATCCATTCCTTACCAGCAGACTTGCAGTTCCTTTTGTAAAGGCAATGCAGGGTGATGGTGAATACATGAAGGTTGCAGCGTGTGCTAAGCACTTTGCTGTTCATTCCGGTCCTGAGGGAGAAAGACATTTCTTTGATGCCAAGGCTTCCAAGAAGGATCTTGAGGAGACATACCTTCCGGCATTTGAGGCTCTTGTAACAGAGGCAGATGTTGAAGCTGTTATGGGTGCTTATAACAGAACTAATGGTGAGCCTTGCTGCGCTAATAAGCCTCTTATGGTTGATACACTTAGAGGAAAGTGGGGCTTCAAGGGACACTTTGTATCTGACTGCTGGGCTATCAAGGATTTCCATGAGAATCACAAGGTTACAAGCAGTCCTGAAGAGTCAGCTAAGCTTGCGCTTGAGATGGGATGCGATCTTAACTGTGGATGTACATATCAGTCAATCATGAATGGAGTAAGAGCTGGTCTTATCAGTGAGGACCTTATCACAACATCATGTGAGAGACTGTTCACAACAAGATTCCTTCTTGGTATGTTTGACAAGACAGAATATGATGAGATTCCTTATGAGAAGGTTGAGTGTAAAGATCACCTCAAGGTTGCCAGCAAGGCAGCCAAGGAGTCAGTAGTTCTTCTCAAGAATGATGGTCTTCTTCCTTTAAATAAAGATAACATTAAGACAATCGGTGTAGTTGGACCTAATGCTAACTCAAGACTGTCACTTATCGGTAACTACCATGGAACAGCTTCAAGATATATCACTGTTCTTGAGGGTATTCAGGATAAGGTTGGAGATGATGTTCGTGTTCTTTATTCAGAAGGTAGTGATATCTTCCAGAACAACATCAGTAATCTTGCTGATCCTAACCTTCCAGACAGACTTTCTGAGGCCCAGGCAGTTGCTGATCATTCAGATGTAGTAGTTGTAGTAGTTGGACTTGATGAGAACCTCGAGGGAGAAGAGGGGGATGCAGGTAACCAGTTTGCATCAGGAGACAAGATCAATCTTAACCTTCCGCTTTGCCAGAGACAGCTCCTTAACGCAGTTCTTGACTGTGGTAAGCCAACAATCGTTATAGATATGGCAGGAAGTGCTATTGATTTGTCCAAGGCTCAGGATTGTGCTAATGCTGTTATTCAGGCTTGGTATCCAGGAGCAAGAGGCGGTGCTGATGTAGCAGACATCCTCTTCGGAGATGTATCACCATCAGGTAAGCTTCCACTTACATTCTATTACTCAGCAGATGATCTTCCTGATTTTAAGGATTACTCAATGAAGAACAGAACCTACAGATACTTTGAGGGAACACCTCTTTATCCATTTGGTTATGGTCTTACATACGGTGACTGCTATGTAACAGGAGAGAACAAGTTACATGTTGATGCACAGGCTGGAGGTGTACAGGGGGCACAGCTTACAGTAACAGTTGTTAATGATGGTAAGGTTGACACAGACGAAGTTGTACAGGTTTATATCAAGGACCTGGATTCTGAGTTTGCTACAACTCATCCTAGTCTTTGCGGCTTCAAGAGAGTTCATGTTCCAGCAGGTGGAAATGTAGAAGTTACCATCGATATTCCTGGAAGAGCATTTACATCTGTTAATGAAGATGGTGTAAGAGCTGTATTTGCCAAGAATTTCAGACTCTTTGCTGGTACACAGCAGCCTGATTCAAGATCAGAGGAGCTTACAGGACACAAATGCATGTCTTTTGATTTCACACTCGGATAAATCACAATATATTGTATCGGGGGGCAAAACATGTATAAGTTTTGCTAACCGAGCAATACAACTTACAAGCAAATTGAATAATTTTATCGATTATTTTTCTACGTTTTGCATGCTTGTATTTAAGTTGGCTATGGTTGATAATTATTATCGTCAAAAGAATACAAGTCATAAGTTGTACTTTTTTGACATAGTAAACTGATCGATGAGAGCTAAGAGCTCTTGGGATAAGGAAAAGTTTTAATGCGCTTATACGCAGAAAGGGGATTTTTTATGATTAACATGCCAGAAGTAAAAATTGGACTTGTTGCAGTTAGCCGTGATTGCTTCCCAGCATCACTTGCTGTCAACAGAAGAAAAGCTTTAGTAGAGGCTTATAAGAAGAATTTCAACGACAAGGACGTTTATGAGTGTCCTGTATGTATCATCGAGAGCGAGACTCAGACACTTGAGGCTCTTGAGGATGTTAAGAAGGCTGGATGTAACGCACTTTGCGTTTACCTTGGAAACTTCGGACCAGAAATTTCTGAGACACTTCTTGCTCAGAAGTTCGATGGACCTGTAATGTTCTGCGCAGCTGCTGAGGAGTCACAGGGTGACCTTATCGACGGCAGAGGAGATGCTTACTGCGGAATGCTCAACGCAAGCTACAACCTCTACATCAGAAACACAAAGGCTTATATTCCTGAGTATCCTGTTGGAACAGCTGAGGAGTGCGCTAAGATGATCAACGAGTTCGTGCCTATCGCAAGAGCTATCGTAGGCGTAAGAGATCTCAAGATCATAAGCTTTGGCCCTCGTCCTATGAACTTCCTTGCCTGCAACGCACCTATCAAGCAGCTCTTCAACATGGACATCGAGATCGAAGAGAACTCAGAGCTTGACCTGTTCGAAGCATTCCACAAGCATGACAACGATCCCAGAATTCCTGACGTTGTTAAGGATATGGAAGCAGACCTCGGCGCAGGCAACAAGAAGCCCGAGATCCTTGCAAAGCTTGCTCAGTATGAGCTTACACTCCTTGACTGGATCGAGGCTCACAGAGGATACAAGAAATATGTATGTATCGCAGGAAAGTGCTGGCCTGCATTCCAGACACAGTTTGGATTCGTTCCCTGCTATGTAAACAGCCGTCTTACAGGAAGAGGAATCCCTGTATCATGTGAGGTTGATATCTATGGAACACTTTCAGAGTTCATCGGAACAGTTATCAGTAACGATGCTGTAACTCTTCTTGATATCAACAACTCTGTACCTAAGGATATGTACAAAGAGTCAATCGAGGGCAAGTTCCCTTACAAGCACACAGATACATTCATGGGCTTCCACTGCGGTAACACATGCACAAGCAAGCTTTCATTCCATGAGATGAGATACCAGAAGATCATGGCTCGTAACCTTCCTATCGAAGTTACAAACGGAACACTTGAAGGAGATATCATCCCTGGCAAGATCACATTCTATCGTCTCCAGAGCACAGCTGATGCTAAGCTTCGCGCTTACATCGCTGAGGGTGAAGTACTTCCTGTTGCAACTAAGTCATTTGGTTCAATCGGTGTATTCGCTATCAACGAGATGGGCAGATTCTACAGACACGTACTTATCGAGAAGAACTTCCCTCACCACGGTGCAGTAGCATTCGGTAACTGGGGCAAGCAGCTCTTCGAGGTATTCAAGTACATCGGTGTACCTGTAGAAGAGATCGGTTACAATCAGCCTGCAGGAGTTAAGTATCCTACAGAGAATCCTTGGGCATAATCTTAGATAGTATAAAAATTATACAAAAAATAAGGTTATAGAAAAGGTATAGTTTAGATTATTAAGGGTCTGTGCATGACAAGGTGCACAGACTCTTTTTTGTAAAAGTTTGACAGTAGTCCTCCATGACTTTGCCCCTTAGTCTTCACAGGAAAGCCTTTTATCGGTATAATTAAAATATATGTCAGTTAGGGAAAAAGCTTTATTATAGGAGGAGGACAATGTCAAAAAAAGTCATCAGACGGCTAACAGCTATGCTGTCAGCTATTGTCATTTCTCTTGCATCAGCACTTGCGGCGCCTCAGGCAGTTGTTGATGTACAGGCAGCGCCTGTAATAGCAAGAGGAATAGACGTATCTCACTATCAGGGTGCAATTAACTGGACAGCAGTTGCAAATAGTGGTATCACATTTGCATTTGTTCGCGTAGGAACTTCCAATACTATCGACACACAGTATATCAATAACCTTCAAGGTGCTGCAGCAGCAGGTCTTAGAGTAGGTGTTTACTGGTATACATATGCTATGAGCCCGGAGCAGGCAGCTAGTGAAGCAAGTCTCTTACTACAGCTTATCGCACCTTATCAAGTATCTTTTCCTGTAGTAATTGATATCGAAGCTCAGTGTCAGAAGGCTCTTAACATGGCTCAGCAGCAGGCGATCGTCAACACATTCTGTACTATAGTATCTGATGCAGGATATATGCCAATGGTATATGCAAGCAGAAACTGGTACGTACAGCGTCTTGGTGATGTATCATGGCAGAAATGGGTAGCTCAGTACTCTGATACCAATACAATGCCTTACAGCTATGGCGTATGGCAGTATACAAGCAGTGGTTCCGTTCCGGGTATAAACGGCAGAGTTGATATGGACTATCTCTTCACAGATTATTCATCAGTGATCATCCCTGAAGGATTCCTTACAACAGCCAAGGGTACATACTATTACAACAATTACCGATGGCAGAAGGGCTGGGTCAGACCTGCAGCAGGCGGCAAGTATTTCTGTGATGCTTCTAACGGCCTTGTATGGAAGGGCTGGATGAACGATGGCGTCAATCAGTACTATCTTGATCCTGCCAATGGCGGTAATGCTAAAGTAGGACTTGCTGATATAGAGAATTCAAGATACTACTTTGATGCAGAAGGAATCATGCAGACAGGCCTTCTTACAGTAGGAGAAGGCATCCAGACATATTTTGGCGCTGATGGTAAGGCTGTAAAGGGATTTGTACCACTTCCTGATG
>JAEEGK010031015.1_pt1 | contig 10556 bp, 9 predicted proteins | sample 8958771 | NCBI WGS metagenome assembly JAEEGK01 (sample SAMN16246547, study PRJNA631951) | gut metagenome | biome: gut microbiome; feature: rumen; material: SC-attached | host: Bos | place: Iran: Karaj | collected 2018-10 | reverse complement strand
TTTTATCAGCAATAATATAAATATCCATATCTAAAAATAAATTAATATCATCTTCATATTCTTTATTTAATAGATGATTTTCTGTTTCTTTAATTAAAAGAATTATTTTTTCTTTATTTATTTTTTGTGGTTTAATCTCTTGATGAAATTGTTCAAATAATATAATACTTTGTTTTTCATTATCTTTTCTTGATGGTATATAGATAATATCATGAAAAAATATACTTAATAAAAATTCATATTTTTCCTTTTCAATTAAGTTATTATATTTATCATATAATTCAATAAATGAATAAATATGATTTATATTATGATAATATTTCCATTTTTTAGTATATTTTTCTACAATTTCATTCCACCAAAAACTAATTAAATCTTCATTTTCACATTTTAAATCATTTAACAAATTTTTAAAAATAAAATTCATTTTATCTAATTTTTCTATTGTTATCATATCTAAAATTTCTTTTCTTAAAATTGAAGAAGAAATTTTATCATTATCATTTAAACTAATTTTAATAACATTAATAGTACATAATTCAACGGGTTTAATATTATTTTTTTCTCTAATTTCATTACAATATAATCCTCCTTTATAAGTTTCAGAAGTAACAATTAAACAATCTAAATTTTTTTCAGTTCCTGCCATATCAACAGGATCATAAATTGTTTTTATTTCAATATTATTATTATTAGAATTATTTCCATTTATTTTTACAATTTCTTCAATTTTTTTTTTTCTTACATAATTACTTTGTAATAAAGAAAAAGAACCTTTATGTTTTATCATTTCATTACAACATACTCCTATAAAACAATGATTTTTACTTAATAAAAGTGATGTTTGAATTAAAAAATAATGACCTCTATGACATCTATCAAATGTTCCTGCAAAACATGTGAAATTATATTGAAATAATTTATTATTTTTTAATAAAAGTGATTCATCTATTTGAGATATTATTTTTTCTACAATTTCCATTTGTTCTCTTTGTGGAGAATTATATAAAAATTTTCTTTTATTTAATAATATTTCTTTGTTTGATAAGTTTATTTCAATTAAATAATTAAAATCTATTGTTTGATTATGTGGAAAAAGTTGTGGAAATTTAACTAATATAAATTGATTATTAGTATAATATATATTTAAAAATGAATAAAATATAATAAGAAAATATTGATAAAAAGAAACATCATTTGGTAAATCATTTTCTTTATCAAATATTAGATCAATTATCATTTTATCATTTACTTTATCTTTAAATAAATTTAATATATCAAAAATAAAATTTAATTGATTCGAATATTCTTCATTTTTATAATCTTTCAAAATATTAAACGAAATTCCACATATAATAAAATGACCATTATTAATTTCTAAATATTTAATATTATTTATTTCTTTAATATAATCATCCATTTTTAAATTAAAATTAAATAAATAAAAAGTTATAAAAATAAATATGTCAATAAAATATCCATATACATTAAAACCATTAGAATCATTATTAATAAATAAATTAATGCCAAAAGGATATAAATTAGAATTAGAAGAAAATATATCATTATCAGCACCATTAACATCAAAAACAACAAAAGAACATAAAGCACTTCCAGAAACAATACAATCAAAATGTGAATTATTCTTAAAAAAAATTTTAAATCATGAAATTGCACAAGAATTTTATATAAGAAAAGATAAAAAAGAACCATCAATAATAAATATAGAAAAAGATATTAAAAATGAAAAATATAAAAATATATTTGATTTAACAATTGAATTTAGAAAACTTTGGAAATATTATTTAAATAATTATAAATCTGAAAAAGAAATAATAAGTAAAGCATCAAGAATGAGTGATTATACTGAAAAAATAAATAAAAATTTTGAAAGTCCTTCTACTTCAATTGGAAGTACAATAGAAAATTTAGAAAAAGCATTAAAAGTAATAAATGATAATCCAATGACTTTAGATGAAAAAAAAATGTTAGGTAAAAATATTAAATTGCTTAATCAAGATCAATTAAGAGGTATTGTTAAAATAATTCAAAATAATTCTCAAAGAGATAAAAAAGAAAAATATTTAGAATTTAATATTGATAAATTATCTATTAGAAAATGTAGAGAATTAGAATCTTATGTAAGATCTTGTTTGGGTATAAGATATATTGAAACTAAACATATATCAATTAATAATTCTAATAGTATAGATGAAAAAAATTCTGAAATTAGTGAATCAAGTTCACAACCTGAAAGTTGGTAATTAATTATTTTATTTAATAATATAATTAAATAAAATGATTATAATTTTGTATTTTTATTGAATATATCAATTTTAAATAAATATTTCTTTATATAAATAATATTTGTTTATAATATTTAATAAATTTTGATAATTTAATAATTAAAAATAAATGAAAATAAAATATTATAATATTTCATCATTATGATATATATATCTTAATATTATTATATTTAATTTCCTTTTTGTTAGAAGACAGTAATATAATAGAATATATAATCATTTATAATAATAAAATAAAATGAAAAATATTGAAAGTTAATTAAAGTTCCTTTATTTAAATTATAATTTTTTCATTTTCTTATATATTTAAAAATAATATTAAATATAAAAAAGTAGATAATATTTGTATAAAAGATTACATTAATTAATATTTTTAATGATAATTTAATTATTTTATATTAACATATCAACATGAAATTATTTTAATTCATAACAATAAAATTTTCTGTTTAAATTAAATTAATTAATAAAAAATAAAACAAAAAAAAAAATGATTATAAAAAAAAAAAAAATTTGTATATTAAAAAAATTTATCATAAATAACATTCTGTCCATTCTCCATCCATTCCTTTTTACTAACAAACATTGTATTTTTAAAATTAGTCATAGAACTTAAAATAGCTCCACCAAGCCAAGCAGAAAATTTTCTTTCAGGAGGAGCAATAACCTTAACAGTTTTTCCAGTAGGAGCAAGACTTTGTAATTCTTTTTCAAATTTTTTTCTAATTTTCAAAAATAAAGAACTTCCACCACATAAAATAACATTTTGAAATAAATCTTTTTCAATATCTTCATCACATCTTTTAATAGATTTAAAAGTTTGTTCATGTAAACCATAATGATCTTTTTGGAAAAATTGAGGTTGAAACAATAATTCAGGACATTGATATTTTTCAGGACCAATATGAACTTTAGATCCATCAGGTAAATTATATTCTTCTAATATTTTTTGATCTAAACATTTTTTAATTTGAGAATCATAATCTTCAGCAACTTCACATATTTTTTCTTTTAATTCATTAATCATACTTTTTTGTCCTTCATTAGTGAATTTATCATTATCACTTCTTTGTCCAATTATATAAGCAAAATAATCAGTTAAATCTTTTCCACCAGTATCAACTTTAGTAACAGCATGATTAAGTACAAATCCTTCATAAATAGGAACAAAACTAGTAGTTTGATAACCAATATCAACAACAGTTCCTGTTGTTTTACCATTAGCATATAATGCAAGTGTTGAATTATTTGTTATATATAATGATTCAACACCTAAATTATCAAAAAGAATTTCTGCCATTTTTTTTCTATTTTCATATGTTGCAAAAGGGGCTTCGGTTACTATAACTGAATGTGTTTTTGTCTCTGTTAATAATTCATTATAAAATATATGTTTCCATATTAATTCCATTGTATCATAATCAGTTATTTCTCCTTTTACTATTGGACGTGATAATTGAAGTGTTCCTCCTTTATTTAATGCTTCTTCACCTACAAATATATCTATTTGTTCATTTTTGTCATCTTCTTCTTCTACTGGTTGTTCTGGTTGAGGACCTGAATTTGATGCTGGACGACCTAATACTGTAGGAATTACTACACGAGGAACATCATCATCTGAGAAACCAGCTTTCATTGTGTTTGTTCCATTGTCTATTATTATTGATTCTGAAGACATTTTTTTTTTTTATTTTTTTTTTTTGAACGGGGGTTTTTATATATTTTTTTTTATTTTTTTTATTTTTAGAAATTGATTTTTTTTAATATTTTTTTAATTTATATTAAGAATATTTTTTTATTCTTTTATATATTTTTTATTTTTTTGTTGATTATTATTTGACGTGTTTCTTTTATTATGATAAATATTGAAATTCCAAAACCAAAAAGTCCACATGTCATTACAAAAACTGAAATAGCATCTTTCCAATTACTTTTGAAAATGAAAGTAAAAGGTAAAATATGATCTTTTTCAGTAAGTTTAGGTTGATCTATAAGAGGAAGTATTGGTTCATTAATTAAAAATGCTTTTAAAGAAATAAAATAAATATAAAATGAATAGAAAATTGTCATAGATAAAAAAATAAAGTAATATAATATATTTTTTTTCCCAATACAATTTCCTAATATATTGCAATGATTACTTTGTTCTTCAATACAATGATTACAAATAAAACAATGTTTACTTAATTTTTCTTTAGAAACTTGACAATAAGGACACATATTTTTAATATTAATATTTTTACAAACTAAAGTAAACCAATCTAAATTTTCTTTCCTTAAAATAATTCCTGGATCAGAAGAATTAATAAAAATAAAAGAAAGTAAATACAAAATACAAACTATAAAAAAAAATCCAGTATATCCAGAACTTAAATAAGTTAAAGGTGATTTAAAAATAATCAAATTAAAAATAATCATAAAAAGAAAAAAAGTAAAAGAATTGAAGATAAAATGTCCTTTTCCTTTATCACCTTGAAACCAAGTTTTTAAAGGTTTATTTTCAATTAAAACATTAGTAACTTTTGAACTAGGTCCAGTTAATTGAATAGCTAATTGAATAGGAGTTTTACCATTTTTATCTTTTAAAGTTAAATCAGAACCTTTCTTTAACAATTTTTTAATAATCCTAATTCTTTCTGTAAATATAGCAATATGTAAAGGAGTTTGTCCAGAATCATTTTGTTGATTAATATTATTCATAAAACTTAAAAGGAAATTAACTGAATGTTCAGCACAATTAAAACAAGCCCAATGAAGTGGAGTATTACCTTTTAAATCTTTACTATAAATAGACATTTTATATTTTTCTTTAAAGTAAATTATAATATTTGGATTATCACCTTGTGCTGCCATATGTAAAATATTTAAACCATTAATTGTACTTACATCAATTGATGCACCATAATCAATTAATATTTGAATTATTCTTAAATTTCCTCTATAAGCACCATAAATTATTGATGTGTTACCATCTGCATCTTCTAAATTTATATATGAATTTATATTGTGTGTTCGAAATCTTTTTGATAATATTTTTATTACTGATTCAAATGTACTTAATGGACAACTTAATATTACTTTGTGAAGAACTATTATTATATGTTATATAAAAATTATATTTTTTGTTATATATAAAAATATTTTTTACTTGTTAGTTTTTTTGCTCCAATTCTTAAGTCGTATAATTCTGTTTCTTCTTCAGTATTTAGGAAGTTTAATAATTGAGTATGGTCTTCACCTTTTTCAAAAAATTTGGATATACTATCTGATATGTCACTTTCTCTGGTTTCAAACATTTTTTTTAAAATTTTTTTTTATATATTTTAATTAGAATATTTTAATTATTTTTAATATATTAACCTGGATTATTATTATTTTGAATATTTATATTATTTGTATTTAAATTATTTTGGTTATCTAAATTTGTTTCTATTAATTCCAAAAGTTTTTCTTCTTTATTTGTTTCATTAACTAGTAAAATTTTTTTAATAAATAATACTAAAATTGAATTTTTATTTATTTTATTTTCTCCATAAAAAAAAGCAATAATACCAATATTTGTACTAATAAAAGTAAAAAAATTACAAAGTAAAAAGCAACTAAGTTTTAAAAAACCAGAATAAAAAACAAAAGAAATAGAAACCATCATATCTAAAAATATAACATTTAAATCTAAAAAATGAATTTCATCTTGAAATACATGTTTATAATTTATTAAATTTTCAAAAATAATGATAAAACAAATTAAAAGTAGAAAAAAGGAAATAATAATAATATTTACAAAATTATAAAAAAGATATGTAATTCCAAAAATAATTAAACTATATAAAAGCATAAAATTTTTATATCCAGAAGCAAATAAAAACATATTTAAATATAAAATATATAAAATAGAAACATAAGCATAAGTCATTAAACCAAAAAATTCATAATCAAAATTATTTAAATATAAAAATGATATTATGGAAAAAATTAAATTACCTAAAATTTCATTTTTATTTGGTTTTTTACATGGTAATCTTGCAGCATTTGGTAAATAATTATTTTTAATATTTGTATAATAATCTCCAAAATACATTGATGATGAAAGTGTTCTAAATAATAATCCTGATAGTCCTGAAACAAAATTAAATCCTAACATTTTGAAGTATTTTTTTATTTTAAATATTTATTTTAATGTTTACTTAAATTATTTTTTTCATGAAAAGAATTTCGATTTTATTGATTTTATCATTTTGAATATTATAAATCAATTATTAAAATTTTTATTTGAATTATTTTTAAATCTTTTTTATAACTTTAAAGTTTTAAATAATTTATTTTTAATTTGATATATTCAATACTAATATTATCTAAATTAATATTTTTCTTTTGATTTAAAAATTTGAAAAACTTTTTCATTTTATTCATATAAAATTCATTTGAATATATTTGATTATACATATTTTTATTAAAAAATTCATTTTTTTTTATTTAAATTTAAATTTCCCATTAATTTTTTTAACTTGAATTTTTTTATTTTATTTTATATAATTAATTTTTAATATGACAGAAGATGTAAATTTTTCTGATGATTTAGATAGACTTTCTACTAGTTTTTATACACAAAGAGAAATTTATAATGATAAAAATAATGATAAAGATACTCAAAAACAACAAATTAAAAAAGTTAAATTTTTAAAAAAATTAACAGTTATTCCTGTTGAAAATTATAAAGAATATAACAAAAGTCATACATATCCTAGAAAAACAGATTCTAAAAAAACAATTAATTGCCAATGTAATGTGTTTTAAAAATTGAATTTATGTTTATAAAAAAATTAAATTTAATTTTTTTAAATTAAATTGATTATTTTTATAAATCATGTAAATGAGACAATGTCTGTTTTATATATTTTAAAGGTAAAACTAAGAAACTTTTATTGAAAGTAATATTGAGGTTAGCAAAATGAAAATAAAAAATATATAATTGATATTAAAAATTTATTGAATTAATTATATATTGTATAAATTAATTATATAATATATTAAAATATTATAATTTTTTGTTTTTTAATAAATGAATTCATCAAATATAGAAAATGAGATAAATGAAATAAATAAATATATATCAAATTTACATAAGAATATACATTTAATTGATGTTAGAATATCAAAAAATATTAAAAATGAAATTTCATTAAATGAAGAAACAAATTCTGATGATAATCAAAAAAATATTATATCAAAAAATATAATAAAGCAACATTTTGATAGAAAAAAAATATTAATTGATCAAAATAAAAATTATATGAGTGAACAATCAAGTTTTTCAAGAGCTTTAACTAATATTTCTAGAAATGGAAAAAAAAAAGATTCAATATCACCTGATTCATTAAAAGAAGTTAGTGAAATTATAAATAAAACGAATCAAAATTTATTAAATAAAAATTTAATAGGGGATGAAAAAGATGAATTTAAAATAAATCCTTATATTAGACATTCATTTCATTCTTCTAAAAGTATTCCAAGGAAAAATAATTCTGTTTGTTTAGTTCAAAATATAAAAAATAATATTTTCCAAGATAATTTAATTATTGAAAATGAAAATGAAAAAAGTATTATTAAAGATATTAACGATAATGTAAAAGATAATAATAAAGAAAATAATAAAGTTAATATAAATATTAAAGATAATAATAAAGATATTAATAAAGATAAAAATAAAGATAAAATAAAGGACAATAATAAAGATAATATTAAAAATATACAAAAGAAAAAAGTAGAATATGATAAAATATCTTCTCCTTTATTAATTTCTCAATTAAAAAAAAATAATAAATTGACTAAAAATAACAAATTTAAAGGAGGAAAAAAAATTAATATTTCACCTCATAAAAAAAATGATATTTCATTATCAAATTACAATTCTGAATTAAGTAATAGGACTTCTAGTAAATCAAAAAAAAATATTTTGAAAAATAAAAGAAATGAAAGAGGAAGTTTTGATTTAAATAAAACAATGCCTTTTTATTGTAAAAGTTTTAAAGGAAATATTTTAAAAAATAAATTAAAAGAGGGGAAAAAAAATATTAACTTTAAACAAAATATTCAAAATGCTAAAATTGAAAATAATGATAATAATAATAAAATTAAAATTAATCTAAGTCCAAGAAAAAAAAAGAATAAAGCTTTAATTTTTCAAGAATATAAATGTGTTCCAAATGAAAATTTAAATAATATATTTTTGATTATAAAGGAAATAAATGAATTAAATAAAGAAGAAAATAAAAATAATGAAAAAATTAATTTATATTCTGATTTAATTAAAACAGATAAAAATTTTAAAGAAATGATAATTTATGTTAATAAAATAAATGACTTATATAAAAAGTGTTGTATAAATAAAAATTTTTTAGCAATAAAAAATTGTTTTCCAAATAAATAATTAGAAAATAATTATTTATTATATCAAAAAAAAATAATATAATAAAATAATTTTATAAATAATACTTAGATAAAATTTAATATATAATAATAATAATAATATTAAAATTTGAAAGTTATTAAAAAAATTATAACAAAATAAATAAACTTTCAAAGAGATTAATAATTAATTTTTTATTATAATATGAATAAATGTTTAATTAATGTTTATTTTATTTAAATAATTTGTTTATAAAAAAATAAAGGAAAAAAAAATTAGTTATTAATTATTCTAGTTATTTTTGGAGATGTTATTTCAGAAAATTTATTTGTAATTGAATCAAAATTATTTTTTCCATAAATTAAAGAAGAAATTCTTATTGGATTATTTTTATTATTAAAAAATGAAACCGATAAATTATTATTTTTAATATTACTTAATTTTTTATTTCCAATTCCACTTTCAGGTAACATATCATTTAATAACATTTTATTTTCTATATATTTTTTATCTATACTCTTTCTTTTATAAGGAATTTTATTATTATTTAAATTATCTTTTCTAATTCTTTTTGATAATGATTTTTGATTTTTTTGTCTATAATCACTTGAAAATTCACTCATTATATCATTAAAATTTTTATCTAATTCATCAATTGATTTAATTGAATATTTCGATTTAGATAATGAATTATTTGATAAATTTTTATTTCTAGTAATTGAATCATAAACATTTTTAATTTTCAAATTTATTTTATTTTCTTTTTCATCTAATAAAGGTATTTTAATTTGTTTATTTTTTAAATATTTTAATTTATCTATTTTCTTATCTTCATCATCATCTTCTTTTAAAAAAGATTTCATTTCTTGAATACTTGTATTTATAGTGATTGTAATTTCAAAATTATTTGAAATAAAACGGACAGTCAATTAGATAATATTTTTATTAGATTTTTATAAAATATGTAAATTAAATATAATAATATATAAATATAATATTATTATTACAGTTTTATGTAAATCTTTTTATTATTCATTAATAATTAAAATTGATAATATAAAAAAATCAATAAACTTAATTAAATATCTTTAAATAGATAAATATAATAATATTTCTTATAATTTTTCACTCAAAATTAATTAATTTTTCTAATATAAATTAGCAAAATATTTCAATTATTAATATTCAATTAATTATTTAATTATCATTAGAATTCATAAATAAAATCTTTAATAAATAAAATAAAAAATTTAAAATGAGTCAATTATCAGTTAGGATGTTAGATCTAGAAAATAATTTTGAAAGAATATTTAAAGAATGGAAAATAAAATTAATCAGAGATTTTGATTTAATGATTATTCGTATTGAAAATAATTTTTACATATATGAATCATCATTTCAATTAAAACAACTTAAAGAATTTATATTATTATCAAAATATAATTCAATTGATGAAATAATACAATTTTTATTAAATTATATTGATAAAAATAAAATAGAAATCATAGAAAAGGAAAATTTACTTAATTTAAAAATTTCATCAGATGAATTAAATATTTCAAATTTTGAATTAAGAATTAATAAAAAGAATATATTATGTGAAGAAATAATTGAAAAATTAATTAAGGAAATTAAAAATGTAAGAAAAGAAAATAAAGAATTAAAATTAAGAATTATAAATCTTGAAAAAAATGAAAATAATATTCCAAAAAATTATGATTCAAATAAAAAGATAGAGCAAAACATTAAAATATATCCAGAAATTTCAAATGAAATCCCTTTTTCAGAAAATTTATACAATAAAAAAGAAAACAATAAAAATATTACTTTAAACAACATTGAAT
>JAEEGK010031014.1_pt1 | contig 10557 bp, 5 predicted proteins | sample 8958771 | NCBI WGS metagenome assembly JAEEGK01 (sample SAMN16246547, study PRJNA631951) | gut metagenome | biome: gut microbiome; feature: rumen; material: SC-attached | host: Bos | place: Iran: Karaj | collected 2018-10 | reverse complement strand
AAAAAAAAAAAAAAAAAAAAAAAAAAAAAAAAAAAAAAAAAAAAAAAAAAAAAAAAAAAAAAAAAAAAAAAAAAAAAAAAAAAAAAAAAAAAAAAAAAAAAAAAAAAAAAAAAAAAAAGAAAAAAAAGAAGAAAAAAAAGAAGAAAAAAAAGAAGAAAAAAAAGAAGAAAAGAAAGAAGAAAAAAAACATGTTAAGAAAGAATATGATTTAGATAAATATTTAAAATTAGTTAATGCTGAATATATTAATCAAGGTAAAACTGTTTTAACAAATGAAATAAAAATAGTAGGATATTATAAAGTTACAGATTTAAATCAAGGAAGTTCATTTGGAGAATTAGCTTTAATAAATGATAATAATAAAAGAACAGCTTCAATTTTTGTTTTAGAAAATTCAATTTTTGGAGTTTTAACTTCAATTTCATATAAAACTTCTTTAAAACATATTCAAGAATATAATAAAAAAGAAGATGTAAATTTTGTTTTTAGTTCTCAATTATTTAATGAAATAACAATATTTTATTTTACTCAAAATTATTGGAATTTTTTTATTCAAAGAAAAATACAAAAAGATGATTATTTATTTCAACAAGATAAAATAAGAGATGAAATTTATTTTATTCAAGAAGGAGAATTTTTATTATCAATAAATAAATTAACACTTAAAAAAACAAATTTATATTTATCAGAAGTAGGAAATTATAGATTTGAAAAATTTGCTTATGCTGATGTAGGAAAAGAAATAAATATTTCTTTATCATATGCAAGAAAAGGAGAAATTTTAGGATTTAATGATTTAGTTTATCAAAATAAATTCTTTTGTTCTGCTATTTGTATATCTAAAAAAGCAAGTTTTTTTGCAATTAAGTATAATATTTTTAAAAATATGTGTTCTCATTATCCTAAAGTTATTGAAAATATAAAAAAAATGGAAATTGATAAAAGAATTTTAATGGTTCAAAGATTAGAAAGTATTAAATATTCATATAAAAATTCTCTTTCTGGTGAATTTAGAAAAATTGAAGAACAAACTGTCTTTTGGGAAAATAATGTAACTATTGAAAAAGAAATTCCTAAATATTCTAAGATAAAAGCTAATCATACTTTATTAAAATCTTTTAATTTTGAAAATGATAAAAATAATATTGTTAAATTAAATGAAAGTGATTTCATTTCAAAAAAAAAAACCAAATATAAATTAAAAATTATAAATCAAAAACTTCCTCCTATAAAAGCAATAAATCTTAATAATAATAATGTTAAATATAAAAAAAGAAATTTTAATCAATTATTTTTAACTTTAACAAATGAGAAAAAATTAAATGATCAAAAGGTAAATAATTTATCTAAAGTCATTGATAAAAAATCAAATGATGAAGAATTAATGAAAAATAAACCTGATTTAAGTTTAAATGAATTAAGGAAAAATGTGTTAAAAAAAAATAAAAGAGATTTTATTTCTAAAACTCTTTTAGGAGAAAGTTTATATGATACTAAAGATGAAGATTTTTATTTTTTTAATCCTGAAGATGGAGATAAGTTAATTAAAAATAAATTAAAACAGAATCAAAGAAAAACTAAACCAATATCATTTTATATTAAATTAAGAAATATTGAAAAACAAAATTTATTAACTGAATTAAATGACTTTAAAAAACATAAACAAACAATATCATTATTATCATCAAAACCTAATTTTAGTATATCAAATAATTATTAAAAAAAATATATAAAATAAGAGTAATATTAAATAAATATTATAATTATAAAAAAAGATAAATAAATCAATTTTTTTTCAATTAATTTAGTTTTTGTAAAACTTCGTCTTCTTTCATTTTATTTTTCTTTCTTTTTAAATGTGTCTAAATATTTATCAATAAACTTTTTCACATATAGTGTGGATTATTTGATATTGAAAAAATTTTATTCCTAATAAATCTTAGTTTTAATTTTTTAATTAATATAAAAAATTTTTTAATAGAAATATTTTTTTCTAATATATTTTCCAACAAAAATCCCAAAAAAACAATATAAACAACTGAAAATTAATAAAAAAATTCTGAAAAAATAAAAAAAATAATTTAAAAAAAATAAAAAAGAATACCTCCAAAAAAATAATCAATACCTTCTTTTAAAAAAATATATATCCTTAAATTCTTATGAATTAAACTTCTCAATTATTAAAATTTTATACAATAAATAATTACTTTATTCATATATGTTTTTTGTATAAATTTGGAATAAATTAATCAATAAATATTTTTTACTTATTTTATAAGTTTATAATAATCATTTTTTAAAAATAATATTTTAATTTATTGACAAATAATAAAATTTATTTTCATGAATATTTATAAAAACTATCATCTACTTAAATAATTGCATAAAAAAATCTTGATCAGCTAATCTCACAAATTTAATATTCAAATTAAAAATTTTATATAAAATAAAACTTCGTTTCTATTATATACAACTTTTAAAAATTAAAAATTCTTGATTTATAATAATTTTTTACTTTACATTATCTAAATTTTCAGTATCAAAATCAAACACATATTTATCTAAATCAACGACTTGATTATTTTTATTAGGATTATCAATTTGAGGAACATTAAAATATTTTTTTTTCTTTCTATATTTTTTAATTTTATCATCATCAACAATAAAATAATCTTCGATTTTTTCATCACCAAGAGTCATATATTTAACAGTAGGTGAAGAATAAATTTTAAAAACTTCTCCTCCTGGAATTTTCTTAATTTTAATTCCTTTTCCTTTAGTAACTCTACATTGACTTTTTTTTAAAGGAGTTTCACAATACATTTGAATAAAAGGATGTTCTAAAACAAAAGTTATTGAAATTCTTTCTTTTGGATCTTTTTGTAATAAACCTATATTATAAAAAAATATTATTTACTTTGTACAAAATCTTTTGCATTATATGATATATTTTTCCAATATTTTTCAGGAAATATAACTTCATCATTTATTAATCTTTTTTCAATATCATCAGAAATATCATTATTCTCTTCATTATTATTATTATTATTATTATTATTATTATCATCATCTGAATTATATTCAAAAGGTAAAATTCCACTTAATAAAAAATAAGAAATAATTCCAAGAGACCATAAATCAATTTTTTTATTAACAGGTTTTTTTAATAAAAATTCAGGTGCTGTATAAGGAATAGTTCCAATACCATAACCAATATACTCACTTTCTCCAATAAATTGACCAGAAAAAAAATCTAATATTTTAATATCTGCATTATCACTATCATCAGTCATTAATATATTTTCTGGTTTTAAATCACCATGAATTATTCCAAATGAATGTAAATAATATATTACAACAGCTATTTGTCTTATTATTTCAGCACATCTTTTTTCACTTAAATGAAAATTTCTTTTTTTAAAATATAATAATAAATCTCCTCCTTTATAATATTTAGTTATTTTATATAAATAATCACATGTTTCATATACATCATATAATGTTCCTATATATGGATGATTTCCTATTTTTAATATTTCTATTTCATTTCTAAATTGCTTTGAATCTAAAAAATTCATATCTTCTTTTGACATTGATGATATTACTATTTCTTCTTTTGTCATTTTATTTATTCCTTTTCTTATTGTTCCAAATTTACCATCTTCTATTATTTTTTTTAATTCATATTTTTCTTTTATATCATTATATTTTATTATTGATAATTCCAAGTTTTTTATCCATTCTAAATATTCTTTTTTAGTTTCGATAAAGAAATGTATTATTTTTTCTGATGATATTAATGAGATTTTATATAATAATGTATTTTTATATAAAACTTTTCCTTCAGTTCTATAATTTATATTAGATAAATTATCAATTCCAACAAAGGCAAGATCATTAGGTCTTTTATAATAAAAAATATCTTTGAAATTAAGAACACAATATAATTTTTTCATTTTAAATCCTTCAATTAATTTATAAACATAACCTGAATAATTACCTCTTATTTTTTCTTGAATTTGAGGAATTAAATTTTTATTTTCTTCTTCATTTATTGATTCATTAAATTCATTATCAGAAAAAGATATAAATGAATCTATTGAATTTTGTTCATTTAATTCTTCTAATTTTTTTAATTCTTTATTAGCTAATTTATGTGTATAAGTATGATTCCTTTTATTTTTTCTTTTAAATTCATTATTTTTTGTTAAACTTTTATTTTTTTTAATATTATCTAAACAATTTTCCAATTTCTTTTTATTTGATATTTGAAATGTTAATAATCTATTTTTACGCCTTAAATATTTATTTTCATTTTTTTTATTTTTATTCGGGTTTGTTATTTTTTTTTCACAAATTTTTTCTATAAAATGAACATAAGATAATAAACCATAACAAGGTTTAAATAAAGTTTGATAAGAAGGACTTTTAATAAATTGAGTTTTTTTTTGAAAATCTTTTGATTCATAATTTTGACTTTTTTCAAGTTTTTCTAAAATTTCAATAGTTCTTTTATTAAAAGGAGCTTTTTCAAATAATAAAATAACTAAATATAAAAATATATCAGAGTTTTTATTTTCAATAATTTCTCTAAATTCATTTTCATTTATATATTTTCTTTCATTGAAAATTAAATCTAAATTATTATGTAATTCTTCTTGTGTTGCAATTCTGTTTTCAAATTCATCAGTTTGATTATTACTTAATAGTTTAGGTCTATTTAATGGAATATATGATAATAAAACTCTAATATCTTCTTTAGATATTTTACCATTACAATCAAAATCATACATTTTAAAAATAAAAGAAATAAGATCTTCATATTCTTTTGTAAATAAAATCATCATATTTGATACAAAATTATTTCCTTGAATGTAATTTGAATAAGAAGAAAATACATTAAATAATTGATCTTGAATTAAACCTGGTAATTCATAATATTTTGCAAAGGTTATTTTATTTATTCCTTTATTTCCATTTTCACTTCTTAATGTTAAATCTTTCCATATATATACTAAATATGAACGAAAACCTATCTTATTTTTTATTCTATAAATATTTAAAATTTTATAAAAATCTATTTTCTCATTGTCTAATGAAGAGTATGTTGTTTCCATTTTTTTTTATTTATATAGATTTAAGAATGCATTAATTTTAATAAAAAAAAACTTTAATTATTTTTAAGGGAATTTCATTTAATATAAAATATTTTTAATATTAAGGGGCAATTTGACTTTTATTTTGTTATTTGTTATTCTTTATAATATGTTATAGTCAATATTTTATTTTCTTTTTTTAAATTTATTTAAAATAATCTTTTTTTATTGAAGAGTTTTTATGTAATAAAAAACCGTTTTCGATAAAATAAAAAAAGAAAATTACTATCTAAACCTATTTATAGAGGAGATTTTAGACAAGATAATTTTTATTATCTTTTTTTTTGTTTATACTCTTTTAATAAATCAAATTGTGAATAAATTAGAATATAAAATAATTGAAAATAATAATTAAAAATGTCTTATTCTAAAAAATAAAAATTAATTTAAAATGGGGAATTAAATATTTGAAAAAATTTAGGCAATTAGAAGAATATATTTTGATAAAGAAAATTTATTATTTAAAAATCATTGGAATTATCTTAGATTTTAAAATTGGTATTTCAAAAGAATTTATTCAATTAACATTATCTACTTACAACAAAAAATAAATATGAAAATAATTAATTTTCAAACAAATAAAAAAAAATTAAAACAAATACACAATAATAATATAATTAATAATAATATACTTTATAATAAAATTATTTTTAAAAATTATACAACTTTAAACATTTTAAATTAATATTATTAAAATTTAAAAACATTTAGAATCAATAGAAACAAGAATTTGTCCATTTTCATCATACTCTTTTTTAGTAACCCATAAATAAGAGAAATGATCTAAACTAGTCATAATAGAACCTCCAATCCAAGAAGCAAATTGTCTTTCAGGTAAGGTTTGCATATTAAAATTACTTAATTGAGTTAATTCAGGAGAAGAAATATCATTTTTTAATTTTTCTGGGAAATTATGTAATAAAGTAGTACCACCAATTAAACATATATTTTCTTTAATATCATCTTTAATTTCACTTTCGCATTTATCCATTGATTCTATAATCATATTTTTTAAAGACATTAAACCTTTATTTTTAATATCATCTTCACTAGGATTAAATAAAGTCTCATTAATACTAAATAATTCATTAGTTAAATTCACTTTTTTTCCATCAGGTAATTCATAAGTTACTTCTTTATTATCTTCATTATCAACACCATTTAAACTAACAAAACTTAATGTTTCTTTAATATTATCAGCTAAAATTCTTCCTTTCATTTCTTTATAAGATTTATCAATATTATTTTTAATTAACTCTAATAAATTTTTACTAATATCTTCTCCTCCAAAATTAATTTTAACTGAAGCATGAGTTAAAGGGAATCCTTCATAAATAGGAACAGTTGAAGTAATATTAAATCCACTATCAATAATTAATCCACTTGATTTCCCGTAAGAAAATAAACCTAACATACTAGAATTACCAAGATGTAATCTTTTAACATTAAAAGTTTCAAATAATATTTCTGCTAATTTAGCTCTTTTAATTTTATTAGGTAAAGGTGTTTCAGCCATTAAAACAGACATATCTTCAGGAACAATTTTCATTTTATCATATAATAAATATTGCATTAAAGTTTCAAATTTTTCCCAATCTGAAACTTCACCTTGTTGAATAGGTTGATTAAAATTCATTATTTCAAATTTTTGTATTGCCTCATCTCCACAGTATCTTTCCTGTAATTCCATTCCTACTTTTAATCCTGGCATTTTAGGAATTCCTACTATTGATGAAAATATACTTCGAGGACCTTCTTCTCCTCCATATCCTACTTTTGTTATTCCACTTCCACTGTCTATTACTATTGTTTGGTAATCAGTTGAAATTTGCATTTTTTTTAGAAGTTATAATTATTTTCATTAATTTTATTTTATTTTTTTTTTCGATTTTATTTTAATTTTTATTATTTATTTTTATTTACTTTGTTTTATGAGTTCTGATAGTAGTAATAATATTAAAAAATTGTTAGAGGAGAGTAATACTAATAAGTTAGAATCTGTTCAAGAAGATTCTAATAGTGAAAGACCTAGTACAAAAGGACAATTAACAAATAATAGAAAATCTCAAACTATTAAAAGTTATAATAATAATTCAGATGAAAATAAAATTGATGAAGAAAATTCTGAAAATTTAAATAATAACGAAGAAAAAGAAGTGGTAAAAAAAATAGAAAAAAAAGAATCAAAAATTAATTATGCTCAAATATATCATAATTTAAATGAAGAATATGAGAGAGAAAATAAAAAATATAGTGAAACAATTAAAGATCTTCAAATTGATTTTTTTTCAAAATCTGAAGATTTAAAAAAACTAATTGTAAGAAATACTTTTTTAAAAGAGAGTTTGATGGAATTAAATATAAAAGTAGATGAATTAATTAAATCATCAACATTTAAACATTTTAGAAACTTTAAAGTTGAAAAAAAAAATATTCTTCCAGAAGTTACTTTAAAAATAAGAGAAAAAGAATTAAAAAATTCTAAAACTTTAGTTAAAATATTACAAAAAGATAATAATAGAATGAAAAAATTATTAGAAATTAATACACAAAATTCGAATGTTGAAATATTAAAAAAAATAAAAGAAAAAGATGATGAAAATATAAAATTAAAATTACAAATTAAAAAATTAAAAAATAATCAAATTATAAATTGTTTAACTGAAAAAAATATATTACAAAAAAAAATTAAAAAATTGGAATTTGAAATTACAAAAACTTTAGAAGATAACAATAAAATAAAAAATTCATATGATAATCTTAAAAAGTTAAGTTTAGATCGAGAAATTGCTAATAAAAAATTTATGGATAATATGATTAAAAGAAAAAATTGTGAAAAAAAAAATTGTTTATCTATTAAAAAAAAATTATTACCAAATGATTTTTTTTATACAGTTGGTAATGAAAATTATATTAATCATTTAAAAAAAGAAATTAATATTTTAAATGAAGAAGAAATTTTAATCATTGAAAAAATATTTAATAATCAAAGAGATGAAATTGAGAAATTTTTAAAAAAAATTTCTATTATAGAAAAATATAAAAAACTTGTTGAAAAAGAAGAGAAAAATAATATTAAAGAAAAAGAAGATTTTTGTAATTTTAAAAAAGAACAAATCAAAAATTTAAATATTAAAAATATTTCTCAAGATAATCAAATATTATCTTTAGAATCTCAATTAAATGATTATAAAAATTCAAAAGCAATTCTAGAAAATAAAATAAATAAAATTCAAAATTCAATTCTTAATATAAATAATAAAATTATTGATATTGATAATGAAAAAAAAAAATTATATGGTAAAAAAGAAAAAATAGAAAAAATTTTAAAAAATAAATATAATATTCAAAATAAAGATAAAATAGATAAAAATGATTTACTTACAAATTATTATTGAAACAATTTAAAGGAAATTCAATAATAAATTACTAATTATTTTATTTATAAATTATTTTTAAATAAATTTTATTTATAGGTATTTAAATTATTTGAGTCTTTAAAAAAATACATTATAACATAAGAATTACTTTTTAAGTTATAACTTTGGAATAAAGTAAATTAACAATTTTGATTTCTCTAACAATAATTTTATAATAATTCTATGAAATAAGAATATTATTTTGCATAAATTATTAATTTACAATTAATTAAATCCAATTTTCTTTTAAGTTATTTGAAAATTTTTAAATTAATTCCAGTAACTTCACTAATAAATTATTATCATCTTCATTCTTTATAACTATTATATTTATTTGAATCAAAAGAATTTTTTTCTTGAAATCTATTTTCTTTTTAAAGATAAATCTTTATTGCTTTTTAATTTGACAGATTTTTTGTTTATTTTATTAATTTTATCTTCAGATAAATCTCTTTCTCTTTTCAATGGATGATAATAAAAATTTATTATTTGGACATTTCCTCAATTTAATTTTTTTTTTTTTAGGTTTAGTTTGTTTAACTTTTTTTTTGGATTCTATTAATAATTCATTGTAATTTTATTTATTTTTGGAATAAGAGAGAATAAAACTTCCTTTTTCTTCTATTCTTTATTTTTTTTTAAAACTACTCACTTTTCTAATTCTAGATTTATGTTTTAAATTTGATTACTATAAATTGGTAAATGCTCAAGTAAATCTATTTCTACTTTAATTGTTTCTCTTCTTCTTTGATTTTGAATTATTAATTCTCTAATATCTCTTGCACTACGAAATCATTTTAATTATAATATAATGAAAATCAAAAGAATTTTGAGAAAATATTTAAAAAAATATATTAAATATATGAAAGAATAAATAATGAAAGATAAAAATTTTATTTATTGTTTAAAATACTAAAAATTAATTTAAATAATTTAAATATATTTAACACTATAATCCCTAATTATTGTAAGAATAATATCATAACTTTTATATATCATTGAGAAAGAATAAATGATTTATTTCAATTAAAAGATGGAAGATTATCTTGTTATTCAGATGATCAAACACTTAACATATATAAAAACAAAAATTTTGAAATTTAATTATCAATTAAAAAATATAGTTCTTATATTAATTAAATGATGGAAGATTGTATTTCACAGAAAAAACAATTAAAATAATTAAATTATTAAGACAATATGATTATCAAATTTAAAGAAAGTTTGAAAGGGCATATTAATATAGTTTATAAAAACATTGAAAAAATACAATTATTATCATCTTAAAAGATAACAATGAAAATAAATAATTAAAAAAATATGATTGTATTAATTAATTTTTCCAAAACACAGAAAATGATTGTAATGTTGTAAAAATAAATAAGAAAGAATTTGTTATTTCATCTTATAGTGATAAATACTTAAAATTTTGGGAAATAATTTATTATTTCAAACATTAGTAATTTATAGAAAAATTCTTTGATAAATAGATTTTATTCGAAGATGATATATTATATGTTGGAGGTTATAAAACAAAAGGTTTTTATTTAACTAAAACTTCAAACTAATTAAATATTATAAATAATATTGTTCTGTATCAATAAATTATGAATTATTATTATTTCAATCCAAGATGAAAAGGAAAATCATTCTTTTGTTAAAATTATATTATTTTCTATATTATATTATATGACGGAATAATTGCTTCAAAGGATATGATAAATTAATTAAAATTAAGAGAGATTTAAAAAAACTTTATTTAATTTATTTGTTTTAATTTATAAGAATAAACAATTAATAAATTATTATGCCTATTTTAAAGAAGAAAATTTAATTTATTTAATAATGGAATTATATGATTGTAATTGGGATCTAATATTATAAACAAAGAATTAAATATTAATGAAATAAAAGAAATATTAAAACAATTAAATAATGAATTTAAAATAATGTATGATAATACAATCATTCATAGAGATATA
>JAEEGK010031010.1_pt1 | contig 10558 bp, 9 predicted proteins | sample 8958771 | NCBI WGS metagenome assembly JAEEGK01 (sample SAMN16246547, study PRJNA631951) | gut metagenome | biome: gut microbiome; feature: rumen; material: SC-attached | host: Bos | place: Iran: Karaj | collected 2018-10 | reverse complement strand
CGCCAATCCAATCTCGGTTGTCGTGGTCGATGCCGTCGGCAGATTCCGACACGTATTGAATGTCGATGTCTGCCAACACTTGATTTACAACGGTGGTTTTGCCCACTTGCCTTGGCCCCGCAATTACCTGAATGGTGGCGCGTGGTTCGTGAATCCGCTCCATTATTATGTCGTAGTGATAACGCCTGTACATTTTCCGCAGTTTTAATGTTAAAAAATCTGCCACAAAGATAAACAAAAATTCTCAATTCTCCACCAAAAAATTCTCAATTCTCCGTCAAAAAATTCTCAATTCTCCACTAAAAAATTCTCAATTCTATGCCAAAAAATTCTCAATTCTTGTGGTTAAAATATTGATAATAAAATAATTACGCTTTTTTGCGGAGCGTACACAAGCAACGCCCCGCGTCATACCATCCATCCCGCCGCATACAGCGGATAATTGGTCATCCATCCTTGGTCGATGTAGTCGAGCATTGATAGGCGGATGGCTTGGCGGTCAATTTTACTTTTGCACATTTTTTACGGATAGTTTACTTTACTTTTGCACATTTTTTACGGATAGTTTGCTTTACTTTTTCGCATTTTTTACGGATAGTTTACTTTACTTTTTTGATTATAATTCCCCAAACTTGCAAAAAAAAAGCAACTTTGGGGAATTATAAGGTTATAAATCCCCAAAGTTGGGTCAAAAAGGGGGTGTTTGGGGAATTATACCGAAGTTTTTCTTTCCTATTGCCCGATATTACTACGTATCACTTTCTCGACCTTCCCCTTACATTCGTCGCAGAAGAACCTCATATCCAATGCCTTCATAATGCAGTCGCGGTCTGATTCTTCTTTTTGACCGATGGGATTGTCGGGCTCGGCGTATTCGTCGGGGAGGTTGGCGAAGGCGTGACCAAATTCGTGGACGAAGAGTTCCAAAATGTACGGGTTGCCGCCGGGGAACACGCTGTAAAAATTGTAGATGCCGCCGCCGCCGTATTTTTCGTTGTTGACGAGGACAATGGCGTGGCTCCAAGTAGTATTGGATGCCAATTCGCTGATAGCCCAATGGTTGCGCGTGCCGATGTAGCGTTCGGAGTCAAAAGTGTCGTATGTGACATCCATCAATGTATTGCGCTCGATGCCTTCCGACGGGATGTCGATGCCGCTTTCGGGCGAGGGCGCGAGGACGGCTTTGATATTGAAAAAATCTTTATATTGGGCGTATGGCTCGTATTCAAAAAGCCCTTCTGCCATTTTCCGCGCTGCTGCCAGAAATTTGTCCATCTCGTCTTCCTTGTAGCCTTCGGGCAGGAAAACAATGTCGATGCTTTTGCCATCGCTTTTCGATGCGTGGAGAAGGTTTTCGACGGGGTATTTCTTTTTGGGATACTTGCGTTGGGCAAATTTGTATCGTTTGGGGTTGAAAGATATTTGCAAACATGTTTCGTGTCTGCCTGATTTGTACGTCCTGATAAGCGTGATTGTTGATGGGTGTGTCGGGAATGGAATACGGACACTTTCTTGGTATATGCCGCCCCACGCGAGGTTGTTAGTTAGTTGCCATTCGCAACGAAGCGTCGAATACGAATCTTGGTAGATTGTGCGTCCGGTTGCATTGTCGGTTATAACTATTTTCATGTCGCTTGTGGACGGACAGGAATCCAGATTGTATCTACGTCCAATCCATCCTTTGTACGTGCGCAATCCCTCGAAACTGGCAACACAATTAGCACTGTCGCCAGAATTGTAATAGTCGAGGCATATTGTTTTGTTGCTGAAATAATCGTCGAATTTTACCTGTGCTGTCGCTGACAAACAAAACAAAACTGTCAGGAATATTGTCGTGGCATACGTTTTCATTTCTTATTGAGAATTTTTGCGGCTTTTGCGCAGTCGGTTGAGTTGTGAAACGCTGTTGACCGCCTTCCTCGGCAAATCCCAAAGCAATATGAAAAACATCATTACCGTCCACACCCAAAGTACAGTCATATTGAAGGCGTAGGTGGGTATGCGGTGGTTGCGGATGATTTTGCAGGGCGCGTAGAAGTGTGCGCGTCCCCAATCGGACACCGGCTCCATAAAAATCGGGTCTTTCTTCTGGATGAGGCGGTGGTTGGGCGCGTAGTAGAACTTCTTGACTGCCCGTTTGTTGAGCACGAGTTCGGCGAGTTTTTCGTTGTAATAATCCTTCTGCAACTGATACAGGCCGTCCTTGCCGAGATCCTGCTCCATCTGTTGGAGTTTGTGCTGACGCTCGGCGTTCACATTCTCCGCCGCCTCGTTGTAAAACTCCTTCTGTGCACGGAGAAATAGTTGCAGGAAGTTGCCAATCATACTATTGAATCGCTCCGGCGTGATGTCTGCCGTGTGGTCGAAGTAGATGGACGGATTGCGGTAGTTGAGGTATTCTATTTCATTTTTTAATAATAATAGCAAATCCTCTCTCTCCTCCTGTTCTTCGGGTGTGCAGTTGGTCTTTTCGGTGATTTTGATGCAGTGGGTGGCGATGTTGTCGAGTTCGCTCATCAGGTAGGTGCTCAGGTAGATGTCGCGGGATTTTTCCTCGTCGAGGTCATAAAATTCGCGTTCATAGTCGTTGTTTTGGAATTGGTCAACAGCCAAAGCCTCGTAGCTCCACCGCGATACCATCAGGTCGCCGATGAAGGGGACGTTGATTTTGTCGGAGACTGATTCGTGAAGGTCGTCAAAATCTATCATCGCGCCGCCCAGCAGCATCTGAGGCACCAATATGAACGGTATCAGCACATAAATCGCTATTACGGAGTTTAATGCCGACGAAATCAGCAATCCCATCATGTTGGCGGCGCAGGCTGTCGTGAACATTACAAACCAGTAAGACCACAGCATGCCCTTGATTTCGAGGATTTGATTGCCAACAAGTATGAAGGAGAGTGTCTGAATGGCTGATATTACGAACACAACGAATATTTTGCTCGATATGTAGCTGAATCGGGATAGGTTGAGGAATTTTTCACGTTCCAATATCTTGCGGTCGCGGATTATCTCTTCGGCGGAGCAGGTCAAGCCCGTAAACAACGCCACCACCACAATCATAAACAGGAACACGGGCAGGTTTCTATTGTCGGCAAAGACGTATTCGCCCTCGTCGTTGATGTATTTGGTGAAAAATCCGAGTATGAATGCCAGTATCGGTGATTCCAAGAATGTAATAGCCATATATTGGTTGTTGGCGAGTTTTGAGAGTACGTTCCTCGTTATGAAAACCCTAAACTGCGTCCATTTGCTTGGTATGGAGAATTTGGTTTTGGGCAGCGGCATGTCTTCCTTGTTGTATTCTTCGAGGGAGAGGTCGTTGATTTCCGTAAATTTCTGATGCCATTCCTGCGGCGATACGCGGCGTTCCTGCGTGTAGTGTCCGTATTGGTCTACGACGCGGGCTTCCACTATTTGGAGGATTTCCTCGCTGTTGACGTTGCCGCAGACTGGACATTCGCTTTCGCCAGCGTCGGCGTAGTCGCTCAATGTCTTGAAATACGACACTGCCTCCATCGGGTTGCCGTTGTAGATGACGTAGCCGCCCTTGTCCATCACCCATAGCTTGTCAAACATCTTGAAAATCTTGCTCGACGGTTGGTGGATGTTTACGACCACAATTTTGCCGTTCAACGCCTGCTGCTTCAATAGGTGCATCACGGTCTCTGAGTCGGTGCTCGATAGTCCTGACGTCGGCTCGTCAACAAAGAGTATCGAAGGTTCGCGGACGAGTTCGAGGGCTATGTTGAGCCTTTTGCGCTGACCGCCAGAAATCACGTTGTTGAGTGCGTCGCCCACGTTGAGGTCGCGTATGTCAAATAGGTCGAGGTCTACAAGCACTTTTTCCACGTGCTTTTCGAGTTCCTCTTCCGAGAGGTTGCCGAGGCAGAGTTTTGAGTTGTAATAAAGATTCTGCCATACGGTGAGTTCGGCTATCAAGAGGTCGTCTTGCGGCACGAAACCGATGATGCCCTCCGGCATTGCGTCCTGTGAGACGATGCTGTGTCCGTTGATGTATATATTGCCCTTGTCGAGTTTGTACTTGCCGGTAAGGACGTTGAGCAGTGTGCTTTTGCCAGTGCCTGAGCCGCCCATGATGCCCACCATGTTGCCCGATTCGAGGGTGAAACTGAATGGTTTGAGTCCGTTGTCGTAGTTCTTGTATGTAAATTCTACATCGATGCCGGTGAAAGTGACCTTCGGCACATCCTCGTTGTGCATGAAGATGTTGGCGATATTGCTCTGGTAGACCGTGCCGAGTTTTGGACCGCGAATGATGCCGCCATTGTCGAAGCGATATACCTTGCCGTTCTGCACTTTGCGGCCGTTGATACTCACGGGAGGAGTGCCGTTGTAGATGAAGAAGAATCCCGCGATACTGTCTATCAGCAAAATCCTGATGCTGCCGTCCAATCCAGGGTAGGTGATGTGCCTTGTGCCGCCGTAGGCGTATGGCAACGTGTCGATGAAAAGGAAATTTTGCGGTATGTCGGCCTGATGGATGTCGTTTTCGATGAACGCCTCGAGGTTTTTGAGCTCCGCAGGGTCGATGTTGAAAGCCTGCGACACCGTCTCCACGAAGTCCCTTTCCCTCGATGTCAGGAAACTATCGGTGCAGACGTATTCCATCAGTTGTATCAGCACGTAAATCTTTTCCCTGTGGTGCAGCTGCTGGTTGATTAACTCGCATATTTTGAGAACTTTCACCGAATTTGCGGAGATGTTTTTGCGGGAGGAATTGCCTTTTGCCTTGCGGTCTTGGTAGTCGTCGAGATACTTGTCGAACCTCACGAGATATTCTTCCACGAGGGTGGGGGAGAGCATGCCACGAAGATACGCCTCCACCACGACGCGCGCGCTCTTGTTGTTGGCGACGTCGGTGGGGTCGGTAATCAATGCAAAAAGACGCATTAGCGCGTCGAGTATCTTTTCGTTCATTCCTTGCTCCCTGTGGTTTTAGAATTCTAATGGCAAAATTAGCAAATTATGTGCAATAATACACTGATTATTGAAATTTATTTTTCTTGGAACCGTCGTACATCTCAAAACATTCGAGCCTGCACTCTATCGCGCCGTTGAAGAGTTTTATCTTTTTTGACGGGTGCAGACCGATGCGCTTGATGGCATCGAGATTGCCGCTCAGAATCCACGCACGGCTGTTGGTGTAACGGTTTTTGAGCGTGTCGCCCATCTGCCTGTAAAAAACCACCATCTCGTCCTTGTCTTCAAGGCGTTCTCCGTATGGTGGGTTCATTATCAAGAATTTGCCGGAGATTTTGGCGTCGTCGTCTGCCTTGAAGAAATCCCTGCGGTCGAGGTCGATGACGTCGGCGAGTCCGGCTTTTTCGATGTTTTGGGATGCAATGTCCAATGCCATCGGGTCGCGGTCGTAGGCGGAGATTTCGGCGGTGGGTTTGGCTAATTGCCTGTCCTTAGCCTCCTGACGCAGATTGCCCCATAGTTTTGAGTCGAAGTCGCGCCATTTTTCCATTGCAAAATTCCTGTAAGTGCCCGGCGCAATGTCCATCGCCATCATGCAAGCCTCGGTCGCAAAGGTAGCCGAGCCGCACATCGGGTCTATCAACGGCGTTTTGCAGTCCCAATCCGCCAATTTCAAGATGCCTGCCGCCATCACTTCGTTGAGCGGGGCTTGCACCTGACGCACCTTGTAGCCGCGTTTGCTCATCGGTATTCCGGTGGAGTCCAATGAAATTGTGATTTCGGAGTTGAATGCGTGGACGTTGACGCGGAGGTCGGGATATTCGATGTCAACGTTTGGACGGCGGCCACGTTTGTCGCGGAAATAGTCGGCGATAGCGTCCTTGCATTTGAGAGCGAGGTATTTGCTGTGCGTGAATATCGGACCCGACGCCACGCAGTCGATGGCGAAGGTGTCGTCCACAGCCATATATCGCTGCCAGTCTATCCGCCTTGCTTGTTCGTAAAACTCCTTGTCGTTGAACGCCTTGAAGGTCTGTATTGGCACAAGGATTTTCAACGCCGTCCTGCACCAGAGGTTGGCGCGGTACAGCACTTCGTTGTCGCCTTTCAGTATCACGGCGCGTGTGATTGGCTTGACGTTTTGTCCGCCGATATGTTTGAGCTCCTCGGCGAGTACGTTTTCAAGGCCGAAGAATGTTGTTGCAATGATGTCGAACATAATGTTGATTGTAATTTTGGGCAAAGTTAAACAAAAAGGGGCATTTTTGCAAAAAAAACGTTGCAAACTACGTCCGTGTTTTTGGTCATTCCGCCATTACCCTCAGCTTGTTGCCGTATGTCACCACTTGGTATTCTCTTAGTGGATATTTTGCGTCGCCGTAAGTGACTGCACCGTGCAAGAGGACGCTGTAACGCGAGTTGCAGTTTTCCAAAGTGTCGGCGTGATGGAGTTCGTGCCGCTTTTCGTCATATACGAGAGGTGCGTGTGTGATGTCGGCGGTGCAGGCGCGGTCGTAGGCGTAATAAGTCTGATTGTCAAAGTTATAGAGAAAAATGCCATTGTATCCGCCCGACACATATACCCATCCGCCGGGGTTTTGCAGAGGGGCAAATTCGGCGTTGTTGATATTCACCTGAAAATCCACCCAGAGGTCGGGCACAGGGCTGTCTTCGTGTCCGCACGAAAAAAAATTGAAGCATATTAGCACAAAAATCCAATACAAATTAGTTTTCATCGTTTATATTTATTAAGTTTGCACCTTTAAAACACTGCAAAAATAACCATTTTTGTAAATACGGACAATACAATGAGGACATTTGTAATCTACATACTAATTTTGTTGGCTGCAATAGCTGTAAGTGCCGGTGATTCATTGGCTCAGGTGGACTATAATGGTACGCCTGATTTCGGTGCTAAGTATGCGCCGAGTGGTTTCCAGTTTTCGGAAGACGGTTTCGACATTCAGAAGGGCATCAAGCAGAAGAAGCAGAAGAAGATGTGGGAGAAGTACAAGAAGAAAAAGGCTAAGTGGGAGAAAAAACAAAAGAAAAAAGCTGTTCAGGATTCCACCAACGCCATCAAAAAAGCCAAAAAAGACGTAATTAACGCCGAAAAAGAGATTAAAAAACAGGCTGACGATGCCGAAAAGTCAGAAAGGGACAAGCAGAAAGCCGAGATGAGGGCTGCCACAGAAGCCGAAAAAGCCGCAGCACGAAAAGCCAAGTACGACAAGAAGCACCCGAAGGAAGTGGACGAGGACTACGACCCTGAAATCACCGACATCGACGACTTCGGCAAGGAAGGCGAGAGCTTGGAATTTGAGGACGGCCGCCCCGAAGTGCACCATGAAGAGGTGCAGGTGGAGCAAAAGAAGGCAAAGAAGGAGAAAAAAGCAAAACTTACCAAGGAGGAAAAAAAGAAGAAAAAAGAGGAACATAAGGCCACCAAGGAGTTCAAGAAGGGCGAGGGCAAAGGTCCCGACCACAAGAAAAACCAGAAAAAGCATGAAAAGGCGGCGCAGAAAGCCCTCAAAGAAAACGAGCACAAGCAGCAGATTCGCGAACTCCGCGAGAAGGATCAGCGTGGCGAAGGCCTTACAGAAAAGGAGCGCAAGGCTCTCTGGAAGGACGACAAGCAACGCGCCAAGGAAAAGGCAAAACTCGACCGCGCCGAGCGCAAGCATCAGAAGAAGGCTCGCAAAGCCATCATCCAGATGCAGGACAAGAAAACGGGCAAATATATGAAAAAGCACCATAAGGAGACCAACAAGAAGATGAAGAAAAAACACAAGACCTCCAAGGTGCCGTTTTTCAGAAACTTTTTCAAATAAACTAATACACTGATAGTTATGAGCACCGCAGCATTTTTGTCATGTATGTTTGTAATACTCTTTGCCTTCATTGGGGGGATGATATATGCGTTTCGTCGCACTCCCAAGGAGAAGGTCAAGGAGACGCATGAGCCGCAGCCTCTCAATTTCTTTGAAGACACCATCAAGTCTATCACCACATATTCTGAGGAGGCGCAGAAGGAAATTGAAGACAAGCAGAAGGCGGAGGAGGAGAAGAAAAAACAAGATGAGGACGCCAAGGATCCGCTCCTCAAGATAGAGACCGAGAGCCGTAAGAAGATGATGCAGGACAAAAACCACATCAAAAAGTCAGCTGCCGACGAGTATTTCGAGCGCACCAAAAACGTTGCAAACGAGATATTGCAGCCCAAAAAGTAACGCCATGTGTCAGACTTCGGCTTCCTGTTTCCTTTCGGTGTATGCGCCGCTTGCCTGCATCGTGCGCAACTCCTGTTGCACTTGCCTCCAAAAAGTTGCGTCGGAGTCCTTGATGTCTGCAAAGAGGTTGTGGCAGATTGTGCGGTAGTCTAATCTGCTTGCATCGTCGTCCAACGTGTTGTTACATTCTTTTGCAAACAATACGCACGCCTGATGTTCAATCGACTCCTCATCAAAAAGGTGCGACAGCATAATCCAGCTCCACATCTTGCTATGTTTTTGTTTTATGTATCTGCGCAACGCCCTCAATACTGTGTCGGCGGGAAATCCAACCCTAATCAAAAAACTGGCTATATGATAGTCGGCATATACCGTTAATTGGTGCGCGAGCATGTTTTCAATGAAGTCAATATAAAAATCAAACATATAATCCGCCACCGTGAGCCGCACAAGCCGCCTCGAATACGCAATGTAAGCCGACTCCACCAGCGAATTGCGCTTGTCGACAATCAGAAAATCAGCGGCTTCAAAATTTTCAAAACCCCACCAGTCGCAAAAGTCCAAATAAGCGTCCCAACACTTAGAATACCAGTGGAACGCCTCAAAAACTCGTTTCCTGAGAGCGCGGTTGTTCTCAAAATCCGAGTTGACCACCAGGTCGAAAAGCAAGTCTACGATTTCTGAGTTGTCAATTACAGCCTTGCACCTAAGGCAGATTGTAATTACCCTGTTGACAATAGCCTCCGAGCTGCACGACAACAATTCGGCGCACTTGATGCAGTCGTAGAAGTCTGCCAATCGCCGAGCCATCACATAATACTCCGCCGCGTCGAGGTAGCACACGGCGAGTCGCGTGAGGTTTGCATTAGTAGGTGTTGTTGTTAATGCTTGGAGCGCGGCTCCTATCCAGTGTTCGTATCTTGTATCGTCCTGCATAATTATATAATAAAGTGTCACTGCAAAAATAACAAATCTCCTGCAAAAACGACGTCATTGTACAAAAAAATTATTCTTGCTATAATTGCTACATTGATGTTAAAAAAATATTCTCTAATAAGTGTTTGAGTTACAATCAAATGAAAAATATTTGAAAAAAACATTCAAAAATATTTTGTTGAATCGGCAAAAAGTCCCTACCTTTGCACCCGCAAACGACAGAAAGACGTCACCTCCAAAAGTGGTTGCAAAATTACGAAAAATACTTAACGAAAAGTTAACGTAAAAAATTTGGACGGTGAGCAAAAATGTTAGTAACTTTGCATTGTTTTTCGGATACGAAATATTCAACGAAAAACAGCGATGGCGAGACGATTCGCCGACGATATTTGAACAAGATTGACAACAGCACAAGGCGTAAAGAATTAGCAAGGAACGCAGAACCCTAAGTCAAAGTAAATAGATAATTTTATACAACGAAGAGTTTGATCCTGGCTCAGGATAAACGCTAGCGGCAGGCCTAACACATGCAAGTCGAGCGGCAACACGAAGTAGCAATATTTTGGTGGCGAGCGGCGGACGGGTGAGTAACGCGTATGCAACCTGCCCATCACACGGAGATAGCCGACCGAAAGGACGATTAAACTCCGATGGCATCAAGAGGGGGCATCCCCATTTGATTAAATATTCATAGGTGATGGATGGGCATGCGTGGCATTAGTTAGTTGGCGGGGCAACGGCCCACCAAGACGATGATGCCTATGGGTTCTAAAAGGAAGATCCCACACATCGGTACTGAGACACGGACCGAACTCCTACGGGAGGCAGCAGTGAGGAATATTGGACAATGGGGGCAACCCTGATCCAGCCAAACCGCGTGGGGGAAGGAGGCCGTTAAGGTCGTAAACCCCTTTTATATGGGAGCAATCCGCTTCATGCATGGGGCGTTGAGAGTACCATTTGAATAAGCATCGGCTAACTCCGTGCCAGCAGCCGCGGTAATACGGAGGATGCGGGCGTTATCCGGATTTATTAGGTCTAAAGGGTGCGCAGGCGGCTTTCTAAGTCGGCGGTGAAAACCCGTGGCCCAACCACGGACGTGCCATCGATACTGGGGGGCTTGAGTGCGGATGAGGTATGCGGAATGAGTGGTGTAGCGGTGAAATGCTTAGATATTACTCAGAACACCGATTGCGAAGGCAGCGTGCCAATCCGTTACTGACGCTCATGCACGAAAGCGCGGGTAGCGAACAGGATTAGATACCCTGGTAGTCCGCGCGGTAAACGATGATCACTCGCTGTACGCATTCGGATGCGTGTGGCCAAGCGAAAGCGATAAGTGATCCACCTGGGGAGTACGGCGGCAACGCTGAAACTCAAAGGAATTGACGGGGGCCCGCACAAGCGGAGGAACATGTGGTTTAATTCGATGATACGCGAGGAAC
>JAEEGK010031009.1_pt1 | contig 10559 bp, 5 predicted proteins | sample 8958771 | NCBI WGS metagenome assembly JAEEGK01 (sample SAMN16246547, study PRJNA631951) | gut metagenome | biome: gut microbiome; feature: rumen; material: SC-attached | host: Bos | place: Iran: Karaj | collected 2018-10 | reverse complement strand
TACCCAGATACTATTGTAGAGTCCTAAGTTTTTAATTAAGAAATAATATGGGATTAATCCTCCTCCGAAGAACATTGTTACTAAAATCATGTTCATTAAGAAGCCTTTACCAATCCATTTATTTCTTGATAATGCATAACCAGTTATTACTGTAAAGAATAATTGGTAAGTTGTTCCAAAAAGTAATAGGAACATTGTAACTCCAAATCCGGTCCAGAGTGTTCTATTAGTAAAGACAGCTCTATAGTTATCGAATGTAACTTCTTTTGGCCAGAGTAAGATAGGAGTTTCTAGATACACCTTTTCAGGTGATATAGATATTAAGAATGCATTGTAGAATGGATAAATTATTAATAATGCATAGATTAGAAGCATTACGAATATTACCCAGTCTAATCCCTGTATTCTATTTAAGAAATTTCTTCTTTGCCTTTTACGAGATACTTTCTTAACGTCATCTTTAATCTTTTCCATTAGATAATACCTCTCTCACCACATAATTTAGCTATTCTATCCACCACAATAACTAAGATAAATGACACAACCGATTTGAATAAACCAATTGCGGTACCTTGTCCAGCTGGCATACCAGATCTAAATGTTTGTCTATAAATATAAGTATCAAGGATATCTGAAACATTATAGACAAGTGGATTATATAGGTTAATAATCTGGTCAAAACCTGCGGATAAGATTCCTCCTACTGAAAGTATTAATAATAATACCGCAGTAGATCTAATAGCTGGAAGAGTAATATGACCTATCTTTTGAAGTCTTGTAGCTCCATCGATATCAGCGGCTTCATAAAGTTCTGGTGATATTCCCGCCATAGTCGCAAGATAGATGATTGATGACCATCCAGCTTCTTTCCAAACATCCGATGAGAAGATTAGAGCTAGGAAGAATTTACCATCAGACATAAATTCTATTCTTTCGTGTCCAAGCGCATTAATTAAATTATTAATCGCACCAGTTCTACTAAATAAGTTAGCTACAAATCCACCAATTACGACCCACGAAAGGAAGTGTGGGAATGTAACTATTATTTGAACTGATTTCTTAAACACTCTCATTCTAATCTCATTTAAGAGTAAAGCGACTAGAATAGCTGAAACGAAACTAATAATAATTTTTAAGAATCCAATTAATACTGTATTGCCTAATACTTGATAGAATTCAGGATTATTAAATATAGTCTTAAAGTTAGCAAAATGATTCCAAGGGCTACCCATAATACCTAATTTAGGATAATAATCTTTAAAGGCAATGAGTATTCCATACATTGGAATATAGTTAAAAATAAAGTAAAAAGCCACTGCAGGTAGTCCCATTAAGATGAGATACTTGGAGTGATTTACTTTCTTTTTAAAGTTGTATGTAGTTTTATTCCTTTTAGCTATTAGTACTTTATTCATATCTAGTTACTTCTTTAATAAAACTTTTAGTAATTTATCTACTGTCGTAAATGCGAGTGCAACATAAGTATCAGCTGCACCATAATAAATTGCGATTCTTCCATCTTTATCAACTAAAGTTGCACAAGGGAAACAAACATTAGGAACAAATCCTGTAGTTTCATAGTCTTCTTCTGGAGTCAATAAATAATTAGAAGTTCTTGCAATAACTTTTGATGGGTCATTTAAATCAAGGAGTGCAGCACCAATACTATAAACCATACCTGCACAAGTCTTAGTTACACCATGATATAAAAGAATCCATCCATCTTTTGTTTCAATTGGTGAAGGTCCAGCACCAACTTTAGTTGATTGCCACCATTCCCAACCTGGTTTCATAACGAGAGAATGTTTACCCCAATATACTAAATCTTTACTATAAGAAATATAAATATCTCCAAAAGGTGTATGTCCTCCATCAGATGGACGAGAAAGCATTGCAAATTCTCCGTTTATCTTTCTTGGGAATAATACGCCATTTCTATTAAATGGTAAGAATGGGCTAGAAATAAATGTATATTTCTTAAAGTCTAGAGTTTTAGCTAGTCCAATTGTAGGAGCTCCAACTTGTCCATTACACCATTGGATATAAAATACTCCATCAATTTCTACAACTCTAGGATCATATGCATATTCAATATTGTGAATACTACCATCTTCATTATAGAACAAAATAGGTTCTTTATTAATTATAAAATTAATACCATCTTCACTTTCTCCATAAAATAGATATGGAATAGTAGAATGAGTATCGCCTCTAAATACACCAACAAACTTTCCATTGTATTCAACAACAGCGCTATTAAATGATCTAGCTATTCTTTCATTTGGGTTTCTTTTAATAATAGGGTTCTTTGAATATCTCCAAATAACACTATCACCCTTGCATTCTTCGAATGGAATTTTAAGTTCTTTTTCCATAATATTACCTCTAACAACTGGGCGGGTATTTGTCCCGCCCAGTCTCATAAAATGATTTTTAATTAATTATTGTAATTCAGCCATTCCTAATTGTAGGTCATCAATGTATAAGTATGTATCTGCACCCTTAGTATTGTAAATAACAAATGTAACTGCAATGATATCATTTACAGAGCCGAATTCATCAAATACATATTGAACCATACCGTCAGTTTCAGAATAAGGAATCTCTTTAAATCCAGTTGTAGCATCACCACAAACGAATACTTGTGTGTTGTCGGATTTAGTTAATACAATCTTAATCTTTTGAGTTCCTGCACTTCCGTAATAGTTACCAATCTTAACAGCTAATACGTTAGCATTTCCAAGAGCTGTACCAGTTGAATAAGTGTATTGGAATACCTTACTATTTCCACCTTTCATGTTAGCCACTTTAGAACCATCTTTAGTTCTAGAATTCATTTGGCCACCATTGTTCCAAGTTGCTCCGCCATCTGTTGAGTACTTCTTACTCCAGTTAGCACTTGTATATTCTCCGCTTCCTGCACCATCTTCGAAATCAAGATTTACGATTTTAGTCATTTCAGGAACTGTTGGAGTAATAACTTCAGGGTTTAATTCATGACTTTCTACAGCAAAACCAGCAAATCCAAGTCTTAATTCATCAATATAAAGATATGTATTAGCTGTAGTTTGTAGAGTTGTAATAGTTACTTTAGCGATAGTAATTGCTTTAGGAATTGCTGCAACCATTAGATTAAATCCAGTTGTTACTTTAAATTCATAGAAAGCATCTTTTGATCCAGCTAAATAATATTCAGAACCATCAACACCAGTTACTTTAATCTTTAGTTTAATTACTGCATTAGCTGTCCAATAGTTACCCATTTTAACAGAGAAAGCATCAACAACACCTCTTTGAGCTTCAGGAACTGTGTATGTGAATGTTTGAGTATTTCCACCAACTGTAACATTTATAACTTTAGAACCATCTTTACTTCTTGAATTCATTTGTCCAGTAGTATCAACCCAAGCAGTTGTATATTTTTGTGATTTCCAGTTTGCATTTGTATATTCTCCACTTCCTGCACCATCTTCAAAGTCAAGAAGAATATTTGCAGGTTTGAATTCTCCAAAAATAACATTAGTTAATCCAAGTGTATTAGCAAGTCCCTTAGCATCTACTACTTTTAATGTTTGACCAAGAGTCAATGCTTTAAGAGATAAAGTAAACATCGGAACTTCATTAGCATCTTTTGCAACTGAAGTAACGTTGATAAATCTTTCACCAGTAGCACTATTGTTATCAACAGTAAAAGTAAAGTCTTGTTCAAATTCAAATGTATAATCAGTACTTACTTTAGTGAGGTTAAGAGTCTTCATATTACCAGTGTTTTCACCAGAAATATTAACAGTCACATTTACTCCAGCTGGAGAAGTTGCGATAAAGCTTGCAGGCATATCATTATATTGATATCCAATTCTAGTATCAGCATAAGCTTGGCCAGACATAACATCAACACTACCTAATATTAATTTAGTTGCTTTGTTATTGTCATCACCTTTAACGATGATATCAAACTTATCAAAGAAGCCAAGAACTTCTCTAACTGATACCATATTTACTAAAGATAATGCTTGAGAGAAACCATTGATAGTGTTTTCGCCCCAATGTACTTTCCACTTAGTATCATTTAATCCAATTCTAGCGAGGCAAGCATTAGAATCAACAACACCTAAATCATATGTTGCATATACACCATTTTGAGTGTTTCTTAATTGTAATGTTACATTAGTTACATCGTTACCAATAATAGCTACATCAATAGAGTCTGATAAGTCTTTAACTTTAGAAATATCAAGAGAATATCTGAAAGCAACTTTATTGTTCCAGAAATTAAGAACAGCAACTGGTAATAATGGTGAATTAGAAATTTTTATCTTATCAATGCCAACAGATGCAGTTGTTTCAGCCCATCCACTGCTTTCATATTTCTTAATTTCTGCAAATTGGTCTGCCATATCTGCAGCAGTTGAATGTGCAGTAGAATTGAAAACTGAAAGCATTTCAGAAGCAGCTTCAACAGCAAATACTACTGGGAGTTCTTCTGAATCTTTATAGAACTTCTTATTTGTGTTATCCCATCCACCCATTGCTTTAAATACGTGGATACCTGATTCAGTTACAGAGAATTCTGTAGCAGTTGATGCTTCACCATCAATCTTAAGAGCTGTTCCTTCTAATGCAAGAGTTGCAGCGCTTGAAGATGATTTTGTAACACTTACTGAAGCTACTTTAGTTTCATATCTGAATTCATCAGAGATACTATCATTGTAATCATCATTTCCTACAGCTTTGAATTTTACAACGTGTTCTCCAACAGATGTGCTAAATGCTACAGATGTACCATCAGCCCATTGATCATCATCAACTTTAACTTGAATCTTAGTAGCATGTTCAACAGCTTGTACTTCTACACCACTGTTATCACTCTTAACAGAGATAACTGGTTTAGCTAAATCAGCCTTAACCTTTTGAGTTGGTTTAACTGTAGGTTGAGTAGGTTGAACAGTAGGTTTTTGAGTTTGACTTTGTGTAGGTTGAGTTGTTTTAGGCTCAGTAGTTTTAGTACAACCAACAAGAACCACACTTGTCAACATTAATGCAAAAGTAAGTAAAAATACTTTAACTTTCATAAAATGTCTTTTCTCCTTTTAATAATTTTCATTATAATTTGTGAATTATTACCTTAATTTTACAATTATTTATAAAATAATACTTTTGAATATATACTTAAAACTTGATAATTTTTACCTTTTAATAATTAAAATTGATATTTTTTACAATTTTTCTTGATTATTTATACTTTATTGTGGATAATTTTAATAGAAAAGGGGACTTATTAAAAATGAACTTTTATGAAAATGACGCGACTAATATAAATTCAGAGGTCGATTTTTATCATAACTTTACTGATTATCCTTACTTCCATGATCATAACTATTTTGAGTTCTTTATCATTACTAGCGGTTCATATAAACACGTAATCAATGATAAAGAAATAATTATGAAAAAGAATGAGGCTTTTTTCATCAGACCTAAAGATTATCACGCTATATTTAATAATGAAGAGAACTCTAGTCATATAAATATCATGTTTAAAGTTGAATTAGTAAAAAGAATTTGCGATGCTTATTCAGATAAACTATATGACATTATTCTTAATCACGGAATATTCCCTATCTCTTTATCAGAAACTCAAACTAGAAAAATTATTAACTACACAATGGTTTTAAGAAATAGTTTTTCTCTAGATGTTGATAGAAGTTTAGTTTCTTCCCTTCTTCTATCCTACATCTTAGAAAAGACTATCTACCAGCACGATATTCTCTTAAGTGATAAACCACAATGGTTAACTGAGCTTCTACTTAAGATTAGTTTACCTGTGAATGCTCACTGGAATGCACTTGATGTAGTTAAGAATGTAAATTATAGTAGAACCCACTTCTCTCGTAAGTTTAAAGAATATATGGGTACTACTCTAATTCAATATCTTACAAACGTAAAGATGGCTTATGCCCAAGAGTTACTCATGTATAGTGATATGAATATTACTGAAATATCTAGTACACTAGGCTATCAAAATGTATCAAGCTTCAACCATGTGTTTAAGAGTACTCATGGTATAAGTCCGATGCAATTTAAGAAGTCATCAAAGAAAATATAAAGGACAAACAAAAAGTTTGTCTTTTTTATTTTATTTTTAAAATTTTCTAATATAATTATATTGTGTTGATAAACAAGGAGGATATTAACTAATATGAGACTACAAGGTTGTATTTCAAGAGGAATTAGGCTCCCTATTATTAGGGAAGGCGATAATTTAAGGGAAATCGTTACTAACTCAGTACTTGAAGCATCTAAAGAAGGAAAATTTAGCATCAATGATAGAGATGTAATATCTATCACTGAATCAATTGTCGCAAGAAGTCAAGGTAACTATGCGACTATTGATGACATTAAAACTGATCTAATCAATAAGGTTGGTGAAGATGAGGTTGGAGTAATATTTCCAATTCTATCAAGAAACAGATTCGCTATCTGTCTTAAAGGTATAGCTAGAGCTTTTAAGAAAATTTACTTAATGCTTTCATATCCATCTGATGAAGTAGGTAATGCACTTCTTACATATGATGAGATTGATGAAAAGGGTGTTAATCCATACACTGATGTATTATCACTTTCAAAATATAGAGTATTATTTGGCTATAAGAAACATGAATTCACTGGAGTTGACTACATCGAATACTATATGGATTTAATTAAAGGTGAAGGTTGCGAAGTTGAAGTAATCTTCGCAAACCAAGCTAAAACAATTCTAAACTATACTAAAAATGTAATTGCTTGTGATATTCACACAAGAGTTAGAACTAAGAGAATCTTAAGAAACAATGGCGCAAGAGTAGTTCTTGGACTAGATGATATCTTAACTTCTTCTATTAATGGTAGTGGATTCAATACTAAGTATGGACTACTTGGTTCTAATAAAGCTACTGAAGAAAAGATTAAACTCTTCCCTAAAGAAGCTCAAGGTTTAGTTGAAGGTATTCAAGAAGATATCTTAGCTAAGACAGGTAAACACGTTGAAGTTATGGTATATGGCGATGGAGCATTCAAAGATCCTCAAGGTAAGATTTGGGAACTCGCTGACCCAGTAGTATCTCCATTCTATACAAAAGGACTTGTTGGTACACCTAATGAATTAAAGTTAAAATATCTTGCGGATAATGACTTTAAAGATTTAAGTGGTAAAGAACTTAAAGAAGCAATTGAAAACAAGATTAAATCTAAAGAATCTAATCTTGTTGGAAATATGGCATCTGAAGGTACTACTCCAAGACAATTAACAGATCTTCTTGGATCTCTATCAGATTTAACTAGTGGTTCAGGAGATAAAGGTACTCCAGTAGTATTAATTCAAGGATACTTCGATAACTATACAAATTAATAACTCATAAGAAAAGGTTGAACCCATTTGAGTTCAACCTTCTTTTTTTATTTTATTAATTCAACTTCATCAAATAATACGATGCTTGTACTATTAACGTTCTTAAAGTTAATAAGTAATCTTGATAAAGTTGCACTTGAGTAAGCTACATCGCCTTTTTTAAATTCAGTTAAATCAATTATAAACTCTCCGCTAGTTTTTGAACTGAAATCCATGGTATATGAATATGTATTATTACTTGGATCAGCAAATTGTAATACTATTGATTCACCACTAAAGTTACTGAAGTCTCCAACTATTCTAAGCTTAGTCTTACCGCTAGCGGCATTTTGATCTAAGTTGAAGATGAAATATGCCCATGAATCACCAGATGAAGTAACTTTGATTTTTTTATCTTCAAGTTCATAATGAAGAGTATCTTTGATACTCATATTTGCACCTACAAAACTATCAAGTTCTGTCTGGCTATCAAAGTCAAAGTTTCCTAAGATATATTTGTTTTCATCAGGTACTAAGAACATCAATGCATCATTTGTGCAGATTGTTTCACCAATTTCATTAACTGCGATAGCTCTTATATAATATGGAGTATTAGTTTCAAAGTTAGCTACACTAAATTTAAATGATGTAGTTTCACTTGTTAGATTAATTAGTGGATTTGAAAAATCATCTTTATCGTTTGAAACTAATACTTTATAGCTATTAGCGAATGTGGATTTATTTAATAATACTGTAGCTTCTTGATTCTTTACAACTGCTGAATTAATCTTAAAATCTCTAGGTTTAGTTCTATCAATTTTAAGAAATCTTGCTTCTTTGATTGTAAAGTTAGAACCGCCATTTTTTTCAATCCATATTTCAATTTGTTTAACGGCTTGAGTGTTGATAATTCCGTCACCTTTATTCTTGAGTAATACGAAATCGTCTATAGTTATATTAATTTCTTTGATTCCATTAAAGTTATTAACAATTGTGTATCCCCATTCTTCTAAAGTTGAATTACCTTCAACTAATTTAAATGTTATAGTCGAGTTATCATTTGTGCCAATCACCTTGAACTTAAATCCTACAGCGTCATAGGCAATCATTCCCCATTTTTCAAGGATTACTCTTCCTACTTTTGTGCTTCCATCACTCTTTGCAAATAATATTCCATCATTAAACAAACTGATATTTACATTATCTTTTTCACTATCAACTTTATACTTAGATAAATCCTCGTATTCAAGTAAATCAATATTTAATCCTCTATCATCAGTTCTAAATGGAACCATTGAGAAGTTGTCTTTATTAAAGATATTAGTAAATGGGCTCTTTCCAAAACCATATTTAATGTATCTAGGATCTGAAACTTTAGCTGACTCTACTACTATTTTTTCATTATCAATAGTAGCTTGTGCTTTATAGTATCTGCCATCTGGACCAGCTAAATAGAAATCATCTATTTCGCCAGTTGCATACAAGTCTTCTCCATTATTAACTTCAATAGTCACAACTCTACCTGATATATTATGTGTTTTATAAGATGGACCTTCAGATAGATAATCAAATCCGTAAAGGCTTGATAGAATTGATTTCGCAATTCTTAAAGCTATATATCTCTTATGACTTGGGTGAATAAATGTAGGATCACCATCATCGCAAGATGAAATATAATAAGCTTTATCATCTCTTGCACAAGCTTTAGCTTGAGATTCTCTTACATATGAGAAATCAAAGTTATTTCCACTATCACCATCATAACATGCAAGACCAATTACATAGAAACTTAAATCTTGATTATTAAATAAATCTCTATAGTTTCTAAAGTATTGCATTAAGAAGTTTTCATAATCTCCACCAGCAGCACTATTATTACAGCCTTGATACCAAACAACACCTTTAATTTTAGCGGCTCTTAGTGGATATACCATTGCGTTATAATGTAAGTTCTTAGTTTTAGATGTACCAGTATAATAATCTGCGCCCATCCAGTTTGCGATATTAGTATCACCTTGATAAGCAGATAAAATACCTACTGGAACTCTACTAGTTTTTAAAGCATCTCCTAGGAATGCACCACCCATAAATGCGAGGGCACTATATCCTTTATAGTTATCTCCTGATACACTAAACCATTTACCATTTGATACATGTTCTAGTGGTTCATTAGATGTAACTACACCTTGAGAGAAGAATCTTACATCACTTTGAAGAGCTTTAGTTGCATCTTCTTCTTCATAGTCACTGTTTCTTACACCCCATTGCATATTTGATTGGCCAGTAAAGAAGAATACATCACCAATTAATACGTTATTAATAGTTACTCTCTTAGAGAATCTTTGACCTACTACAATTTTAATAGGGTCAAATGATGCACTGCGTCCTGGGATAGTAAATTCAAAATTACCTTCTTCATCAGTAACCATGTAATATAAATCATCACCAAAATTAAGCGTCATTAATACTCTTTGTGGTCCAACACCTTTAATAACTATTTCTTCATCTCTTTGAATAACCATATTATCCATGAATGGATCGCATACAGTTATTTGTCTTTTGAGGTTATAGTTATTATTTGGAATAGTTGTGAACTTAACTTCTTTTACTTTATGTGAATCTTTACCTTCAATTACAATTCTATATTGTGTATCATAACTTAAAAGCGGACATATATAAGTTGTTTCAGTTACATCAGCTTGTTCTTCGAGACCAGTTGATGTATAAATTTTTACATTAAACTTAGTATCATTTTCTGGATTGTTCCAGACAAAAATAGGATTAACTACAGTTTTATTTTCAACCATTCCTCTTGTTTCAACAATAATACCATTCATAACTTCTTCCCATTTCGCATATAAAATAATACTCTTATTCTTAAAATACTCATCAAGCTTGCTATTATCAAAAGCTTGAGTTAATGCTTGGTCTAAGAACCAACCTTTGAATTCATAATCAGATTTTGTTACTTCTTTTAGTGAGAAATTATCTTTTGTATAAGTCTCATCATAAAGAAGTTCACCACCATCATAATATTTAACCTTAAGCACATTATTAACGGTTACACTTGATTCAGTTCCCTTACCAGGTTTAGTTGTGGTTTTAGGATCAGTTTTCTTATCGCATCCAAATAAACCAAAAACTAATAAAAATGACAAAATAATAGTTAAAATTCTCTTTTTCACTATTAGCCCTC
>JAEEGK010031008.1_pt1 | contig 10559 bp, 11 predicted proteins | sample 8958771 | NCBI WGS metagenome assembly JAEEGK01 (sample SAMN16246547, study PRJNA631951) | gut metagenome | biome: gut microbiome; feature: rumen; material: SC-attached | host: Bos | place: Iran: Karaj | collected 2018-10 | reverse complement strand
CAAAGGAGAAACTATTATTACTTCGTGCGACAGACTTTGCGGAAGTCCTAAGCACTACGATGCGGATTTTCTTGGCGAAAAAGCCTCTTTCCCGCTTGGACTTTTCTTGATTGCGACAAAACTCAAGGTTCCAGTATTGGTCGTGCATATATTCAAGTACAGAGGATTGAGGTACGAAGGTTTTGTGAAGGAACTGAAATACGATTCATCTATAAAGTCGGATGTTGAGCAAGCACAGTCGTTGGTTCGGCAGTATGTTGAAATACTTGAGGATTCTGTTGTCAAGCATCCGCTTCAATGGTTCAATTACTACAACTTCTGGCAACCAGTTGTGTAATAACTGGACAAATCACAAAATTAGCATTAACTTTGCGGAATACAAATTTTTGCACGATGGAAAAGACTTTAAAGGAATTTCAGAGATTAATTGAGATACTGGACGAACTGCGCGAGAAATGCCCGTGGGATCGCAAGCAGACAAACGAAAGCCTGCGCATACAGACAATAGAGGAAGTGTACGAACTATCGGATGCTCTTTTGAACAACGATGCCGACGAGGTAAAGAAGGAACTTGGCGATGTGCTTCTGCATGTTGCTTTTTATGCCAAGATAGGCAAGGAGAAGGGGCAGTTCGAGTTGTACGATGTTATTAATGGCATTTGTGAGAAGCTGATATTCCGTCATCCGCATATTTTTGGTGATGTGAAGGCCGAAACCGCCGAGCAGGTAAAGGAAAACTGGGAGCGCATAAAGCTGATGGAAGCACCGAAAAAGACAGTTCTTGGTGGAGTGCCAGAATCGTTGCCATCCATAATCAAGGCTTACCGCATGCAGGACAAGGCGCGTGGCGTTGGTTTCGACTGGGACAAGCGCGAGCAAGTGTGGGACAAACTTAACGAGGAATACAACGAGGTTCTTCTCGAAACTGCCATTTCCGACAATCAGGATAGAATCGAAGCTGAATTTGGCGATCTGTTGTTCTCGGTGATAAATGCAGCGCGGCTATATGGTGTAAATCCCGACACTGCCCTCGAACGCACCAACCGTAAGTTCAAGAACCGTTTCGGCTACCTCGAGGAAAAGACTATACAGCAAGGTCGTGACCTCAAGGACATGACATTGGCGGAAATGGACGAAATCTGGGAGGAAGCGAAGAAACTATATAAGTAGGGGAAATGCCTCTCATCATTCTTTCTACCATATTATTGTTACTCCTTTTAATTCAGGCTGTCTTTTATATCCTGCCTGCTTTTGCATTGAGGAAAAGCGATGATGAGAAATCCAATGCTGATTTGCCTTCAGTTTCTGTAATAATCGCTTGTCGTAACGAATTGCAAAACCTAAAATCGAACCTGCAATACATAATTAACCAGCAATATCCCGAGTTTGAAATCGTGATTGTCGATGATAATTCCACTGATGGAACTTATGAATATGTTTCAAATTTGGCGAACACATCTCCTTGTAGAATAAAACTTGTAAAAAATGATGGCAAAGGCAAAAAAATAGCCCTTTCGTGTGGAGTACGCGCAGCGTCTTACGAACATTTGTTTTTTACAGATGCCGACTGCCGTCCTGCTTCGGAGCATTGGATTTCTGGCATGATGTTGCACTTCGATGAGGCAAATCCACTAGTTGTTGGTTACGGCGAATTGTCGGGCAAGACTTTCAACCTTGATGGCATGTTAGATACCGATTACGTTGTTGGTTACGGCGAATTGTCGGGCAAGACTTTCGCATCCCGTTTTTCTTCGTATGATGCTACTCTTATTGCCCTGCAGTATATGGGATTTGCCTCGCTCGGGCATGCCTACATGGCCGTTGGTCGCAATATTGCATATTCGCGAAAACTTTGGGACACACTTGGCGGTTTTGCATCCCATTCCGACTTGGCATCTGGTGACGATGACCTCTTTGTCAGGGAGGCTGCAAGGCATATTCGTCCCACCGTATGCTTTTTGCCTGATGCAAAGACGATTTCGCCGGCCAAGGACAGCATTGTGAAACTTTTGAAGCAAAAGTCGAGGCACGTTTCAACATCTGCAAGGTACAGTTTGCTTGATAAGTTCTTGTCGGGAGGCGAAATCGTTACGCGGACATTATTCTTCGCAATGGCTATTGCAATGATGTTTGTAAATTGGAAAACAGCACTTGCTTTTGTGGTACTGCGATTGGCAATGGTTTTGTTTGCTTTAGGCAGGTTTTGCTCGTTGACAAAAACCGATTCCAATTTATTTATGTCGCCGATATTTGATATCTTTGCACCGATTTTTTATTTGGCATTGTTGGTTTACAGAATCTTTAATCGGAAAACGGAATGGTAAAGAGATCGCGCGAACTTTCTGAAATGGACGACTTGTCGTTGAGGCAACTCGTGCTAGATGGTGATGATGGTGCCATGTCGTGTCTGTTTATCAGGTATCAGACCGAAATAAAGTCGTTTCTTGTTTCTCGCGGTTGCCAAAGCGATGATGCCGACGACATTACAATCATTTCGTTGCAAAAGATTTTGAAATCGCTCGATAAGTATGATCCGAGCCGTGATGCTTCGTTCTGTACTTGGGCATTTACGATAGCAAAGAATACCTATCTAGATTGGCACAAGACTTACAATTTGCAGGAGTCGCAGATGCCTACAAGCGATTCGTTGTCGGTTCCCGATGATGCAACTCCAGAAACTTCGCTTATTGAGAAGGAGAGGCAGGCTTACTTCGATTCGCTGTTGGGACGTCTTTCGGAATACGAGCAGAAGATATTGCTGATGAAAGGTGCAGGAATGAAGTACGAGGAAATAGCAAATGAACTTGGAATATCGCTGTCGGTAGTGAAAAACAGGATACATCAGGCCAAATTGAAACTAGTTGAACTTTCGAAGGATGTTAGAAAAGATTAAGGAATATTTCCCAGAGCTTACTGATGTTCAGGTCGACCATTTGGTTGAACTGGAAACGCTTGTGCGCGAGTGGAACGAGAAAATAAATGTTATAAGTCGCAAGGATACCGACAATATTTTCGTCCATCACATACTGCATTCGATGGCAATTGCCAAGGTAAAACGGTTTAAGCCAGATGAGCTTGTCCTTGATGTCGGCACAGGCGGCGGTTTTCCGGGTATTCCACTGGCAATAATGTTTTCCGAAACAAAATTCACGCTTGTCGATAGCATTGAGAAGAAAATTAAGGTTGTGAAAGGCATATCGGAAAGTCTAGGACTTGCAAATGTGGAAGCCATGAAGATTCGTGCCGAACTATTGCCGCCTAAGTACGACTGCATAGTTAGCCGTGCCGTCACCGCCTTCCCCGATTTCGTTAAGATGACGCGCAATGTTCTGAATCCAAAGTCTATCGAGCATTCGATTATTTATCTCAAGGGTGGCGATTTCGATGAAGAGTTGAAAGGTCTAAAAAACTATTCAGTTACGAATATTTCCGACTTTTTTGATGAGGAATTCTTTGAGACAAAGAAGATTATATACCTGAATTTATAATGATTTGAAATGTTTTTTGTTGAGACGCAAAATTTTGCGTCTGTACATAATATGAATCATTTATTTGTAATCTCCTCACTTTTCAGTGGTTAATGCTATTGATTACCAATTCTTTATTCAAAATTTTACACAAAATCAAAAAAAATGCTTTGTTTTCAAAAAAATGTAGTACTTTTGCAATCCCAAAAGGCATACCGAATGCCCGGGTGGCGGAATCGGTAGACGCGCTGGTCTCAAACACCAGTTCCTTCACTGGAGTGCCGGTTCGACCCCGGCCCCGGGTACAAAGAGATGAGTTTTCGCTCATCTCTTTTTTTGTAATCAAAAATTAGAATTTGAAACCTTGCCATTTAAGTCGGGATTTTTATCTATATTTGCAGTTTGTTTTCGAATTTGACTAATGAGATTCAAGGACGTTATAGGACAAGATGAAATCAAGAGCAGGCTCGTGCAGGCGTACAAGGACAACCGCGTGAGCCACAGCTATTTGTTTTATGGCGCACCTGGTGTCGGAAAGATGGCGTTGGCGATTGCGTTTGCCCAGTATCTTTCGTGCGAAAACAAGGAGGAAAACGACAGTTGTGGACATTGCCCCAGTTGCCTTAAGTACGAAAAACTCATACATCCCGACTTGCATTTCGTATTCCCGTATATCACATCGTCGAGTTCGCAGAACAAGGCGGTAAGCGATACGTATATCGACTTGTGGCGTCCAATGGTCAACAAGAGTCCGTACTTTTCGTACCGCGACTGGACAAACAACCTGCAGAGCGAAAACAAGCAATGCCAGATATATGCGGCCGAATCGTCGGAAATTATCAAAAAGATCAGCTTGAAAACCTATGAGTCCGACTACAAGGTAATGATAATCTGGCTGCCCGAGAAAATGAATACAGAATGCGCCAACAAGATCCTGAAGGTGCTAGAAGAGCCGCCTCTAAATACAGTATTCATGCTTGTGAGCAACAATCGCGAGGATATTTTGCCGACAATACAGTCGCGTACGCAGCCTGTCAAGGTGCTGGGTATTGCCGACGAACCTTTGCGGATGGCTCTTGTCGAGAAGTTCGGCATCAGCGAAGCTGAGGCTGCCGACGTTGTGAAGATTAGCAACGGAAGTTTCTTGGAGGCAAGGCAGCAGATTGAGCAGGACGAGGAGAATGCGTTCAACTTCGATAACTTCAAGTCGCTTATGCGAATCTGCTACAAGTACGACGTGGTTTCGGCATTCGACTTTGCAAAGTCAATTTCGAAATTGTCGCGCGAACGCCAGAAAAGTTTTATCAACTACTGCCTGATAATGGTAAGGGAGAACTTTGTAAGAAATGTCAATGCCGATGTCGCCTATCTGACAAAGGAGGAAGAAGACTTTTCTGTGAACTTTTCTCGTTGCATTAACGAAAGGAACATTGATTCATATACAACAATTTTTAACGATTCATATTACCAGATTGAGCGTAATGGCAATTCGGAGATAATATTTACCGATACAGCGTTCAACCTAATGAAAATAATACGTAAATAGAATGGAAGACAGGATTATAAGCACCCCAATAGACAATTGCGATGATGGCAACTGCACGTTTTCGGCAAAAGGCTGCTGCAACAAGCTCGACGTGTACGATTGGCTGTCCGATATAAACGATCCGCTTTCGCAATCGCGCTATGTTGAGGTTAGATTCAAAAATACACGCAAGGGCATATACGAGAATAACCTCGACTTGCCATTGCAGGTCGGCGACATTGTTGCTGTGGAATCCTCACCTGGACACGACATAGGTATAGTTTCGGCAATAGGACAGATAGCTTGCTATCAGATGCGCAAGCAGAAAAACCTTAGGCTCGCCGACGTCAAGAAAATTTACCGTAAAGCGCGTGCCAACGATATCAAGAAATGGCAGGAGGCCATAGCACTCGAACGTCCGACGATGCTTCGCACTCGCGAACTTGCCGAAGAACTGAACTTGTCGATGAAAATCGGCGACACCGAATTCCAGGGCGACAAGACCAAGGCTATTTTCTACTATATCGCCGAAGAGCGTGTCGATTTCCGCGAACTTATTAAGCGTATGGCCGAAGAATTCCATATCCGCATCGAAATGAAGCAGATCGGTGCACGTCAGGAAGCCGGCAGAATTGGCGGAATCGGACCATGCGGAAGGGAACTTTGCTGTACTACATGGATGTCAGATTTTAATTCGGTTTCCACGACTTCGGCCCGTTTGCAGGAACTCACCCTTAATCCGCAGAAACTGGCCGGACAGTGCAGTAAATTGAAATGCTGTCTCAACTACGAACTTGGCGTATATCTTGATGCCCGTAAGGATTTTCCAGAAAATGCTTCGGTTCTCAGGACAAAGGAAGGCGATGCTCATCATATCAAGAACGATATTTTCAAGCGACAGATGTACTACGAGGTTCGCATCAACGACATCCCGACAGTAAAAATCCTTGACGTGGATACTGTAAAGAGTATAATTGAGCAGAACAGAAAAGGTATTTTGCCTGAGAATGTATTTGAAATGGAGAAAACCGGTTCTCGTTCAATTTCTTATACCGACGAACTTAACTCCGAGAGCATCACGCGTTTCGACAAGGCAAAGAAACCGAAATCGAAGAACAAAAATCGCAATAGGGGAAAGAAGCAGAATAAACCTGCCGAGGAAAACCCGACACAGGAAAACAATAATAATTCCGTACCGGAGAAAAACGAATAGCCATGAGAAAATTGATTGTATTATTGGCAGTTGCTGTGTTGGCGGGACTTTCTTCGTGTGACGGACGTAAGGTGTACGAAGAGTACGTTGAAGTTGAGGACTATACATGGAATAGTTCTTCGCCGTTGAGGTATGAGTTCGAGATAACCGACACCACTGCATTGCACGATGTTTATATTAATGTTAGGCATGCAAACCAGTATCCATACAGCAACTTGTGGCTTTTTATTGATTCGTGGGCACCAAGCGGGCAAAAGGCAGTGGATACTATCGAGTGCGTGCTTGCCGACGAACACGGAAAGTGGCAGGGAAGCGGACTCGGCGATATTTGGGATAAACAGATATTGTGGAAGAAGAATGTGCGTTTTGCAATCCCGGGAAAATACCATGTGGAATATAATCAGGCAATGCGTGTCGAAAACCTTGTCGGTATTATGGACATGGGCTTGCGTGTTGAACTTGCCGAAAACGACGAATAGCCATGAATTGTCCATTATGCAATATGCCCGATGAAAACTTGTTCGCTGCTGGTGGACGCACTTATCATCGTTGCTGCAAATGTGGGCTAGTGTATATGGACGCAACCGACAGACTACTTCCCGATGAAGAGAAAAAAAGATATTCGTTTCATCAAAACAGCATAAGCGATGCTGGTTATGTGGCATTTCTGAATCGTATAATAGAACCTTCAATGCAATACCTATCCAAAGGAATGAAAGGCTTGGATTATGGTTGCGGACCTAACCCTGTTCTGGCACAGATAGTGGGGGAGAGGGGCATGCAATGCTCGTATTACGATCCGTTTTTCTTTCCCGAATGTAAGGCTGATGCTAAATACGATTTCGTATTTGCCACCGAATGTTTCGAGCATTTTTTCAGTCCCATGAAGGAAATAGAAAAGATTTGTGCCATGCTCAACAGCAATGGAATCTTGGGTATAATGACCGAACTTATGAACGAATCTACAGATTTCGACAACTGGTACTACAAGAACGACCCCACGCATGTATGCTTTTATGATAAAGAGAGCATAAATTACATTTGCCAAACATATAATTTCAAGCAATTATTTAACGACAATCACAGAGTAATCATACTTAGAAAATCATGACACCGAATATAAACATATTGCGACGAATCACTCCACGATGGGTGGTGTTTCTAATCGACATCGTTATATGCTTTGCATCTATCTTTCTAGCATATTACCTTCGTTTTAATTTTCATATCAGCGAAACAGAAAGTGCAATAATGCCATTGGGCATACTGATAGTTATTGCAGTACGTGCAGTTTCTTTCCTCATTGGCAAGACGTATTCGGGAATGGTAAGGTTTACGGGAATGCACGACATTATAAGGATTGTGATAGTGATAGCCTGTGGCTCAGCTACGTTGCTGCTTCTCGATCTAATTGGACTTGCTTTTGTCGGGATGTATATGATTCCAGTATCTATTGTGATAATCGATACGTTTATATCTGCATCCATCCTTATTTTCTCGCGTCTGCTGATAAAGATATTGTATCTCGACTACAACACCCAGCAGAGGGAGTTCAATAATGTTCTGATATACGGCATGGGAAACCTGGCGCAGACAACTAAGCGTGCTATTGAACGTGACCGCAGATCGCAGTACAGGGTTGTCGGTTTTGTAGAGCATCACAAAAGGGTGGCGGGTAACAAAATCGATGGAATCAGGATACTCCATATCAAGGACTTGGAAAGCATTATCGAGGAAAAAAGCGTGTCGTCCCTCATTATATCAGAACGAAGTCTGTCGGTGGCCCGCAAGAACTTTGTGCTTGATATTTGCCTTGCGCATAATGTAGATGTGCGCACTATTCCCGAAGTGTCGACTTGGGTGAATGGCGAATTGTCGGTAAATCAGATTCGAAAGTTCAAAATAGAGGACCTGCTTGAGCGCCCCGAAATTCATATCGACCCCGATGAAATGAATCGCAACATTGGTGGTAAAGTGATTATGGTTACTGGTGCCGCCGGTTCGATAGGTAGCGAAATAGTAAGGCAGCTTACTAGGTTCAGCCCTAAGTCGATTGTATTGTTCGACTGCGCCGAGTCGCCGTTGTATGACATTGAACTTGAGATCCGCGAGGACTATAAATTCAGTAACATAGAGATTGTAATAGGCGATGTGCGCGACAGGCAGCTTGTCGACCAGGTATTCGAAAAGTATAAGCCTGAGATAGTATACCATGCGGCGGCATACAAGCATGTTCCGATGATGGAAACCCATCCTGCCGAGGCCGTTATAACCAATGTGATGGGCACTAAGATTCTGGCAGATACTGCTGTCAAGTATGGTGCATGGAAGTTTGTTATGGTAAGTACCGACAAGGCTGTGAACCCGACAAATGTCATGGGAGCAAGCAAACGTATAGCCGAAATATACACGCAGTCGCTCAATAACTGCGAAAATGTTTCTACCCGGTTCATTACAACTCGATTCGGCAATGTTTTGGGTTCAAATGGTTCGGTAATTCCACGTTTCCGCAAGCAGATAGAAAATGGTGGCCCAATTACTGTTACAGACCCCGAAATAACACGTTTCTTCATGACAATTCCCGAAGCCTGCCAGCTTGTGCTGATTGCAGGAAATATGGGTACTGGCGGCGAAATCTTTATTTTCGATATGGGTCAGCCTGTAAAGATTGCAAAACTGGCCGAAAAGATGATTCTGTTGTCGGGTCTCAAAGTTGGCAGCGATATCGAAATCAAATATACAGGACTGCGTCCAGGCGAAAAGTTGTACGAGGAACTCCTTGCTACAAAGGAAAATACAATTCCTACCGAGAACAAGCAGATAATGGTTGCAAAAGTCCGCGTATATAATCACGATGAGGTTGCAAAACCTATCGAGCATCTTATCGAGGTGGCACCATCGCGCGACGATATGGAAATAGTTGCCGAAATGAAGAAGATTGTTCCCGAATTCATCAGCAACAATTCGGTATTCGAAAGCCTCGACAATAAATAGGCTACTCTATCACGAATCTTGCCGTCTTACGGCTCTTCTGTGTCATATAGACCTTGTGTCCCGAAATCATTCGGTTGATGGCTTCGTCGTTGTAGTAGCGGATGGTGATAAGCTGCAGGTTTTCGTTGTACTTCACAAAGTATTCCTTCTGCAAGTCGGCAACAAGGGCATCGAAGTTGCGGTTGTTGGCATCGATGGAAGCAGAGAAGTCGATTGCCGAGTTCTGCATCACGTTTACCTTTACCTTGTACTTTGCGAACAGTCCGAAAATGTTGCTCATGTTCTCTTCCACGATGAACGAAAAGTCCTTCGGCGAAATTGAAATCAGCACCTGATTCTGCTTCAGGATATACACTGGCACAAGGTCGAGAGCATAATCCAACTTGCGGATTACTGTTCCATTTGCCGACGGGTCCTTGAACGAGCGCACATACAGCGGAATGTTCTTGTTCTCGATTGGCTTGATGGTCTTCGGGTGGATGACCTTGGCTCCATAGAATGCAAGTTCGATGGCTTCGTGGAACGAGATTTCGTCCAACTTCTCGGCAAAGTCGCACCAAGCTGGGTCGGCGTTCATAATGCCTGGCACATCCTTCCAGATTGTAACGCTTTCGGCATCAATGATATGTGCAATCGACGAAGCCGAGTAGTCCGAACCCTCGCGTCCGAGCGTGGTGGTGTGGTGGCTTATGTCGCTGCCGATGAAGCCTTGCGTTACAAAAACATTGTTGTTTGCATCCGAAAATGCCTTGCGCACCTTCTTTTCCGAAAGTTTCCAGTCGATTTTCGCATCGCGGAAATTGGAGTCGGTGACCATATAGCGGCGTATGTCGATGAATTTGTTCTGTTTTCCCCTATAGCGAAGGTATTCCGAGAAAATGGTAGTGCTGAGGAGTTCGCCGTACGATACGATGGAGTCGTACTCGAAATCGTAATCGTCGGTAGGAATGCCGTCGATGCGTTCGGCAATTTCCTCGAAAAGCGCATTCAGCTTCTTGCATACCGTTTCGGTCTTGCCGCCAAAGGCTTCGGCTACATAGTCGAGATGGAACTTCTTGATGTTCTCGAACTCAACATTTTTCTGCTCGTCGCCGTTGAAATAGTAGTTGACGAGGCGTTCCAGATGGTTGGTTGTCTTGTCTATTGCCGAAACTACAATTACCAGTTCGTTTTCGTCCTTTATTATGTTATAGACATTCTCTATTGCCTGTGGCGTCTTTACCGATGCACCGCCGAATTTATATACCTTCATAAGTTTAAGTTGTTTCTAAGTTTCTCGCTACGCTGTTTATAAGTTTCTAATGTTCAATATTTAACAGTTCAATGTTTAATGGTTTAATGTCGTAGCGACGCAATGCTT
>JAEEGK010031007.1_pt1 | contig 10559 bp, 10 predicted proteins | sample 8958771 | NCBI WGS metagenome assembly JAEEGK01 (sample SAMN16246547, study PRJNA631951) | gut metagenome | biome: gut microbiome; feature: rumen; material: SC-attached | host: Bos | place: Iran: Karaj | collected 2018-10 | reverse complement strand
GATCCCCAGGTTTCTTTTGTTTTGGGTGCGTATATGGTAGAATTGCAAGTGATGACTGGAAAGGGTCATCGCGAAATATCTTTTGAGTTTTCTGAGCAACGTATGCTGTAAATAAGTGAGGAGGAGACCAATAATGATCCGTCATGAACTGATAAAGGCAACGGAAGAATTTCTAAAACAGAAATTCGATCATGCTACAGAATTTGAACAGCCTGATATTGCCTACCGGATCGAGCATACCTACCGGGTAGCAAACATCGGAAGAGAAATCGCATTAAAGGAAGGCTTTGATGAAACCGAGATGGTGATCGCCTGCCTCCTCCATGATGTCTCCTATTGTGAAGCCACAGGGGAAGGCCGTTTCTGGCCCACGGTCAGGGAACACGGGAGGCGCTCCGCGCAGATCGCCCGTCCTTTCCTGGAGGAACTGGGCCTCCCGAAAGACCGTATCGAGGATATCTGTTACGGGATCGCGATCCATGTGGACGGGAAGGCGGATTTTCCCGGTGAGGAGACCCCGTTCGCGCTTTCTGTCGGTGACGCCGACGGTATCGACAGAGCGGATGTTTATCGGATTCATGAAGCATTGGCTCGCGACGAATTCCTGGAAAAGCCTTTTGCGGAGAAACTGGAGTATGTAGAAAAGCGGCTTGCCAGCCTGCCCCATTGGAGGGAAGAACCGACCGGCACAAAGACAGCCGCTGAGATGTGGAACGCAATGATTGATTTCCGGATTGAATTCTATCAAAAGCTGGCCGATCAGTTGAAACGGAGCGAAAGCGTGATCGGTGACTGACCGGGATTGCTTTCCGGATTGCCGGAATCTTTTGAAATTGTCGACTAAAGCAAATGCAGGAGCTGTGATGGAATTCTTTGCAGCACCCGTTGAATGATGACGGCAGCTTAAATCAAAAAAATGCTTGACTCTCACATTGTGTAAGGGATTATCGTTGTAGCGAGCTCAGGAAAACCATCCATGGAGGTAGGAATAAAATGCTAAAGATAGGAGAATTTTCGAAACTTTCCAGAGTAAGCATCAGGATGCTCCGACACTACGACGATATCGGGCTGCTGAAACCGGCAGAAATTGATCATTTCACCGGGTACCGTTATTATCGGGAAGATCAGTTGTTCGTCATAAGCAGGATTACAGCGCTGAAGGATATGGGTTTCGCGCTGGTTGACATTGTGCGTATCCTTGAGGTTTATGACGATAAAAACGAACTTGATACCTTCCTGACGACCCGACAGAAAGAATTGGAAGCACAGGCAAAGGAAACGGAGTATAAGATGATGCTCCTGGAAACAGCCAGAAACAGGCTGAGAAAGGAGAAAAACATGAGTTTTGATGTTACTGTAAAGACGATACCTGAAAGGTATGCGGCTACCGTACACACAATTATTCCCAGATACGAGGATGAAGGTGTTGCCTGGAACATGATGAATGAATGCAGACAGCCCCTGATCCCCGCCGATCCCTGCTATGCCGCAGCGGAATTCCTTGACAATGAATACAAGGAAGAAAATGTAGAAATTATTGTATCAATGTCTGTGAAGGGAAAGTACCAGGATACAGAGCATGTGAAGTTTAAGACTCTTCCTCCTGTCAAGGTTGCAAGCTGTATTGTGAAGGGCTGCTACCATCAGATGGGTGAGGCTTATGCAACAGTTGTTTCATGGATCAAGGATAATGGATATAAGATCAATGGGCCGATGTTCAATATTTACCATGTTGGGCCGGTTCAGACACAGAATCCGAACGAATTTGTTACCGAGACATGTTTCCCGGTGGAATAATCCCGTTTGGCCAGGGAGCGTTTGTGCTCCCTGGCCGGTGTATAGGAGGGTGTGATTATGGAGTATATTCAGGTAACGAAAGAAAACATTGAAAAGGAACACATCTGCTGTGCGATATCCAACAACAAGGATGTTCAGGTTTCCTCAAAGAAAGCCTGGCTGACAGATCGGTTTGCTGACGGACTTGTTTTCCTTAAAAGCACAGAACGTGGGAAATGCTTCATTGAATATATCCCTGCTGAAAACGCCTGGAATCCGATTGACGCGGATGGATATATGTACATTGACTGCCTCTGGGTTTCCGGCTCTTTCAAAGGACACGGATACTCCAATGACCTGCTCAGTGCTTGCATTTCGGACAGTAAGGAGAAGGACAAAAAGGGGCTGTGCATTCTTTGTGCCGCAAAAAAGAAACCTTTTCTTGCCGATCCGAAGTTCCTGAAATATAAAGGTTTTACTGTATGTGATGAAGCTGATAATGGCATCCAGCTTTGGTATCTGCCCTTTTCGCCTGATGCTGAAAAGCCTAGATTCAAAGAATGTGCCCGACATCCCCATACTAATGAAAGCGGCTACGTTCTGTACTATACGAGCCAGTGTCCGTTCAATGCGAAATATGTCCCTATTGTTGAGCAAACTGCAAAAGAGCACGGCATATCGTTCAAGGCGATCCATATTGATAAAAAAGAAGATGCCAGGACAGCGCCGACACCAATCACAACTTATGCTCTGTTCTATGATGGAAATTATCTGACAAATGAGCAAATGAATGATGCTAAGTTTCTGAAATTGGCTGGTCAATAGCCCGAAATCTCGGAAGTTAAACTTACAAACGCTAGTATTTTCAAGGCTTTCGTCAATATGCACCCCCTTGCACCCCCTTTTCTGAACAGGGGGTGCATTTTATGTCATCGTATTGATCTGAGGAATCAGGTTTTGGTGTTTTTCACTGGGCTGTTCTTTTCTTTTTCCGGAAGCATGAAAGATACTGCTGCGGCAACTTGCGGCAATTTGCGGCGAGCTGCGGCCTGAATTCGAATTCGAATACGAACATGAATACGAATCAGAATACGAATAGGAATCCGAAAGGAAAGAGAAGAAGAAGCAGAAGGAACTCCCTCCTGTATAAAAGATCACTTCTTCCAAAGAACGAACAGTAACCGGAACACCTTGTAGTATAGGGGGCATGAGAGTGCCGGGAGAATAGGAGGAGAATAGGATGATAGTACCCGGAGACTTGAAAAATAAGGGTTCCTGGTGTATTCTGTAAGTAGGGAGGTTCGCCTGATGGGCGGACCTTTTTCTATTCGCCAAAAAAGGAGGGCCTGAAATGGGCAACAGAATCCTGAAGGATACGATCCGGATCAACAGGCGGATCGACGCACTCAGCTATTTCGAAGAGGTGGTGTTCTACCGCCTGATCACTGCGGCGGATGACTTTGGCGTGTATTCCGCGAATCCGGTCATGCTGGCGCGGACCCTGTTCCCGCTGCGGGAGAGCGTTGACGGAAAGACGATGGCGGAAGCCCTGAAGCACCTGGAGGACGTGGGCCTTGTGCGGTGCTACAGCGTGAAAGACGAGGGAGACTGGCTGCAGATTGTTTCCTGGGGGAAGCACCAGCGGCTGCGGAACAGCAGGCGGATCTATCCGGGACCGGAGGAAGAAGACTGCGCGCCGGAAGGGGAGCAGTCCTCGCAGGAAGGGGACGAACTGGAACAGGAACAGCAGGACCAGCCGGAGCAGGAGGCGGAGGTCAGGGAGCTTCCCGTGGCGGAACTGCCGCTGAATGACAATACCGTCTACGGCGTGACCCGGCAGCAGGCGGATGATTTTGCAAGGCTGTACCCGGACGTGGAGGTAGACCGGGAGCTGTGCAGGATGCGGGAATGGTGCCTGTCCAACGCGGAGAAAAGAAAAAGCCGGAATGATATCCGGCGGTTTATTAACGGATGGCTTTCCAGGGAACAGAAACGGGGCAGCCCGTCGGGGGCGGTGCCGGTGAACCAGTTCGCCATGATGGCCGCAGCTGCAGGGGATGATGACGCCAGCGACGGGTTTTTTGGATGGAATCCGGGAGGTGAAACACAGTGACAAAGAAGGAAACACTGAATATCATGAGCCAGATCGAAGCGTATTACCCGAGTTTCACAAAGAACCGGAATGTTGAATACATGAGGATGGTCTGGCAGCAGCTTTTCGCGAAAACGCCCTATAAGCTGGTGCAGCAGGCGCTGCTTGCCTATATTGCCACGGACATCAAAGGGTTCGCGCCGACGATCGGGGCCCTGAATGCGCTGATTGCCCAGGAAAAGGGGGAGGGCATGAGCGGGGAGGAAGCCTGGAGCATCGTGGCAAAGGCTGCCTCCAAGGGGATCTATTACTGCGGGGAGGAATTCAAAAAGCTGCCCCCGGAGGTGCAGCAAATTGTCGGCAGCGCAAGCCAGCTTCATGAATGGGCGATGATGAGCACGCGGGATTTTGAGTCTGTGATTGCGGCGTCGTTTAAACGGTCGTGGAGGGCGAAGCAGCAGAAGAAGATGGGAGTGTATTTGACGGCGGGAGAGTAATGTATTCGACTTCGTCGAATGTGAAATATCGGCCTTTGGCCGATGTGATATGTCTGGCCTGCGTCAGACGTGATATAAATTTGCTTCGCAAATTTGTGATATATCGGCTTTCAGCCGATGTGATAGTTTGTGTGACAAGGGGGAACGAGATTTCTCCACGCGGGCGTACCGCCCTTGGTCGAAATGACATTGTAGGGCGTTGAGGAAGTGTTTGGCCGGTGGAACATGAGAAGGTGGGTTTGAAATCTTTACAAAAGTGTTACAACTGAACGCCCGGCACTGTGTTATACTCGAGGCAGAAGGCGGATTGATGCAGGCGTTATGACCAAAAAGGTACAGCCGACGGGGGTCTGCGCGGGGGATGGAAAAACCTGTAAAATGATTTTTAAGATTTTTTTCAAAAAATTTTCCAACAAATGATCAAAATGGCACCCATTCTTCGTCTAATATATGGAGGATGATTCTGAATGGCTAGAAAGAAACGGTGGTTTCTGATCCGGAGAAACGGAAATCAGTATAAGTCCTTCGGAGTCACGAGGGACCAGGATCCGGTCACGGGCGAGAAAAGTATCTGCCTGACATGGCCGGGCGGAATGTGGCTGTTCAGTCTGTGCAGCCTGATTCCTGATCTCTGCGAGAGGATTTGACAAGGAGGATGCCCATATGAAAAAGGTACTGGTTTCCATTCTGGCACTGGTGATGCTCTGCGCGAGCCTGACCGCGCTGGCGGAGGGGAACGAAGCGGTTACGCTGGAAGTGAACACGGCGAAGCTGACGGTTTACGCGGCGGACGATGCCGCTGCCGCTGCTTTCCGGAGCGGGGAGAACGCGGAGAACACCCTGCCGGTTCTGCTGCTTGGGGTGAAGAAGAGCCTGACGCTGCAGGCCGCCGTGAAGCCCGCGGCGGTGAAGAACAAGAAGACGGTGCTCTCCGTGGCGGATGAGACCGTTGCGCAGGTCCGCGGAAACGCGGTGACCGGCCTGAAAGCCGGCGAGACGGTGCTGACCATCGCCAGCGAACAGGATCCGTCCGCTGCCGCGCAGTATCTGCTGGTGGTGTATGTGCCGGTGACCCGGATCAACGTATCCGCTGATTCCAAGACCGTTGCCGCGGGACAGACGGCAGCCCTGAAGGCCGCTGTTGTTCCGGAAGACGCGACCGTGAAGGATGTCACCTGGATCTCTTCCGCGGAAGACATCGCGAAGGTGGATGAGAACGGCACCGTGACCGGTGTGAAACGGGGCAATGTCCGGATTACCGCCACCGCGAAGGATGGCGGCAAGATCCATTCAGATTTCTATATGCAGGTCAGCCAGAATGCTGAACAGATTACCCTGGACAAGCAGGAGCTGACCCTGGATACCGGCCGGAACGGTCTGCTGAAGGCGACGGTCCTGCCGAAGGAAACCAACGACAAGGCGGTTGTGTGGACCTCTTCCGACGAGAAGATCGCGAAGGTGAACTCCAACGGCCAGGTGACCGGTGTGGCGCGGGGCGACTGCGAGATCATCTGCACAAGCAAGAATGACGCGAACGTGTGGGCCAAGGCGGCCGTGCACGTGCAGCAGCCGGTGAAGAAGATCAGCTTCGGGGCTGTTCCGGCGGTGTATGCCGGCGAGACGGGCGTGCTGACCTGGACGGTTGAACCGGCGGACGCGAGCAACCCGGCTGTGAAGCTGACTTCCAGCGATACCGGTATCCTGACGATTGCCGAGGACGGCACCATCACCGGTGTCAGCACGGGCACAGCAACCGTGAAGGCAGTGGCCACGGACGGATCCAACCGGCAGGCACAGATCAAGGTGCGGGTGCTGCAGCATGTGACGAGTGTCCGCATGAGAAGGGACGTTGCCTATATCGATCCCGGCGAGTCCGCGGTGGCCAGCGCGGTGGTGACTCCGGAAAGGAATACCAACCACAACATGACCTGGACGAGCGCGGATGAGTCCATCGCGACAGCGAAGCGCGACAAGACCCAGGGCGACCATGTACGGATCAAGGGCGTTTCCAAGGGCGAAACAACCATTACCGGTGTGACGGAAGACGGCGGACACACGACCTCCATCGATGTGAAGGTCGGCGACTGGAGCCACCTGGCGGACATCACCGACGCGTGCATTACCGGCAAGGGCAAGCTGGAAATCACGGTCAAGAACATCAGCAAGCATGTCACGCTGACCTGGTTCAAGATTGAGATCGAAGCTTTCGACAGCAAGGGAAAGCCGGTCATCATCAACAAGAAGGACAAGACGAACAAGGTTGTTGCGACCCTGGAGCGGACCGTGGAGCCCGGAAAGACCACGCCGGAAGACAAATGGAAACTGCAGGATTATGATGACGAAGCAGGCTTCCAGCGGATGACCGTCCGGCTTCTGGAATACCAGATTGAAGGCGACTGGGTGAAGCAGCTGCGGAAGTCCCTGCAGCCCACCTATACGTATAAGCCGAAGAAGAAATAATCCGGAAGAGATAAAAAGAGCCTCTGTCCACACGGACAGAGGCTCTGCTTTTTACGGTTCAGACACCGAACAGCGGGGTGGAATAATAGCGTTCCGCGGTATCGGGCAGGACGGTGACGACCGTTTTGCCCGGCCCCAGTTTTTTGGCCAGCTTCAGGGCGGCGGCCACATTGGTGCCGCTGGAGATGCCGCAGACCAGGCCTTCCTCTTTCGCAAGGCGGCGGGCGGTTTCCAGGGCTTCCGCGTCGGTGACGACGTAAATATCGTCATAGATGTCACGGTTCAGGATATCCGGGATGATGCCGTCGCCGATGCCCATCTGGATATGGGTGCCGATGGTGCCTCCGGCCAGGATGGCGGCGTTTTCCGGTTCCACAGCCCAGATCTCCAGGTCCGGATACTGAGCTTTGAGCACTTCGCCGATGCCGGTGAGAGTGCCGCCGGTGCCGATGCCGCTGCAGTAGCCGTGGATCGGTCCGGCCACCTGGGCCATGATTTCCAGGGCGGTATGCTTTTTATGGGCCAGGGTGTTGTTGGGGTTTTCGAACTGCTGGGGAACGAAGACCTTCGGGTTCTTTGCCTTCATCTCCATGGCGTAGTTGAGGCATTCCTCCATGCACTTGCCGATGTCCCCGGCGTCATGGATCAGCTTGACTTCCGCCCCGTAATGGCGGATGAGTTTGCGGCGCTCTTCGCTCACGGAGTCCGGCATGATGATGATCGTCCGGTAGCCCTTGACGGCGCCGACCAGCGCCAGGCCGATGCCCTGGTTGCCGCTGGTGGGTTCCACGATGATGCTGTCCGGGGAAAGCAGGCCTTCCTTTTCCGCCTGCTCAATCATGTTCAGCGCGGTGCGGGTTTTGATGGAGCCGCCCACATTCAGGGCCTCCACCTTGACCAGGATTTCAGCGCTTCCTTCCTCCGGCATCCGGTTCAGCCGAACCATGGGCGTGTTGCCGACCGCTTCAAGAATTGTATTATAAACCATTGTGACTGCACCTCCGGTAATTACCCTATAACATGCAGGGTTTATTATAGCGAAATCAGAGTGCTTTGTATACAGGATCATTCGTGGTATACTCTTTTAGAACAATCTGAGGAGGCTCCCTATCCATGACAGAAAAAACAATACTGCGAGGCAGGAGAACTGTCCGAAGAATCGCAGTGCTGCTGACGGTGATGCTGGTGATCTTTGCCGGCCCGGGAAAAGCGGTGGTGAAGGAATCGGCAATGCTGGAGGCGGCGTTTGAACTGCTGGAAGAGGCGAATCCTTTTGTTGCCCGGTATGAACAGCTGACGGGACGGGTGATCAACACCCTGTACACCGACGGCGTTCCCTATTACTTCGGCGGATTGTCCGGGACCAAGTGGAACGGATATTTTTATATGTCCTATCCGAATTATCATGTGATCACCTGCGAGACCAAAACCGGATATTTCCAGCGGGGAAAAACGTATCTGTACGGCCTGGACTGCACCGGCTTTACCCGGCATGTGTTCAAGGCCTGCGGACGGGAGCCGCATCCGCCGCTGTCGGAAATCCTGAACAACTGGGACCAGCGGCCGTTCCATGTATTTGACAGCCGTGAAGGGTTTGAGGCGCCGCCCTATCCGGAACTGAAGAACACCCTGCAGGAGGGCGACCTGCTGGTCATCAAACACGAAAACTCCGAAACCCGGCATGTGATGATGTATATCGGAACCCTCCGGGATTACGGCTATAATACGCAGAACGAACCGGCGCTTGCCAGGTGGCTGGATTACCCGCTGGTCATTCACTGCGGGCTCAGTCCCTTCTTCGGCGAGCGGTTCCAGCAGATCATCGATGAAAACCCGGATCTGTACGAAGGCTGCACAACAACGGACGGAGGCGTGGCTATCTCCATTGTGGGAGTGAACCCGGAAGACGCGCCGGTGCATGAGCACGTGCAGAAGACAGACTACGACTGGTTTGTGATGAACGACGGCGGATATGTGCTTTCGGTGGTAAACCTGAGCGACGTAAAGACTTACGCGTGGTACAGAAGCAATTAACAATTAACAATTAATAATGAACAATTAATTATCAGCAATGTGGGCGTATGGAATAATCCATAGAGCTCACATTGCCATCTTGAGCAAGCAAAGCGCGTCGAAGGATCCCTTACTACGTCCGAAGGACGAATGTGACAGAGGGACAGACCAACTGTCACGTTCCTTTGGAATGATGACAGTTGGTCTGTCCCTGCTGTCACATCCCGTTTCCACGCTCCGCAGCCTCCACGCTGCCTTCCGGACGAGGAACCGTCCCCTGTCCGGAAAAGTGAAGATTGAAGAGTGAAGAGTGTAGATTTGTTGCGACGGTGACTGTTGTCACCGTCGCAACAGTATGGTATGATACAGACAACAAAAGGAAAGGAAGGGACGTTCATGCCCGCGAAGAAAGAAACCGTCAAAAAAGAAGCTCCCAAGACTGAAGCTGAAAAGAAGACCGTGAAGAAAGCCGCGGCAAAGGCCGCTCCCAAAGCTGCCGTGAAGGCCGCCAAGACCGCCGTGAAGGCTGCGGAGAAGGCTGTAAAGGCCGCTGCTCCCGCCAAGAAGGCTCCTGCGAAGAAGGCTCCCGCGAAGAAAGCCGCGCCTGCCAAGAAGGCCGCAAAGACTCCCGAAGTGATCATCCAGTCTCCTCTGGGCGGCATTATCACCCCCGAAGAGATCCTGAAGAAGGTCGGCAAGGTGGACAAGGTGTATGTCCGCGTGGACCAGAACAAAGCCCACTGGGTCCGTGGAGACGAAGTCGGCAGCGTTGATCTGTGGGACTAAGACATTCAAACGACTGGCAAATGCCGCCGGAGTGAATACTCCGGCGGTATTTATATGGGCAGAAGGAACGAGAGAAAGACAGGATGCGGCCTCCGGGAGAATTGTGCACCGGCATTTCACAATGTATAATATAATAGCAATGGTATGCGACTGATGAAGGCGTCCTTCGGACGTAGTAAGGGATTCCTCGACTCTACTTCGTAGCCCGGGGCTGATACCCGCAACTTCAATCGTCGCGACTGTCCCCCGGACAGATCGCTCGTTTCAGTTGACCTCAGAACCGATGAGATTCCCTCCACTGGAGGTCATCGGTTCTTCGCCCCGTTCTTCACTGAGGAAGAGCCACTGGCTCTTTCTCCGGGCGCTCCAAACCCCAGAATGACAAAGTAGAGGCAGCGGTTTATCCATTGCGCTTGGATTCCAATAATTCTGAATTCTGAATTATGAATTCTGAATTGAAGATTACGAGAGGACGCTGAGCTATGAGAATACTGGACACGGTCCGGAGTACGGATTTAAGTCTTTCTTTCGAGGTGTTTCCGCCGAAGACGGACGCGACTTTTGAGGAAGTGCTGAAAGCGACGGAAGAGATCGCGGCGCTAAAGCCCTCCTTTATCTCCGTGACCTACGGCGCGGGCGGCAAGGGCGGCAAATACACCCTGGAAATTGCCCGGACGCTGCAGAACACGGACGGGGTGGAAACCCTGGCCCACCTGACCTGCGTCGGCGCGGGAAAGGAAGACATCAGCTCCTACCTTCAGACCCTGAAGGCTGCCGGCATCCGGAACATCATGGCGCTGCGGGGCGACCTGCCGGAAGGCATGACGCCGGAGGATATGCGGAACAGCGCCTATCCGCACGCGTCCGACCTGATCCGGGAGATCCGGGCCTCGGGCGATTTCTGCATCGGCGCGGCCTGCTATCCGGAGGTGCAT
>JAEEGK010031004.1_pt1 | contig 10560 bp, 11 predicted proteins | sample 8958771 | NCBI WGS metagenome assembly JAEEGK01 (sample SAMN16246547, study PRJNA631951) | gut metagenome | biome: gut microbiome; feature: rumen; material: SC-attached | host: Bos | place: Iran: Karaj | collected 2018-10 | reverse complement strand
AACTCACAAGCCTGACCAATAACAATAGGCCCCGAACCAATAATCAAAACTTTGTTAATGTCTGTTCTTTTCATATATGTTTACACTCCTATAATAACCTGTGTAAAAAAAAAGCGAGTCCCTTAAAAAAGACTCGCCATTGAATTCAAATAATAATAGTATGAACTGTTTTATTCATAATGAGAATAGAAATATCAAAATATTTTTCAGCATTCATACTGAAACAAAACTATATCAGAAAAAACAGTTTTATTCTAGTACCTTCAAATTTGAAACCTTAGGTTTTTATTTTATAAGAAACACCCGCTCTTATATACGGAGCAGGCACATATTTTCCTTCACCACCCTTCCCAACGTTTCCGTTATTTGTTTGAACTGTCGAAACAATATTTACAAGATCAACACGATAACCGGCTTGAGCATAAAGCTTTATGCTTTGAATATTGCAGCTGACTTCTCCCTGTACAAATAAGCCTGTAAATCCCATATGAAACAAAGCTCTGTAACCATCTACCTCCAGCCCAAGGCTCATTTTTGTATCCACTATTTCATTTGTAAATATATGATAATCAATACTTCCACCTGCTGTAATCATAGGACCTGCAAGACAAACAATAGAAGCCGGAACTCCAATCAGACAGAAAACGCCTCCAAGTCCACAAACAAGAATTCCCGTTATAGGCATAACAAAAAGTGAACACACATTAACTAAAAGCCAGCCATCAGAAAGAGCCCAATTCATAATTTTCAAACAAGCATCAAAACAAGTCATTGCACCTTTCCAGCAGGCAGGAACCCAGATAATAGAATTTTCAAAAAAGGCTGGAATATAATTAAGTGTAAGATTTGCAAAAGCTGTTATGGAAACATTATTATCCCATTTCCATTCAAACACGTTAACAACTCTAAACAGCTGACCCTTTTTTCCAAGCGGATCTAAAAACTTAGGAGAGATTTTTATTATATCAGTCTGCCATTTATCATATAAAGGAATGCCACTATATTTTGGTAAATCCATTGCAAATGAGTATTCACCGCCGATTCTATACGAAAAGTCAATACCGCCTTTTTGTTCAACTTCTTCTGCAAACAATCCGGAAAAACATATAGCCGCAAGAATTAGTATAAAAAACATTTTTTTGGAAAAATTGAATATTTTCATACTAAACCTCCTGTCTTATTCAAAAGTTTAACATAAAATATACAATTTTCGTACTTTTTTTTTATATATTTTTAAAATTTGTGGTGTATAATTATATCATTGTCCGTTTGTCGGACGGTCTTTTTCAGGAGGATTATAATGGCATGTTTTACTGTTCCTGCAACAGAAGCAATTATCACAACAATTGCAGGAAAAATTATTAAATCCAAGGAAAAACATCAGACAATTGATGCTTCCAAAACCCCTTTTTCTACTAAAATTGGATGGCTTAATAAAATGCTTTGGGGTGGCTCTGCTCTTCTGGCTTTTGAACACGTTTGGCACGGAGAGGTTGTTCCTTTCTTCCCATTCCTTACCGCAGTAGAAAACGGAGAAGTTTCCCAAATGCTTCACGAAATGGCAACTGCTGGTGTTAGCATGGCGCTGCTGGTAACTGCTGTATGGGGAATTATGGTAGGAGTTTCTACTCTCATAGAAAAGCACGCGGATAAGAAATCTGATAGTACTCTTGCAGGAGGCCTGGCATGACACTTTTGACAACAGTTTTTGCTGCAATTGTCTGCACTGTAATCTGGTACAAAAAGCAGGAAGCCCGCGAGCTTAAAGTTGGAACTCTTAGTCTCATGTATTGGGGTGCATCTTTGATGTGGCTTATTGATGCCATCTTTGCTTATGCCGAAGAAGGCGCAGACTCTTTTGTTCCTGCCCCACTTGATATGCTCAACGACTTTTATCTTGGACTTTCGGTTGTTGCACTTGGTTTGATTATCTGGCTTGTAATTATTCTGGTGCGCGATCCAAAGGGTGTTGTAAAAGCAGCCTTGTTTAAGAAAAACTAATTAGATGAACAATGAAATAACAAAGCTTTTGCTGGGCGTTAAAGACGGAACTGTTTCTGTTGATGACGCCCTGCTTGAATTAAAAAAGCAGCCTTTTAAAGATATAGATTTTGCAAAAATTGACCTGCACCGTAAATTACGTCAGGGCGCTGCAGAAGTAATTTTTGGACAGGGAAAAACCTCTGATCAGATAATTAAAATTGTACAGACGATGCAAAAAACCGGTCAGGAAACAATTATCATAACCCGTCTTGATGAACACAAAGCCTTTTCGGTACAAAAAAAGATTAAAATTGATTATAGAAAAGAAGCACGAATTGGAATTGCAGGTAAACTTCCCAAACCTGATGGAATTGGTCCTATAGTAATTGCAACCGGAGGCACCAGCGACATTCCCGTTGCCGAAGAAGCAGCCGTAACCGCAGAGGCTCTTGGCAATCAGGTTGTTCGTTTATATGACGTTGGAGTAGCAGGGCTTCACCGGCTGCTTTCCCACCTTGATGAAATTATGAGTGCATCGGTTATTATTGCAATTGCCGGAATGGAAGGCGCTCTTGCCAGTGTAATAGGAGGCCTTGCCGACTGTCCTGTAATTGCAGTTCCGACTAGCGTTGGCTATGGAGCTGCCTTTGAAGGACTTACAGCCCTGCTTTCTATGCTCAATTCCTGTGCCAGCGGTGTTTCTGTAGTAAATATTGATAACGGCTTTGGTGCCGGATTTTTGGCCAGTAGGATTAATCATGTGTTGAAGTCGTAGATTGCGAGCGAAGCGAAGGGGACGAAGCAATCTACAACTTATACTTTAGGAGGCATTATGAAAACTATATATTTAGATCTACCTATGGGTGCTGCCGGCGACATGCTGAGCGCTGCCCTCTTTGAACTTTTGGATGAAAACCAGAAAAAAGAATTTTTGAATGAAATAAATGGAGCCGAAATTCCAAAAGTTTCTGTTAGTATTGAACCAAGTATAAAGTGCGGAATTACGGGAACACATTTTAAAGTTGTAGTTGATGGGCAGGAAGAAGAATCGCATGATCATCATCATGAGCATGAACATCATCACGATAATGAACATGACCATCATCACCACCACTCCTCTTTGTCCGATATTGAAAATATTATCAATTCGCTCAAAATCCCGGACAGCGTAAAAACAGACATCATAGAAGTTTATGAGCTCATTGCTGCGGCCGAAAGTCATGCACATGGAAAACCTGTTACAGATATTCACTTTCACGAAGTTGGAACCATGGACGCCGTTGCAGACATTACAGCCGTGTGCCTCCTAATAAAAAAAATTGGAGCCCAAGAAATTTTTGCATCTCCTGTAAATGTTGGTTCCGGCCACGTCCATTGTGCCCACGGAATCCTTCCTGTCCCGGCTCCAGCCACCGCTTACATTCTAAAAGATGTACCGGTTTATTCCGGTCACATCACAGGCGAGCTTTGTACTCCAACAGGTGCAGCCCTGCTCAAGCATTTTGTAAAGGATTTTATTAACATGCCTCCAATCAAAATGAAAACAATCGGTTATGGTATGGGCAAAAAAGATTTTGAAGCAGCAAATTGTGTACGCGCAATTCTGGGTGAGCGCAACCGCGATGCAGAAGAGGTGCTTGAATTTAGCTGCAACCTTGATGACATAAGCGCAGAAAAACTTTCGTTTGCAATGGAGCAGCTTTTTGAAGCAGGGGCTCTTGAAGTTTATACAATTCCGGTTGTAATGAAAAAATCACGCCCCGGCTATCTTCTTTGTGTAATGTGTCGGGAATCTGATAAACAAAAGGTTCTGACAGCAATGTTCAAACACACCACCACCCTTGGTATACGTGAAAACCGCAGCAACCGTTATTTTCTTGACCGCGAAATTCAGACTGTACAGACAGAGTTTGGAGATATCCGCGTAAAAAAAGCTCAGGGGTTTGGTGTTACGCGTTCTAAATATGAATATGAAGATCTGGCTTCAATTGCCAGAAAAACCGGTTTGAGCATAGAAGAAATTCTTGAAAAATTAAATTAGCCTATAAACCACAGAATCATGAAAAAAGAACTTGCCCAAAAGTTGATTGAACTTGCCGACAAATACGAAACTGCTTCTTTTTCAGAAGGAGATCCTTCCCGATTTTTACGCTGGTACAAAGACAAAGCTTGTATACAAACCGCCTCGTTTATTGCAGCAATGCTTTCTTTTGGAAGCCGCACACAGTTTATTCCCAAAATAGAATTTATACTGAACCTTGCAGATGAACAAAGTGGCAGCATAAATCAGTGGCTTGTTTTGGGTAAATATAAAAAAACTTTTCCACAAGGCGCCGGCAAATTTTATCGTTTTTATTCCTATGATGACATGCATATTTTTTTTGAAGAACTTGCCCTAATCCTAAAAGAATCTGGTTCTCTTGGTTTATACTTTCAAAAACAATGGAAACAAAATCCTGCAACAAATCTTGCCGACCTTATTGGAGCCGCTTTTCCAAAAAGCCGCATTGTTCCAAAAGGTCGCTCCAGCGCCAACAAAAGAACCCACATGTTTTTACGATGGATGGTGCGGCAGAATTCTCCTGTAGACTTAGGTCTATGGAAATGGTATCCGCAAAGCCTCCTCATAATCCCATTGGATGTTCATGTAATGCAGGAAGCACAAAAGTTAGGCTTACTTAACAAAAAAGCCACAGCCTCAAGAAAAACCGCAGAAGCTCTGACTGCTCAACTTGAACAGGCATTTCCTGCAGATCCGTGCCGTGGCGATTACGCCCTGTTTGGACTTGGTGTTAATTAATTTATTTAAGAGAAGCGTAAACCTCGTTTATACTTTGAACACAAGATGGGCACAAAACATCGTTTTTCATATCCTGCTCGTCAAGAGAATTTGGATAAGCTCTTGCACACAAAGGAGTTGAACAGCGAGGGATTCCAATTATATATCCTGTAGAAGAAAATGCCTGCATGATTGCTCTTTTTGCAGCCAGCACCTTATCTGTTTCTCCTTTTATAAAGCGATTAACACTCATAACAGAAACATTTTCTGAAGAAAGCCCGAACAAAAAGTTATTGTTTGGACTGCCCGAATAAATATCTTTTCCTGTTACAGCAAGAATTCCAAGACAGTCACTTTCGGTGGTACAGTTATCAAGCACCTGAACAATAAGCTCATTTGCATCATACTGCATTTCATACTGAGCCTTAAGCTGTTCCCAGTCTGCTTCTGTATAACCCGAATTAAGGAATACATTTTTTACAAAGAATTCTTTGGTTTCATTATCTTCAAGATCATCAAAGGCAATTCCAAGATATGCAAGTGTATTTGCAAGAGCTTCGGGAGAGTTTCCAAGAATCAAATTTTCCAAAGTTTCACTAAGAAAATCAGAATAAGAATCGCGGATATTTTTTTTGCTTTCTTCAATATCAAGTTCTTGAGTAATTACTGTAAGCTTGTACTCCTGCTGAATGCGCTGAGTAATTGCTGTTTTGTAAACATCTTCAACACCAGGAAAAAAAACAACTAAAAGAGTTTTTTCATACATAGGTGTTACAAAAAGATTTACAGCCGCATCTTTATAGCTCTGTGGAATCTTATCCATAAGTGACTGAGCCAAAGCCACAAGCTTTTTGTCATCACTCTTTTCAAGAATTGCAGCCAGACGAGGATAAGCCAGATCATAATTTGCATTCGCAACCTCATACTCGGCAGCCCTGCACTGCATATCCATATTTAATGAATCAAGTCTTAGTCCCTTTGTTGCGGCCTCGTAAGCCTTATTATCTTCCCCTCTGCTTTTATAAGCATCAGAAAGTTCAAAATAAACAGAAACATATTTTCTTGCATCAACATTAAAAGTTTTGTCCAGTTCGCTAACACGCTGTTCAAGGGCAGCTACTGCTTCATCAGAAGCAGCCTTTGTAGAACTACATCCAAAAAATAAAAGAGAAGCGCCAAGCCCCGCAATTAAAACTATAAGAGTGATTTTATTTTTCATTTACTTCCTCCAGTAATTTGGCAAAAAGAAGATAATCATTGTATAAAGCTCAAGACGTCCTGCAAGCATGGCAAAGCAGTACCACAGCTTTACAAAAACAGGAAGAGCCCCGTAATTCGAGGTTGGACCCAAAAGACCAAAGGCTGGACCAACATTACCTATCATAGAAAGAGCACCTGTTGCAGAAGTAAGAATATCCAGCTTTCCAAGACAGCCGATCATAACTGTAATTGCTGTCAAAACAAAATACAAAAACATAAATGAAGTAACGCTTAGAACAATATCCTTGCTGCTTACCTTTCCGTTTAATCTGATTGTAAAAATTCCATGCGGATGAAGCATTCTTTTTGTTTCGTTATTAAGCTGCTTTGCAAGAACAACCCAGCGCACAACCTTAATTCCACCCGAAGTAGAACCCGAACAGCCGCCAACAAAAAACAGCATAAACAAAAAGAACTGTGTAATCATAGGCCACTGAAGATAATCAGCTGTACCAAAACCGGTTGTAGTCATCAAAGAAACAGCCTGGAACGAAGAATATCTTAAGCTTTTTCCAAGTCCGCCGTAATATGGAATAAGAGAAATTGTAACAATAAAAATAACACTAAAAAGAATTCCAATATACGCCTTAAACTCTGCGTTGCTAAAGAAATCTTTTACCTTTCCTTTTCCAAGATAAACAAAGAGGCTAAAGTTTATTCCCGAAAGGAACATAAATACTGTTATGATAATTTCTACCGCAACTGAATTATAAGTTCCAATGGATGCATTCTTTGTAGAAAATCCGCCGGTACCAAGAGTTGCAAAAGCATGAGAAAGAGCATCTGTAAAATCCATTCCGGCAATCATAAGTGCAATAGTTTCGGCAATTGTAAAGCCCAGATAAATTCCCCACAAAACTTTTGCAGTAGTTGTGATTCGGGCTGTTACCTTTCCTTTTTCCGGACCGGTAGTTTCGGCCTTAATAAGCTGAAAGCCACCTACTCCCAAGAGCGGCAAAAGAGCAACTGTAAGAGTAACAATTCCCATACCGCCAATCCAGTGTGTAAGACAACGCAGCATATTTACAGAACGCGGAAGATTTTCTACTTCCGAAAGGACTGTTGCACCTGTAGTTGTAAAACCGCTCACACTTTCAAAAAGTGCATCTGCATAAGAAGCAAAACAGCCGCTAAAAAATAAAGGAAAAGAACCCATAATAGCCATTATTACCCACGAAAAGGCAACAATAACAAAGGTCTGTTTTATAGACATTGAAAATTTAATCTTTCTGGTACTAAGCGTAACAACAGCACACAACACAAAGCTTATGAGCATTGGAATAATAAACGGAAGGAACATTTGTGATTCGCTGTTTCCAATTGCAATTGCAAGAGGAATTCCAAAGCTTGCTCCAACAATCGCAAGAAGAATTGAGCTTATTTTTAAAAAGTTTATAAAAAACATTGTTCAGCCCACCCCGCTTACTGCTTACCTGCAAAGTACGAAAGAATCTTTTTTGTATTTTCGGATTTAGAAATTAATACAACATGATCGCCGGCTGTAATCTGGGTGTCTCCACCAGGGATTGCGTAGCCTGCGGATCCGATTTTTTTATCAAGCAAAACAAGATAAGAACCGGGATCTGCAATATCGCGCAAAAGCTTACCGGTTACCTTTGAATCCGAAGTAACTTCGCATTCAACAATTTCAAGCTCGCCGGTTGTGATTGTATGAATTTCTTTTACAGATTTTCCGCGCAGATGACTCATGATTGAATCTACAACACTGTCGCGCAAAGGAATTGCAACATCAACACCAAGGTGCTTTTCGCTGATTTCTACAAAGTCGTGACTACGAACAAGACCCACCGACTGTCCAACACCAAGTGATTCAAGATAAGCTGCAAGAATCATATTAAGCTCGTGGTTGTGGGTTGCACAAATTGCAAGATCAAAGTTAGTTAAGCCTTCTTCGCGAAGCATGTTTTCATCAGAAGCGTCGGCACAAAGAACCCGGGCTTCCGGAAAGCGTTCTGCGGCAGCTTTTGCCAGTTCACTATCACTATCAATAATAACAAAATCCTGATTCCGCTGCTTTTTTGCACCACCAAACAATCTTGCAAAAACAGATGTCTTTTTTTGAATAAGCTTTTCGGCAATGATGGTTCCAATTCGGCCGGCTCCAATAAGCACAACCCGCTTTAATTCTTTTTGAACAGAACCGCAAAGTTCAACAACAGCTGTAATCTGATTTTTGTCTACAAGAACTCCAAGAGTGTCTCCGGCTTTAATTACAGTGTCTCCTGTAGGAAGCGAAGTAACACCATCCTGTTCTACATAACTGACAAGAAACTTAACATCAGTTTTTCCGCGGATTTCTTTAAGAGTAATGCCATCAAAAACACTGCCTTCGTTTACAAGAATTCGCGCAATTTCCAGATCGGAATTATCAAAAGTAATTACATTTCCAACCGCACCGTTTTCTACAGCCTGAACAATTGCATCTGCCGCCTCAACGTCCGGGTGAATCATATAATTTATCCCGTACAGAGGCCTGTGGTCTTTAGAAAAAGAATCAGCGTGTATTTTTTTAACAGAATTTGTATTTACATAATAAGCATAATTTCTAACGCGGGCAATTTTCAGAAGGTCAGGATAAACAGAATCAACCAGGGAGCAGGTAATCATATTAATCTCATCGTTTTCAGTCAAAGTAACCAGCGCATCCATTTTTGCAATTCCGGCATCTTCGAGGTTCTGCAGATTATTTCCGTCTACAGCATAAACAGAGCAGTCCAGATTCGATTCAACATGACGCGCCACATCTTCGTCGTTGTCAATTATAGTAACTTCATTTTTTTCATTGATTAATTTTTTCGCAAGTTGAGTACCAGTAAAGCCGGCACCAATAATCATAATTTTCATAAGTATAATTTTACAGCAAAAAGCATTAACTGTGAATATTTTTTTGTTCCGCAAGTTTGTAGAAACGCATGTTTCACCCGCACTAAAGCAATTTCTGCTAAGAAAACATTCACTGCATCATCCGCCCCTCCGCCCTTCATTAGCACTCACCGTCCTCGTTTCACTGCGGTCGGCAAGGGGCTCCGCGGCGTGCTCACTTTCTTGGGGGAAAGAATGAAAAAGTCAATTTTCGTACAGTTTAAAAACACCCTAAATTTAAGCAGCTGTACAAGCAACTGCTGATTTTTCTCTGTAAACTGTTGGAGGCCAGCCTCCCGGATTTACAGTTGAAATTCTTTTTCTGTTGTAATAAATCATCACGTATCTGAAAATGATTTTCTTAACATGTTCTACAGTCATTTTTGCAGTGTTGATTCTGTACAGTTTTTCTTTTTTCAACGTTGCAAAGAATGATTCCATTCTTGCGTTGTCGTAGCACTTGCCGACATCGCTCATGCTCTGAACTGCATGATGTTTTCCAAGCATAAGTTTATATGCATCACTTGTGTACTGGCTTCCGGCATCGCTATGAACTAATACACCTGAACACGGATTTCTGAGCTTGAAAGCGGCTTCTACTGCCGAAATGCAGAGCTCCTTCCTCATATTTGTGTCCATCGCAAGACTTATGATTTCACCTCCGAAACAATCAAAGACTGGTGCAATATAAAGCTTTCCGTCTGAGCACTGAACCTGACTGATATCAGTCAGCCATTTTTCATTCGGTGCTTTAGCCGTAAAGTTCCTTTTAAGCAGATTCTGAGGACGCATTGCCTTTTTATTTGCCTTTGTAAGACCATCAGGACTCCTTCTGTTTGGCTTAAGAAGATTTCCTTTCCTCATAGCCCGTCTTACTGAGCTTAATGAGGTTATTATTCCTCGCTGAGTCAGAGCTATAAGCATTCTGTCAGCTCCGTAGTTATCGTTGTTCGAATCTTCGTCCAGAATTCTGTGGATTTCTGCAAGCAGCGACTGCCACTTTTTGGGACGTTCACCATTGTTCAGCCATTTATAATAACCGCGTTCATTAACCGAAAGAGCTCTGCACATTCTGTTCACATGAAACTTCTTTCTGTGATCATAAATAAACCAGTAGATACTCCGTACACTTACTTCTTCCGGTCGTTTACGAAAAAACGGAAGGCCTCCTTGAGAATATCATTTGCTTCACGCAATTCTGCATTCTCTTTCATCAGTTTTTTTTCGCGCTCGGTAAGAGGTTCATTGTCGGTTTCTTTCGTTTTGAAAATCCTCTCCCGATTATAACTCTTTCGCCAGTCGGCAAGAGTTCCATAAGTAATTCCAAGCTGAGAACAGGCTTGCTTTAATCCGATTTCATCGGACAGCTTAATTGCCTGCTCCTTGAATTCTTTACTGTACTTCATATTTACCCTCATTTTATTTTCGGGTATTTTTTGACTGTACTTTTATGATAACCTTTCAAAATTTGGTTTTCAGTATAAATGAAAACATCAAGTTAAAGAATACAAAGTCTTATCAGGTGATAAATATTCACAGTGATTTTTGTTAAAGAAAAATATTATGGATGAAAAGAAAAAAGCATTAAAACAAAAATATATTCCTTTATGTATAAAAGGTGTAATAACAGAAAAGGAATGTTCAGAAAAAATAGG
>JAEEGK010030999.1_pt1 | contig 10562 bp, 6 predicted proteins | sample 8958771 | NCBI WGS metagenome assembly JAEEGK01 (sample SAMN16246547, study PRJNA631951) | gut metagenome | biome: gut microbiome; feature: rumen; material: SC-attached | host: Bos | place: Iran: Karaj | collected 2018-10 | reverse complement strand
AAGGTGATGAGCTCCTTGGAGTCGTACTCGACGTAGGACAGCACGTCTCCGACGGAGTCGCCCTCGATTTCCTTGTCGATGTCGAAATGGCCGTCCGGGGAGATGGTGATGCTGACGACGTTGGTGTCGCCGAGGAGGTTGTGGAGGTCGCCGAGCGTCTCCTGATACGCGCCGACCAGGAACACGCCGAGGTAGTATTCCTCGTCCGGCTTGAGTTCGTGGAGCGGGAGCGTGTGGAGCTCGTCGTGCAGGTCCACGAACTTGTCCACCTTGCCGTCGCAGTCGCACGTGATGTCGGACAGGATGCCGCTGCGCGTGGGGCGTTCGTTGAGGCGGTGGATGGGGACGATGGGGAAGACCTGGTGGATGGCCCAGGAGTCGGGGAGCGACTGGAAGACGCTGAAATTGGCGTAGTAGATGTCGGCGAGCTGGGCGTCGAGGTCCTCGAATTCGTCCGGGACGTAAGAGAGCTTCTGCACTTCCTTGTTTGCGACTGCCATGATGTGCCAGAACGCGGACTCGACGAGGGCGCGTTCGCGGAGCGGGATGCGGCCGTTCTTGAAGAGCAGGCGGAGTTCGTCGCGGTTGTAGATGGCGTCGTGGAAGAACTCCTGCAGGTTCTTCTGGTTGATGTTGGACAGGATGTTCATCAGGTCCTTGGTGAGGTCGTGCGCATTCTCCGGGATCTTGTCGGGGATGGTGACCGGGTCGAAGCGGGCGACGTCGAGGATGTTGAAGAGCAGGATGGAGGAGTACGCCACGGTGGCGCGGCCGGACTCGGTGACGATGTCGGGATGCGGGACGCCGGCCTCGGTGAGGAGTTCGCCGACGGTCTCGATGATGTCCACGCAGTATTCGTCGATGGTGTAGTTGCGGCTGTGCTGGTAGTTCGTGTGGGAGCCGTCGTAGTCGACGGCGAGGCCGCCGCCGAGGTCGAGGTAGCCCATCGGGGCGCCTTCCTGCACGAGGCCGATGTAGACGCGGCTGGCCTCCTGCACGCCGGACCGGATGTCGCGGATGTTCGGGATCTGGGAGCCGATGTGGTAATGGAGCAGGCGGAGGCAGTCGAGCATGTCCTCGTCCTTCAGGTGGTCGACGAGCTCCATGAGCTGTGCGGTGTTCAGGCCGAAGACGCTGCGGTCGCCGCCGGATTCGGTCCATTTGCCGCCTGCGCGCGTGGAGAGCTTCATGCGGACGCCGATCATGGGCTTGACCTTCAGCATGCGGCTGCGTTCGATGATCACGTCGAGCTCGCTGGGCATCTCGATGACGAGGATGCAGCGGTATCCGAGCATGGAGGCGAACAGCGCGAGGTCGACGAATTCCTCGTCCTTGTAGCCGTTGCAGACCACGCACGCCTCCGGGTCGTGAAGCGTGCCGAGTGCGGCGATGAGCTCCGCCTTGCTGCCAGCTTCGAGACCGTGGTGGAACTCCCTGCCGAAACGGGAGATGTCCTGCACGACCTGCTGCTGCTGATTGACCTTGATCGGGAAGACGCCTTTGTACTGGCCTTTGTACTTGGTCTGCTCGATCGCCTTGCGGAAGCTCGCGTGAAGCTGGTTGATGCGGGATTCGAGGATGTTGCTGACGCGGATCAGCACGGGCATGTTCATGCCGCGCTCCCGGATGCCGTGCACGATGTCGGGCAGACTGACCGCCGGGGCGTTCTTGTCCGGGCTGGGCGAGATCGTGAGCTCGCCTTTCTCGTTCACGTGAAAGTACCCGGCTCCCCAGTCGTTGATGCCGTAAAGCGTGGCGGAATCCTCCGCCGACCAGTGTTCGAATTTATCTTTCTTGACGTTCATTCCCGCACCCCCGGAAAACGGCTTTTCAGCCGGAAGATCAGGTGAATATTTGTTAGCCGCGCGGGCGTCCGATTTTCCGTGTTTGCCGGACGTTTCCGCGCGGTTCGTAAGCGTTCCGCCGCCTCACTTCACGTTCAGGCGGCCTCCCGCGGCCAGAATGACGCGGTCCTCGTCGGACACGTTCAGGTTGAGTTTGATCTGGAAGGATTCGCCGCCGGGCTTCTTCACGGTGGCGGTGATGACGGATCCCTGCACGGCCTTGCGGAGGTCGGCGATCTCGACGGTGTCCTCCGGGTCGATGCGGTCGTAATCGGCCGGATTCGCGAACGTGAGCGGCAGGATGCCGAAATTGATCATGTTCGCACGGATGATGCGCTCGATGGCGATGGCGATCACGGCCTTCACGCCGAGGTACATCGGGCAGATGGCGGCGTGTTCGCGGCTGGAACCCTGGCCGAAGCTGTCGCGGCCGACGACGACGGCCTGGCGGCCGGAATCGCGGACGGCGGATGCGCGTTCGGCGAACGTGGGCTTGCCGGGGATGTTGGTCTGAGCGAAGACGGCCTTGGCGTACTCGGGGATGTTACTGCGGTATTTGAGGTAAGCGCCCGCGGGCATGATGTCGTCGGTGGAGGTCTTGTCGCCGGTCTTGATGACCACGACGCCGTCGAGCTTCTCCGGCAGAGGCTTGCAGTTCGGCGGCGCGCCGATCGTGGGCTTGCGGATGATCTCGACGGACGCCGGATCGTCGGCGGGCGGCAGGATCATGGAGTCGTCGACCGTGAAGGTCTCCGGGTCCTTGAAGACCGGATATTCGAACCCGAGCGCGAGCGGCGAGGTGAATTCGCCGGTGAGCGCGGCGGCGCAGGCGGTCTCCGGGCTGACCAGATAGGACTGGTCGCCCTTCGTGCCGGAGCGGCCGGGGAAGTTGCGGTTGAACGTGCGGACCGTGACGGTGCCGTTGGCAGGGCTCTGGCCCTGGCCGATGCAGGGACCGCAGCCGCATTCGAGGATACGTGCTCCGGCGGCGACGATGTCGGCGAGCTTGCCGTCCGCGGCGAGCATGGTCAGGACCTGGCGGCTGCCGGGCGCGATGTCGAGCGAGACGTTCGGATGCACCTTGCGTCCTTTGAGCATGCCGGCGACGATGGAGAGGTCGCGGTAGGAGCTGTTCGTGCAGGAGCCGATGATGACCTGGTTGACCTTCATGCCGGAGAGTTCGGCGACGGTCTTGATGTTGTCCGGGCTGGACGGGCAGGCGGCCATGGGTTCGAGCGTGGAGAGGTCGATGTCGATCACGCGGTCGTATTCGGTGTCGGCGTCGGCCTTGAGCTCGGTCCAGACGTCGCCGCGTCCCTGCGCCTGAAGGAAGGCGAGGGTGCGTTCGTCGGACGGGAAGACGGAGGTGGTCACGCCGAGCTCGGCGCCCATGTTCGTGACGGTGGCGCGCTGCGGCACGGAGAGCGTGGCGACGCCGGGGCCGAAATACTCGACCATGCAGCCGACGTTGCCCTTGGTGGTGAGGATGCTCAGGACCTTCAGGATGATGTCCTTCGCGGCGACCCACGGACGGAGCTCGCCGGTGAGGCGGATGCCGACGACCTTCGGATAGGCGAGGCGGAACGGCTTGCCGGCCATCGCGAGCGCGACGTCCAGGCCGCCCGCGCCGATCGCCATCATGCCGATGCCGCCGCCGGTCGGGGTGTGGGAGTCGGAGCCGAGCAGGGTCTTGCCGGGCACGCCGAAGCGTTCCAGGTGGACCTGGTGGCAGATGCCGTTGCCGGGCCGGCTGAAGCGGATGCCGTGCGCGGCGGCGACAGACTGAAGATACAGGTGGTCGTTGGGGTTCTCGGGGCCCATCTGGAGCATGTTGTGGTCCACGTAGGACACCGACAGCTCGGTTTTCACCTTGCCGGTCCCCATCGCCTCGAGTTCCAGATAAGCCATCGTCCCGGTGGCGTCCTGCGTCAGCGTCTGGTCGATGCGGATCGCCGCGGGTTCGCCCGGAACGCCGCTGCCGGATACGAGATGGTTCGCTAAGATTTTCTGAATGACCGTTCCTTTTGCCATTGCCTGTGATCTCCGGTTTCAAGATTTCAAGTGTAAAAAAAAGGGGGACGCACCTTGTTCGGGACGTCCCTGATCTCAGAACTCCGCGCTGTCCGGCGGACCGGAGGCGGAGAGCCGAACCGCGCGCGGCGGTCCTTGGGCTTACTCTTCGGGCTTGGTCTTGGGAAGAGCGCTGAGAACTTTCTGGCCTTCCTGCCAGCGGCCGTCCTGCTTGAGGATGTTGATGCGTTCGAAACGCTTCAGGACGTTTCTCTGTTTCCGGATGCGTCCGGCGGCCTTCAGACTGGGATGCTTGGACATTTCAAATCTCCATTATATCAGTTTGTTGATTGAGTATCGCAGAAAAAGTAACTAAATACTATACATCATTTTGTGGAAAATGCAAGCCGGAACCGGATTTTTTCCGGTTTTTTGTCCGCCACACGCGCAGTCTGGCGGTCAGACTTTACCGAAACGCTTCAGACCGGCGGCTATACCAGATAATAGGTCGTATAAGTCGCTTAAGACCTGTTTTCAGCTATGGCAAATTTTCGGAGAGGATCTTCGCGGCGAGGGCGACGAGTTCGGCGCAGGGGCGTTTCTGATAGTAAGCGGCGGTGCGGGCCTCGGAGACCGGGGAATCGGTCTGTTTCGGGGCGAGGCCGAGGAGTTCGCGGCAGATGATGGAGCCGGTTTCGTCGCGGAAAGCGTCGCAGAGGCCGCGGATGAACGCATAGTGCTCGTCCTTCGCGGCTTTGTCCAAGCCTTCGCCGGGTCCGCGGATCAGGTCGGCCGCCATGCACATGCCGGTGATCGCGCCGCAGACTTCGCGCTGTCGGGCGATGCCGCCGCCGAACCCGGAGGCGAGCTTAAGAGCGGTTTCGCGGTCGAGGCCGCAGCGGTCGGCGAACGCGCAGAGGACGGCCTGCGCGCAGTTCATGCCGGCGAGGAAATTGTTTTTCGCTTCTTCGGAATGGTCGTTCATGGGATGTTTCCGTTGAAAAAAAGGTTGAAATCAGTACGGCGCTTTGATCGCTTCAAAACTCATGTCGTTGAGATTCTTGAGCATGACTGGCGAACCGAAGTCCTCCGCGACCGGGAGCGCGAAGAGCATGCCGTTCCTGGCGTACAGGATACGGTTGCGCGGGGCGTCGTAGTCGGCCCAGCGCCAGCCCGTGCCGTCGACTTTCAGCCGTCGTCCGGGATTGATGATGCGGTGGCGTTCCCAGTAGCAGCCGCGGCCGTTGCCGGGCATCCCGCTGACGAAGAGCTTCTGGAGCGCCCAGCCGAACGCAAGCTGTTTCTCGTAGACGACGGAGTTTTCCGCCTGATGCTTTGCGGTCCAGCCGTCGCGGAGGAGCCGGTGGCAGTAGACGCCGGGGCACTCGCCGCCGAAAGAGGTTTCGAACGGGAACTCCTGCGAGACGTCGAGGTCGAGGTTAAAGCGGGCGCGGCGCAGCGTGGCGATCCGGGATGCGGGCGCGTTGAGCCAGACTTTTTGGTTGTCCAGGAAGAGGCCGCCGCCGTTCCATGCCGTGCCGTTGAACCACAGGCCGAGCGCTTTCAGGTACGGCGCGCGGGAAATGGCGGTCCAGCTGGGCGAGGAGGCTTCCGGCGAGGCGGCGAATTTGTCGAGCTCGGCGGATTTCGTCTGATTAATCTCCTCCATCTGCCGCATGACTTTTTCATAGGATTCGTCCGAGAATCTGTTCCCCTCGCGCGGCCCGAACTTCTCCTCGCGGAATTGTTCGGCGAGCTGCTGAATGGTGTCCGGGCGGCGGAAGTCCGTGGCGAAGTAGATCATGAATTCGCCGTTCGGGGACAGATCGCTGCGGTATTCGTAGATGCGGCCCTTGAGCCACTGGCCCATGGTGAACGTGTCGGTTTCGAGGTCCCAGCCGAGGGTGCAGACCTGGCCGGAGGGGCCCCGCCGGAAGACGACCGCCTTCGGCGCTTCCCTTGCGAGAATGGCGTGGAGGCGCGGAAAGATCTTTTCCGGGCGTTGCTTGAATTTATGCTGGAACGGTTTCCGGAACGGTCTCTTTCTCGGTTTTGGCTGGTGCGGTCTCATAGGTGTTTCAAGTTGGGAACGGATGGCTGCCGTCGCCGGATCATTTCAGCGGATCGGCATCGGCCTCGGTCAGTTTGTTTTTGTTGACGTAAGCTCCGACCTTTTTGCCGATGAGGGAAATAACGGCGATCAGAGAAAGGGACAGAAGGAAATAAAGCAGCGTGGCAAACGCGATCGGGAAGAACGATTCGAAGGTGCGGGCGCGGATCCAGTCGACCGTTTTCGTGAGGTCCCACACGGAAATGTAGCCCACGACCGTCGTCAGTTCCACCAGACGGATGATCTCTTCGCGGAACGGCTTGGCGAGGTATGCGGCGGCCTGCGGGAGGATGATGCGGCGGAAGAACGTGGTGAAGCGCAGAGAGAGCGCCATGGCGGCGTCCAGCTGCACGCCGCCGATGTGGTCGAGCATGGTCATATAGAGGCGGCAGGAGGAGGCGGTGAAGCGCAGGATGAAGACGATGTATGCGGCGGTGATGGGGCGGAACCCGAATCTGCGGAGCACCACGTAGTACATGCCCATGAGGAGGATCAGGATGGGGATGTTGTAGAGGAGGGCGCATACGGCGTCGGCGGGGACCGAGATGCGTTTGCGTTTCGACTTGCGGAGCATGCAGAGCGGGATGCCCAAAATGGTCCCGAAGAATACGGCGGAGGCCGTGATGAGGAGCGTCGTCTTGAATCCGCCGAGGATCTGGCGCATATGGTTGTCTTTCCAGAGAGCCCGGTGCATGCTGAACGCCTGTTCCTTCAGGAAGAACTTGATCTGCGGCATCAGCGCCATGTGGACCTGGCGTGCCTGCGTCTTGTCCGGCACTATGATGACGAGACCGCCGTGGTAGTGCGGTTCGGAATAGACGAGCTTGCCGGACGAGGTGTTTTTCGTATTGATCTCGGACGCGACGAAATCGACCTTGCCGTCCACCAGGGCACGTTCAACCTCATCGGGGGTCAGGCGGACGAATTCCACCAGATAGCCCATTGACCATGCCGCGCGCTCCGCCACCTCCAGTTCGTATCCGGCGAGCTGGCCGTTGCGGATGCAGGCGAACGGTTCGCGGTCGATCAGGACGCCCATGCGGAGGACGCCGTAGGGGGCGTCGTCAGGCGTGGCCGGCAGGACCGCCGAAGCGCTCGCCGGGGACATCCATTTGTTCTGGAGCGCCTTCAGCGTGCCGTTCTTTTTCATGGTGCGGATCTGTCTGGAAAAAGCCTCGGAGACTTCGCGTCTTCTCGCGGGGAAGAAGAACGCATAGTCGGTATGGGTCAGGTATTCGGGGATCTGGATGAACTGCGGATAAAGAGGAAGTATGCTTCGCGCACGCGGTTCGCCCGAGACGAACGCGTCGATCTTGCCGGCTCCGAGCAGGTAGTAAAGGTCCTGTTCCTGGCTGGCGTAGAAGGGGATGGCGTCCGGGATCTTCTCGTCGAGTTCCGCCGCTGCGAACGTGAAGGGGAGGACGCCGACGCGTTTTCCGGCGAGCTGGCCGAGGCGGGTGATGCCGAACACGTATTCGTTGTGCGGGACGTTGGTCACAAGCACGGCGCCGCCTTCATAATATGTCTCGGAGAACTCGATGTTTTCGGTGTTGTTCATGTCGGGAGAAAGCATTCCGCCCGCGACGTCGACCTGGCCGGACCTGAGCATGTCCATCAGCATGTCGCGCCGGACGGGAATGATCTGGAGTTCCATGCCGAATTCGTGCGCGGCGCGGCGGATGATTTCGATCTCCAGTCCGAGCATGGTGCCGTCTCCGCCCATGAAGCAGAGCGGGGTGGCGCCGGGCGTGGTGGCATACCGGAGGGTGCCGTTGACCATCGGCGTGTCGTCCCGTTCGTACAGGGTGGCGAATTCCTGTTTTTCGGGTTCGGCGGAACACCATTTCGCAGTCAGTTCCGCGAGGTCGCCGGTTGTTTTGAGTTCGCCGAGGACGCGGTTGACCGCCCGGTAGAGCGGGGACCCCTGCGGCATCGCGAACGAATAGGATTCGCGGCGGATGACGGACGCGATCCGGAGTTCGGGATAGAGCGCGATGGAGGAGCGCGCCAGAGGCTCTTCCATGAGCAGGGAGTCGATCTTGTCGGAGATCAGCAGTGCGCATGCCGATTCGCGGCTGTCCGCGAGGATGAACTTGGTGTCGGGCAGCAGTTCCCGGCATTCCGCGGCGTACTTGGATCCGGTCAGGACGGCCGCATAACTGCCCGCGAGTTCCTGCGGCGTTTTGGCGGTCGAGGCGCCGTCGGCAGGCGGCCTGTAGAGTTTTTTCCGCGTCAGGATCCCTGCCGGGCAGTCGATGTAGTCGTCGGAGAAAAGGATATTGCGTTTTCCCACGGTCTTGTCCATGTTGGCTACGACGAGGTCGATGGAGCCGGTCTCGACGGCGGTGAAGAGGTCGAGGTAAGGCATCACGCGGATCTCCACGGCCATGTTGAACGCCGCGGCGAGACGGTAGATCAGTTCGACGTCGAATCCGGAGGGCGAGCCTGTGGAGTCGGTGAAGTTCATCGGTTCGTTGGCGTCTTCCGTGCCGACAATGAGCTTTCCGGCGGGAGTCAGGGGCGCCTGGATCTTCGGCATTTCGGGATCCTTCGACTTGACCCACCTGGCGTACATGTTGTCGTACAGGCCGGACGAGAAATACTCGCGGAGGAACGCGTTGACGCCCTGGAGCAGCTCCGGCTTGCCCGGCGCGACCGCGATCGCGACGTGTCCCTCGGCATAGGTGTCCGGCAGCAGCACGAACGTGTCGCGCATCCGCTGGGCGTAGTCCAGTCCGGGCCGGTCGAACGCGATGGCGTCGACAGCCCCGGTTTCAAGCGAGGGGTAAATATCGGAAATGTTTTCGTATTCGCGGAATTTTGCCCGGGGAAAGGACTTTTTCGCCTCGAGTCCGGAAGTCGTTTCTGAAACGATGCCGATCACGAATTCAGGCGCGTTGAGGTCGCGCGGATGGGAAATGTACTTCTGCTTTGCCTCTTCTTTCGTTTCCCCGCAGCAGCACAGCATGGCCGCGGCCAGGGCAAATAGCATGATGACGGATAGAAAACGGATCCGGCGCGGACGGTTTGCGGCGTTCCGATGTGTCTCGTGTCGTTTCATGAAGCCTCAGTCTGATTGAAAAAGCGGTTGCGGATCGGGTGTCCTCCCGTGGCCCCGGAATAGTCGCCGGGGCGGGGAGTCCTCCCATTTCCGTCTGTCCCGATAGAAAACAGCCCAGGGAAGTGCAGGTTCTACATAATTTAGCATGGATTTCGGATTTTACAAATTAATATTGAAATAAAAAAACGCCGTTTTGGCGGCGGCGGGACGCGTTTCCCGTTTTTTTTGCTTTCGCGCGTGAAAAAGCGGAAAAACGATTTGATTCCGTGCTTTGCGATGCTATATTAATAGGATAACATTTTATGCGGACTGCCTCATGTTTATCCTCAACTGGTACGTTACAAAGAACTTTCTGGCGACTTTCGCCATGTCGATCGTGGTCCTGACTTTCGCCATGACCGGCGCGAACCTCATGCGCGTGATCGAATACATCAGCCAGGGGATCCCCCCGCTGATCGCCGGAAAATTCCTTCTGAAGGCGCTTCCCATGGCGCTCGCGTTTTCGATCCCGTGGGCGGCCCTCGTTTCCATCATGCTCGTGTTCGGGCGCATGTCGGCGGACAACGAGATCACCGCCATGCGTGCCTGCGGGATCTCCATCCTGCAGATCATCTCCCCGATCATCGTTTCCTCGTTCCTGCTGACGTGCATCTGCCTCTGGCTTCAGCTTCAGGTCGGGCCTCCGGCTCTGGGCGAGGCGCGCGACCTGGTGAAAAGCGCCGCCGCAAACACCCCGCTGGCATTTTTCACGCCGGGCATCCCCGTCCAGATCGGCGACCTCACGTTCTTCATTGACGCGAAGGATTCCACGGCCGGCGAGGACCAGATATTCGGCGTCCAGATTTACGTGCCGGACAGGGACGGCACCACAAAGCAGGACATCCTGGCCTCGCACGGCAAGCTTTCTGTCGATCCCGTCACGCAGGTCCTGACTGTGACCCTGTACGACGCTCTTCTGGAAAGCGTCGAAGGCTCCGGCAAGGACCGCCGCAAGGAGCATTCCTTCACCGAGTCCCTCGAACTGCAGGTGCCGTTCGGCGACCGCTACAACCAGAAAGACGTTTTCATCAAGGACAAATACCTGCCCTACAAAGGACTTTTCGCGCGTCTCGCCATCTACCTGAAGCGCGGCAAGGACGCCGCCGGCGTCACCGCCACGGCGATCAACGTGGAGATCAACCAGCGCATCGCCCTGGCTCTGGCGCCCATCGCGTTCATGATGCTCGGGATGCCGCTGGCGATCCGCACCAGCCGCCGCGAGACGTCCATCGGCCTGTGTCTCAGCGTTGCTCTCGGCGCGCTTTACTACGGCGGCGTGCTCATCTCCGACGCACTCCGCAACAACCCCCAGTTTTACCCTCAATATGTCGTCTGGATCCCGCCGTTCCTGTTCCAGCTCTTCGGCGTGATCTACCTCACGAAAATCGCAAGGAAGTGACCCTATGAAATCCCCTGAAATGTATCTCGAATGCGTCAGCTGCGGCAAGACCTACGACCCTTGGGACCTCCGCTATAAATGCGACTGCGGCGGCATCCT
>JAEEGK010030998.1_pt1 | contig 10562 bp, 10 predicted proteins | sample 8958771 | NCBI WGS metagenome assembly JAEEGK01 (sample SAMN16246547, study PRJNA631951) | gut metagenome | biome: gut microbiome; feature: rumen; material: SC-attached | host: Bos | place: Iran: Karaj | collected 2018-10 | reverse complement strand
GAAAATATGTTTTAAATTTTGGTTAATAAAGTGTCATTATTTCTTTTTTATAGTTTTTAATATGATGAAGTTCAAAAAAATGCAGTAAGAAAATCTATTTTTATCAAAAAACTTCCTCTAAAATAGGAGAAAGAATTCAGAAGTAAAAAAAATTAATATAATGATTTCTTGAAGTTCAGAAAAAAAGAGAATATAATTAATAAAAATAAGAAAAGAGTTCAACTTAATAATAGTAATGATGGAAAAACTGATCTTTTGAAATTATTGTTTTTTTTCTATTTATTTAAATAATTATTAAAAAATAAAAAAATCATATTATAAAAACAATCTAAAATTAAATGCCAATAAATTGTAAAATAGTAATTTTAGGAGAATCTGGAGTAGGAAAAACATGTATAATGATGCGATATAATGAAGATACATTTGCAGATGATCATTTAATCACAGTAGCAGCAAATTATGAATCAAAAGAAGTTGAAGTTAAAGGAATAAAAATTAATATAAAAGTTTGGGATACTTGTGGAAATGAACAATTTCGTTCAATTTCAAAAATATTTTATAAAGGAGCAGATATTATTCTTTTAGTTTATGATATAACCAAACAATCAACTTTTGATGAAATTAAAAATTATTGGTATAATCAAGTTAAAGAAAATACTGATTCAGTTAAAGGTATATTAATATATTTTATTTAATATTTTATTATTTTATCAAATTTTAGTTTTTGTTGTTGTTGGCAATAAATGTGATTTAATAGAAAAAGAAGTAGTTGATGAAAATGAAGCAAGAAATTTTGCAAATGAAATTAACAGTCAATATGGTAGAGCTTCTGCTTTGAGTGGAGATGGAATTAATGAAATTTTTAATGAAGCTCTTAATGCTTTTGTTGATAATTATTTAAAGGAAAATAAACCTGAAGATAATCAAAAAGATAATATTGTTATAAATAATTCTGAAAAAAAAGACAAAAATAAAAAATGTTGTTATTAGGAATTTATATTTTTATAGTTTTTATAATGAATTTTTTTTAAATTAGAATTCAAAATATAATGTTATTTTATTAAATCGTTTTAAAAACTATTATTTATTTTATTTAAAATGGAAAAATGTGAAATAAAAATTAAAAATAAAAAATATTCTTTATCATATAAAACATTTGAACAATATGTGAAAATTTATTTGAAACCAGATGATTTATTTTCTATAATAGAAAATAAAGAATTAAATTTAAATTGTGGAAAAAAAATTATTAATGACTCAATGAGTTATATACAAAAAGAACTTAATGATAATAATTTTAGATATGAAATTTTAAAAACTAAAAATTCAATAATCGAACAATTAAAAATTACATTAACCAAAAATGAAAAAGTATGTATATTATTTTCTTCAACTATTCAATTAACAAATAATACAAAAAATACAATGGAAAAAGAGTTATCAGAGGCAAAAGAAGAAATTAAAAAATTAATATCAAAAAACAATGAACTAATTCACAATCAAGAAATTTTAAAAAAACAAAACACAGATTTATTAACTTCATTTAATTTAAAAATTAATTTACTAAAACAAGAATTTTCAAATTTAATAAATTCAAAATCAAAACAAATAAAAGAGTTAGAAGAATCAAATAAACAACTTTTAACTTTTTCACAAACATTAATGAATAAAATAATATCTTTTCAAAATATCATAAATGATTTCAATCCAATTCAAAAAAATCTACAATTATATGATAATAGATCAGAAATAAAAGCACATACAGGAAGAATAAATAATTTTGCCAAATTCCCAAATTCAAATAAATTTGCATCATCAGGAGATGATAATAAAATATGTATTTATGATAAAATAGATAACACATATAAATCAATAATTATTATTAATAATGCTCATAGTCATTGGATTTTAGATATTTTAGCAATTGATAATAATCATTTAATTTCAGTTGGTTGTGATTATCATATAAAAATATTTGAATTTGATTTTAATGAAAATAAATATAAAATAATTTGCACTTATCAAAATGCTCACAACGGTAATATTCAAAGAATAATAGAATTATCTAATAATATTTATGCTACATGTTCTAATGATTCAAAAATAAAAATATGGAATATATTTAAAGATAATAATTCAGAATATAAAATAATATTATTGAATACAATCAAAAATTATCACAGTTCTTGGATTCAATTTATAATAAAAGTAAATAACAATACATTTTGTTCAGGATGTTATGGTGGAAAAATAATAGTAATTGATTCGATAACTTTTGAAAAAAAATTTGTATTTACAGGAATAACACCAACAGGATGGAATACTGCAACTAGAATAAGTGATTCTATAATCGCAGTTGGAGATAGACAAATTTATATTTTAGATATTATTTTACAACAAAAAATTAAAATCATTAGTTCTAATTTTGGTCAAATTAGAACTCTTAAATATATGAGTGATAATACTTTATTATGTGCTTCTCAGAATTGTGAAATTAGACAATATAATTGTGAATTTTATAATGAAATTGCTAAGATTAAAGAAAATGGAGCTATGTATGCAATTGAAGAACTTAATGATGGAAATATTGTATTTGGAGGAACTAATTGTTCTACTATTATTAAAGGTTGACACAGAAACATTAATATTTCTTTCATTGGAAAAAAAATTTTAATTTATTTTTTAATCTAATATTCCAACAATTTTAGTTCCATGAACTTCTTTTGTTCCAGTAAATTCCGATAAATCTAAGTAATTTTCTTTTGTCACTCCTCCTCCTAATAATATTATAATTTTATTATTTGAATATTCTATAAATTTTTTTAACATATTTTTCCCTTCGTTAGCATTAGTAAATCCAATTCCTCCTTTTGTTAAAATTCTATTACAACCTAAATTTATAATAATATCAATCAAATTTTTATAATTATCTTCGTTAGCAATTTCATCAAATGCCATATGAAAAGTCACATTTAAATTATTATTAAAAGATTTTGCATAATTTATTAATTCTAATGTATTTTTGATATCAATTTCTCTTTTATTTGTTAATAATCCAATAACAATTCCATCAACTTTTAATTCATTAACAAATAATTTAATATCATTTTTCATAATTTCTATATCATTAATATCATAAATAAAATCTCCTTTTCTTGGACGAATTATTGTATGAATTGGAATTTTTAAATTTTTTTTACATTGTTTGACACAACCATAAGAAGGAGTGGTTCCTCCATGATATAAATCAAAACATAATTCTATTCTATTTGCTCCTAATTTTTCAGCTTTTAAAGCTTGATGATAATTTTCACAACATGCTTCTTTTATAATTAAATTTGAATACATATTAATTACAGTTCCCTAAAGCAAAAAATTAAAAATAATTAATTTAAAATATAATAAATAAATATATAGATTATGTTTTTTAATTCCTTAAAATTAATTTGAATAACCAAAAATTAAAGAAAGATGAATTAATTTTAGTTTTCTTGTAAATAATACAAATTCCTTTATTAATTAATATTTTTACAATTTTAGCATCTTTTTTTCAAACAACAAAAAAAAATAAATCAATCTCTAAAATTTTGAGTCAATAATTTTAAAGGGAATGTTAACTCATTATGTTCTTTAAATATTACTTTTTTTATTAGGTATTCAATTAATTAATAATTAATATATTTTGCTGATTCTTTAAGAAATATAATAATAAATATTAAAAGTTTTTTTTATATCTGTATTTTTGTTTTGAAGTAAAAATATTTTGAATTTAACTTTATGATTATTTTAATAATTAGAAAAAAATATTATCTTTAACAACATGAAGATTCTTTTGATGCCTGTTCAAGTATAATATTATCTTTAGATTTATTAGTGTCAGAATGTTTTTCAACAAACATTTTAAAACCTTTTTCAATAATGTCTTTAATTCCAGTACCATTTTTTGCAGAAGTAAAACCATAAATTCCATTAATTTCTTTTGCAAATTTCTCAACTTCCTGTTCTTCAACTTGTTCTTGTTCAATTAAATCATATTTATTACCAATAATTCCAATAACTAAAAGTTTATATATATATTTTACCAAATATCTCTTTACATTTATCACATATTTCTTTATACCAATAACTTTGGAGTTTTTCAAAAGTAGATTTTTTAGTGATATCATATATTAAAAAAAAAATTTGACCTTTTTTCAAAAACATACTTGTAATTGAATGATATTTTTCTTGTCCTGCAGTATCCCATAATTTAACATTAAGGATGTTATTATTTATTGTAAATCTTTTTTGATCAAAACTTTGTCCCACTGTTTTAAATGTTTCTAGTTCAAATTTATTTTCTATATATCTTATTATTATACTTGTTTTTCCCACCATCGATTCTCCAAGAAATAAACAATTACAATCAATTTCCTTAACTTTCGATTCATCTGTCATTCAAAAAGAATTTTTTATTTTTTTATTTTTATAAATTAAAAAATAATTATGATCACTATTAAGGATTTTCATTCAATTTATTTCAAATTCAATTATAATCAAAATAAATAATTTAATTAAAAGAAAAAAAAATCTTTTATTAAATTAATAATAAGAATAAAATAAAAATGCTATCAGATATACTTAGTGCTTTATGTTTTTGTAGTAAACCTCAAGAAACAGTAAATATTGAAAATAACACCTTTACAATTCAAAACGAAAAAAATATAAAATCTACTTCAACGATAAAAGAAAAAGATTCAAGAAAAGAATTATTAGATATGATTTCAATAAATCCCGCAAAAATTTATTCTACTATTTCAATTGCAATTCCTCAAGGAATTCTCCAAAATAAAAGTAATTATAATAAAGAAAAAGATAAAAAAGTTAGAAAATATCTGAAAAAAGAAAGCAAAAAAAAAAATAAAACTGTAAATGAAATTTATGATGAATTTCTAAATAAAATAGATTATATTATTGAAGAATTCGAAAAAAAAAGAACTATAAGTGAAAGTGATGATTATTATTAGAATATTTGAGAAAATATTTTATTTGTAAATAGGATTTTTTGATTAAATTGAAATAATATTAAAGTTAGATCTTAATTTATTATATGAGATACTTATATGTATGAATTGTTAAAAGTGTAAAAAATGTAAAAATATAAAAAATGTAAAAATGTAAAAAAGATAATCATTAATTTGATTTTTATTTAAAAACATTTAAAAAAATTTATAATACTATTTCATTTCATAATATTTATAAATTATTGATTACATATTATTATGCTTTTATTGAACATTAAAAAAGAATATACTTAATTTTTTATCATAGGAAAGATATTTATAATTATTAAAAGAAAAACTATATATTATAAATAATATTTAATGTAAAAAAATAATAAAAATACTTAATTATATTAAATATATGGATAAAAATGAATATGAAGTCAATCCAGAGAATTTTCAAGTAAAAAGAATTCAATTAAAATTTCATAGCTCATTAATCAGATTTATTTATATTTATTTACAAAAATAAACAATTTTGGAAAACTTATTTTTATTCCAGAAGTTAGAAGAGAATTAAAAAACTTAATAAATATTGTGAATATTTTACACAAACATGAAATTTATTTTTCTAACACTTCTAGAAAGTTAGAAAAAGAAGATGTTGAAATATTATATGATATTCATAATCTTATTCTTAAAAGTGATAATAATTTAAAACCATATGAATCTTATATATTAGACAAAATATTTGAAGATGAAGATTTATTTTTGGAAAACGAAAGTTTAATTACAAAAGCAATAATAGAATTATCAAATTTTGTAAGTGGTGCAATTTTAGAAATTGAAACAAATAAAAAAAAACAATTAGAAGAAGATGAAAAAAAAATAAATTCAAAAGATTTTAAAGAAATAAAAGATGTAAAAAAAGAAGATATAAAAATTAACAATAAAGAATTAGATTTAAAAAAAAATAATAAAAAAATTAAATATAAACATAATGATTTATTAGATAGTGACATATCTTCAGATGAATAATTTATAAGATAAATATTAAGAGATATTTATATTTTAAACATTTAACAAATTACGAGTTGAATATTATCATTAAAAATAAAATATGAATTTACAACACAAACTATTCTAAAATTGTTTACTTTATATCAGATGATCATCTTTATAAATTTTTATAATATCAGTTATTTCTAATAATCTTTTATAAATAAAATTAATTTTTATCATAAATAAAAATATAACAATAAGAAGAAAAATTAATTCAGCAACTATCTCAACAACAGCACCGATAGTAAATAAAAAAGTAATAGAATCCATATAATAATTAATTGAAGGAGTATATATCAGTTTATTAATTCCAGTTCTAAAAAATCTAAAAATTAAAAATAAAAAATATGTTGTTTCAAAATAATAATCATTATCCACAAAAAAATATTCTCTATTATAAAGAGTTAATTGAGTTAAAGATAAAATACCTCTATAAATCATTCCAAACATTTTTTGCATAATAAGATAATAAGTATTTGTATAAGAAATTAAAAAATGTTTTTTTTCACAAATTTCTATTAAATCTTTTGTAAAATTTTTTTCAGGATTATTTTTTTCAAGTTTCTCTAATCTAATATCTTCAAGTGATTGATAAAAATCATGACAAGAAAATCCAATTTTATTAAAATGTCTTTTGAAATGTTCTTTTACAGATTCAGTTTCAGCATCAATAATAAAAGTTAATTCTTCCTGACGAATAATTGATTCTATTAAATCTTCTTTTAAAATTAATGATTTTTCTTCTATTTTAACAGTAGAATATAAAATACTTTGATAATATGAAAAAAATCTATATGCATATGTTTCTATTTTGGAATTACTATCTATATTTAAAAATAATTCTTTTGTTTTTTTGAGAAGAACTATCCATAAAATTAAAAATATTATAAAAATTAATGTTGCTAACATAATTGATCTTTGGTACATGTTTCTTGAAAATTTTGAAATTTTGGTGTTTTGAATTTCTAATAATAATAAATTTTCTTCTTTTATTAACTTTTTGTCTTTTTTTTTAGGTTCTGTTAATATTGTATTTGATATTCTATTTTCTTCTATCTTTTTTTTATTTTTTTCTTTTATTATTCTTTTGTATTCATCATAAACATCTTGTAAGTCTTCAATTATTTTTTTTGGATGAACAGCATAAATATATCTTAAATCTTTTAAAATATGTAATTTATTTAAGAAAGCTTGATTAAAATCCTTATCAGAAATTCTTTCTTTAATATGTTTATAAATTTTAATCATGACATTTTCAAAAGTATATAAATATAAAATAATAATAACAATTCCAAAATATTCAATTAATAAATTTAAAACTAAAAAAATAAGTGTTTCTTCAACAAAAACATTTAATCGATGAAATATTTTATCATTAAAAATATCACGAATGATATCAAAATGATTGCAAAAATTATCATAATTAACAATAATATTATATAAATGTATTCTCCATTCATCATGAGGAGTAGGGTAATAATCTATTCAACTATCATTATTAAATATAAAAAAGGGTTCATTAATATATTGATTTCCACTTGCATTAACAACAATAAATGAATTAATGGTTCCTTTGAAAGCTTCCATAAATTCAGAAGTCATATATTTATAAACTAAAGTCCCATTATCAAAAATTGAAGAAATATCTTTATATTCAAAATCATCTATAAATAACTTTCTTAATGATTTATCACTATTTGCATAGATTAAACTCCATAAATTATTCATATATTGAATTTCATGTAAAACTTTCAAATGATTTGAAAGATAAAAAAGATGTAACATATCTATTGTTATTTCAGGGTAATTTTCAGTTAATTTTTGATTATATTTTTCAAAATAATTAATACATTTAGTTTTATTTGGTAAAACTAAACAAGTTAAGCATCTAAAGGAGGAAGTCATATAATTATAAGTTCTAGTCACTAATCTAAATTCAGTGAAAATTTCATAATCATTAATTAATACGTTTTTTCTTTTTTTCTTTATCAACACCTCAACAATAGTTAAAATAAATAAAACAACAATAAAAATAATAATAAACTTTTGGAACATAAAAAATCGTAAATTAATTTCTTTAGTTGTTTCAGCAATAGATTTAACTCTAAATCTAGTTAAATTATTACTTGTGCTTTTTAAAGTAGAAGATCCAATACTTGAACTTCCAACAGTATTTAAATTTGCAAATATATGTGATCTGGTATCTTCAACCATATCATTTCCATATAATGAATGAATTGTTTTTGTTTGAAATCGTTCTTCTCCAAATTTATATATTTTAAATTCTAAATTATCAATTTTAAAAGAATGATCAAATCTTAAACCATCTTTAAATCTTAATTTATATTTTGATTTAAATTTTTCTAAAGTTATATGATTTTCTGATATTTTATTTGCTTTCATATATAATCCACTTCCAAAATAAAATTCTTTTTCATTTTTAATATATGAGATTAAAAAATTTGAAGATAATGAATATAAACCATCAAGTGTTATTATATTTATATTATTTTCTTGAATTAAAACTCTGAAATTTATCTTTAACATATGATAAATTTTCTTTGATTTATCTAAAATTATAATAAATTTTGCTGATTTTACTTCTGTATCATTTTTTTTTGAATCTTCATGACAAATTAAATCTTTTATTAAATTTTTTTGATATTGATACAATTCAATAGGAAATAAGTGAAAAAAATTAGTCCCTATATATTTATAAAATTCTTGACCACTTCTTACAAAATATATTTTATCTTGATATATATCAAAATTAAAAGTTACTTGTTTATTGTAATCAAATAAATTTAATGTTTCTTCAATATCTTGATAATGTTCTCTAATTGAAGAAAGATGTGATTTATGAATTGGTTTATTAAATATTTCTTCATATATTATTGTACATATTGTCATTTGATAAACAATGTTTTTTAAAGTTTTACTTCCTCCGAAGTAATCTGTAAAATGTTTGGAATCTAATTTAGATGCATGATCAACTAACTTAAATAAAGTTTCAACTTTTATTAAATTTGGATTTCTTTCAAATAGTTCTGTTAAATAATCAATGAATTGAGATGAAAGTTCAATAAATTCATTAATACTATAAATATCAGTCATTAATACATCAACTTCTTCAATTTCATTTTTATTTTCATTCATTATTTTATGATATATTGTTAATAAAGACAAATATTGATGTATCTGTGCTTTTTTAAAAGATAAATTTTTTAATGTCATTAAAATATTTAATACAATTTTTTTGTTTTTTACTAATTTTGCAAATCCATATTTTTTATAAGTATCCATTATAAGTTTTAATGTTTCAAAAAAACTAAAATTATTTTTTTCTTGTATATTTTCATCCCCTATTAATTTATCTTCTGTTTCTTCATTTATTTTACTTATTTTATTTTCTAATTTAATATTTGTGCATAGAACACATTTTCCACAATTTACTTTATGATCCTCTAAAGCAGAAAAAAACAATAACTTATATTTATAATTATCATTATAAAAAAAACAAAAATAAAAATAAATATTAAAAGGAGAAGTACTTTCAATCACTGGAATTTTATTTTTGAAAATTAAATACCATGAAATTATAAAAGAAAAAATTAACACACTAATTTCTACCATTATAAATTTCATAGAAAAAAAAGAAAAATTTGGATATAATATTAAGATTATAGAAATAATAGAAATAAAAAAATTTAATGATATTTTTAAAATATTGATTTTTTTATTGATGAATAAAAATATATCAAAATAGTGTATAATGTATATAGTATAGAAAGCTAAAAATATAATAATTGAAATAGAAAAAGATAAAATTAAATCTTTAAAAACTTGATTTTTTAAAGAAAAAGGGATCAAGAATTTTAAAATAATATAATATTTATCAATAATACAAGAGAAAGAATCATAAGGTAAACAAATAAAATCAGGAACAAATAAATCAATATGATTTATATTAAAATGATATATTGAATAACAAATAAAAATTAACATAATTAAAATACCTAAAAATAAATAAAAATTTGTATATCTTGAAAAAATAGCAAAATAGAATCCAGTTAAAAGACGTAAGTGAAAAATTTCATTATAATTAATATAAACATGCGCATATTTTATATTTTTAAAAATAAATCCATAGAAAAAAATAAAAATATAATTAATAATTATTATAATTATTAAAACTGCAAATAAAATATCTTTATTAATTTTTTTAAATACTAATTTTGCAAATATATTTGGAATTGAATATAATGTTTCATCATTTTGAAATTTATTATTAATAGCATCCACTAAACTTAAATAAAAAAAAAAAAATTCTGCTAAATTCATAGTAATATATATTGTCTTATTTCTTGTTACAAAAGAACTGAAATCTAAATAATATTTATATCTCTTTGTGTCCATTTTTTCTTTTATTGATTTTAGGTTAATGAAGAAATAAATAATTATTTTCAAATAATATCATAATATTTTAAACAAATTTACAAATGTTAAATATTTTAATAA
>JAEEGK010030991.1_pt1 | contig 10564 bp, 14 predicted proteins | sample 8958771 | NCBI WGS metagenome assembly JAEEGK01 (sample SAMN16246547, study PRJNA631951) | gut metagenome | biome: gut microbiome; feature: rumen; material: SC-attached | host: Bos | place: Iran: Karaj | collected 2018-10 | reverse complement strand
TGTATCAATCCTATGTTTCCTAGTTGGTGACGAATACGGGATTCGAACCCGTGAATGCATGCGTGAAAGGCATGTGAGTTAAGCCGCTTCTCCAATTCGCCAAGTGGCGCCTACCGTAGGACTCGAACCTACGACCGATCGGTTAACAGCCGATAGCTCTACCGACTGAGCTAGGTAGGCAACGCTTTTACAAGCGCGTTAAAAATGATAGCACGCACTCAAAATAAAGACAAGATAATTTAATTATTTTTTGGATTCAATCAAATTGACAACGTCTTGAATGGTTTTTAGTTCAACGATTTCATCGCTGGTAAACTCCACATCAAGGGCTTCTTCAATCTTAATCATGGTCTCAACCAAGTCTAAAGAATCAAGGCCTAATTCATCCAATCTGTCTTCGTATTTGATAGAACTGATGTTGACTCTATCTTTGATAATTTCTTCAACAACTTTTAATGGTTCCATTTCAAAAACATTTTATAACATGGTGCCCCACTCTTCAATAACAAAAAAACGGCCCGTTTTGAGCCGTTGTTCTCTAGAGTTTGAAGGCGGATAAGCCATACTCACTAATGCCTTTAGCAACTTCGCTTGAGACAGAGTTTGATAAGTTTGTGAAGACTGTTGTTAAACTCGCAGCGACGATACCAAAGACCATGATGACTAAGATAATACCGAGAAGTTGTCCCTTAATCTCTGACATATTCTTTCCTCCTTTCTAACCATAGAAACCAACGATAGTCATTCTCGTAATAGAAAGAGTCATTTCTTCATTAGATATGACTAAAGGATTGTATTGTGTTGTGATTGTATAAATAATCTTCTCACCGAAGGTGGGATTCAAATTTGTGTCGCATTCAAATTCTACATAGAATGTTTGTTCAACATAATTAATGAAATCGTTATCGATAACACCGTTGCGGGATATTAAATAAGAGATATTATTCGCTTTAGCGTCCAACGAAGAATAAGCACTCTGTAAAGAAATGAGGTCAGCGCCAAAAAGGAAGAATAAAGCGACGAATATCATGGATAAGAGAAGACCGATTTTATAAGACATTGATAAGATCTCCTAAAATAGACAAGATTGAGATGGTTAAAGAGACGGTAATAAGACCCGCGCCAATAAGAGGGAATGTTGACATACTAGAAAGAGATTTTTCTTTCTGTTCTATCATCTCTTTATTACGATTTTTAGCAAGTTCATCATAGATGACATTAAACTGTAAGAGCTGTTCTGAGTTTTCGCCTTGATCCACCATTTGATAGATAGAAAGCATTAAACTATGCGTGGATAATTGTTGGAAATTCTTTGCAAAATTAATAAATGGCTGAACGGTCTTATCCTCATCAATTTCTTTAAGTAATGTTTCGATTCTTTCTTTCATCCAATCTGAACAATATGGGATGAGCTGATTAAATGATTGATAGACATTGTTGTTGTTTTGAATGTAAACCTCAAAATAAGAGATAATGGCAATCAATTCGTTTTCCCGATTCTTTAGAATAACGTTCTTTTTATCGCTATAACGGGTGAGCAAAAAGAAATCTAAAAGAAGGGTGCCAATAAAGACGATGACCATTAAAATCAGATTTTTTAAAAGCAATAAAACAACCACCATCCCGATTAGCATCACGAGATTGATAATTAGTATTTTAAGCATCTCTTTTTTATATGAGAGACCCACGAATTCAATGACTTCTTTAAGTTTATTTTTCATCATCTTTCCAACCCTCCAAACTCACATTAGTAATTCTTAAAATAAGGATATATATCGAAAGAAGCGCGAAGAGGATGACCACGACCACCGCTACTTGATAAATAATTGTTTTAGAAATGCGGTCAAAAAACTGTGATAAAGCAAAGCGTAAAGACGCCAAAATGATTAGAGCGATGGTCCAAAGGACAACGAATTCTACAGTTTTGCTTTTATTTAAAGATTCACATGTCAAAAGGTATTCTTCTTTAAGCCTCACTTGTTCCACTAAATGACGAGACATATTCAAAATATCGCCTCCTTGTTCGTTCCATAAAGAAACCATATCCACGAATAGATGATATAAATCAAATTTGAAATATTTACTTAAATAAGTAATCTTTTCTTGCTCTGATAAATCCTTAATGGAATCGATGATTTCTTTAGTGCCTTCATCAGCGGTTTCATAGCCGCTTTCCATAGCGGAGCTCAAAGAGCCTTTCACATTTAGAGAAATGAGATAACTATTAATAAATTGAAAGCATTGATGGTAGCGATGGATTTTCTGTTGGTTCCTATTAATCTGTCTTCTTGCTATCAAAACGAAAAACGCAATACTAAGAACGAATATGATAATGGATGAAAAAATGTTTTGACTCGCAATAAAAGTCACACCGGTCAAGACAAAAGAAACAGTCATACCAACAACGATTATGTTCATTTGTTACCTCCTATGAATGTTGCTTTGAAGGTGTTTGATACTTGATTTAAATCAAGTAGTTTTAAAGCCTCTTCACAAAGCAAGCCGTATTTTGCCTTTTCTCCATCGCTACCATATATTTGTTCCATCTCTTCTCCTTTAAGATAAGAAATGGATGAGATATATCTTTGAACCACACCATTAGGGGTATATTTCCTTTTTAAATAAATGTAAAAACGCATGTGATAAGAAATATCACTATAGATATCTTCAAATGCCATTTTTTGTTCGTTCATCATCACCATTCTCACCATGCGGTGTGGCATGCTGTTAGCATCAAAAGCGTGCAAAGTAGTAATAATTGGATGCCCAGTTAAAGAAGAGTTCAGGACATCAAGCATTTCTTTACCGCGTGATTCCGCGACGATGAGCCAGTCGGGGTTACTTCTTAAGGCGTTTCTCACTAAGTTTTCAATTGAGGCAGCAGGACGTTTTTCGTCGACTTGCCAAATGTTTAAGTCGAGAGTTTGATTAATCTTTAACTGGTCTAATTCTAGGATGTTGTCTATGACAATAGTCCTGGTATTTTCTCTCATTAACGAAATGAGGTATTTTTGTAGTTCGGTTTTGCCACTACCAGTAAGACCCCCTATCACTATCGAGACGTGAGAATCGATAAGGACTTGTAAGAGCTCTTTAGCTTCTTCACTCAAAGAACTGCTTTCCTTAAACCTTAATGAAGAAGAAGCTATACGAATGGAAAAGCAGACGCATTCTTCGTTGTTCTTTCTTGAGATGCTTTGATGAAGAGCGTTGAAACGATATCTGCCAAAAGAAACATCTAATTCAGGATTGGTATAAGAGAACTGCTTTTCGCTGAGGTTAGCAATTTGTCTAATAAAGTCTTTAGCCGTTACTTTATCTAAAGATATTTCACTTTTTTGCCTACCATAATCATTGTGCACATAGAAAATATCTTGCCCGTTATAAGAGATATCGGTCACCTCATCATTCATTAATAAATCTTTAAGGAAAGACTCTTCTAAAAAAGAGACGATTTTATTAACTTCCATTTAGTTTCTCCTTATCTCGTAATACATCGTTTTTTGATAGTGATAGAAAAGGATCAAAGAAGCTTCAACAGTCACTTCCACCGCTTTTGCGTCGTCGCTCATATCCATTGAATGGTCACTAGGGATATAGTAATAAAACTCTAAGTCATAATTGCTTGTATATCTCGGCATGTGGAATGAAAAATAAGAGGTTATATTATCTTCTAATATTTCCTTATCAAATGTTGGGCCAATTTCTTCATCGATATCAAAGAGATTAATCGCTGTTTCATAGAGCGACAAAGGAGCGGACATCACCAAACGATTAATGCCGTTTATTTGATAAGACATCATAAAGAAATTAAAGGATAGAACCACCACAAAGAACGAGATTATCATCGTGACCATTAATGACTTCCTCCTACTACGCAATATTCCCCATCAGTGCATACACCCGCTAAAGATTGGGAAACATCATATTTGATTGGTAACGATGTTGAAATAGAGTCCATACCTAGACGATCAAAATCGATATAAAGCTGCTTGTTGTTAAAGAATCTTTTGCCATTAATTGGTAAATAAAAATCTTTCGTAGATACAAAGCCAGTGCGGTATGTATCGCTTATTTGTAGTGTTCTTTTATTAATATAAAAATTGTTCTTATATTTAAAACGTACAGTATCTCCGCTTTTATAAATAGTTAAAGGAATAACGACATCTCCATCATCCTTATGAGTTAAATATGGGAAGAGATTATCATCATCATTAAATCTTAAAGAAACACCATAATAAGTGAGGATGTAATCATGTGGATAAAGAAAATAATTGTTAATAAGATTCAAACGATAGTAATAATCCACGCCGACATAGTCCCCTATAGTGGTAAAATCAAATGTTTCAATTAGTTCATTCATCGTTTCTCCATCACCATAAAAACCTAGTGACTTTGAGGTATATGCTTCTCGTTTAAGAAGAGAACCATTAATAGTCTTTTTGCTCGGTGGATAGAATGTCGCAGAATAAGCTTTTAATATCGCATTGGAATTCCTATTTACTATTTCAAATTTGAGGGTTAAACCACTGGCGGACCAATAATCTCTTATAGGCACGGTAAAAGTCACTGATTTTCTTTGCCCTCTAATATAGTCGATAGGCGCTTTAGAAGAAGCTGCGACAACAGAATTAGAAGAATTAAAAAGCCTAATCCTTTCAACGATAGTTTGACTAGAAATACTATAGAGTTCGTATTCAAATGTCGCAGGAAAATTGTCATAACTTTCTAAGGAAAACGGTCCATATGTATTACAATAAAAATAGTCTTGTTGATTGTTAATAGACGAAGTTATTGTAGGCCAGGAAGAAGCAAATGGATCTGTGATTGCCGGTAAGGAGTGCGCAGCCTGCACATAGCGCGCACTACCAAAAGATGGCGACGTCATAATTGAGGAAATAACTAAAGGAACAACAATAAAACCTATTTTATATTTCATAAAACGCTCCTAGGAATTTCTCCATTGCTTCTTTCTTGTAGCGGTAAAAGGAGGCTTTTGAATAAATGGGTTTCCACCACTCCTGATAGTTTTGATAGAAGAATTCATTGTTAATGAGATTCTTTTCACTATCGTTAAGAGTTTCATAGGCTTTTTGCACTTTGCCGATGTACTCATCAAGCGAATAGTCTTCATCAAAAGGCGATTCAGCGAGCGTTGCTACCTCAGGACTATCTTTGATTCGTTTAGCGTAGAAAAACCTCTCAGCGATGTAGTTAAGCATCTGGTTGAGGTCTTTAAAAGTCTTTTCATTCAGTTGGTCCATGAAAAAGTCCTCCTACTTACCCAATAGGGAACTTTTTTCAAAAATGGTTAATATTTTTTTCTTTTCTTAAAAATCATTTCGATTAATTCTAGCGAATTAAAAATTTTAGCCATTTTACGACTGTGAGAGTCTATTTATCTTGGAGTTAGAAAATCAAAAAATCGTTAACAAAACGCTCCTTAATTGTTATAAAATGTTGAATATGATAGTTCTTAGTGGCGCAAGTGCATCAGGAAAAACCGAAGCGGCAAAAATGTTGATGGTTAAATATGGCATCACAAAGGCCATTACCACCACTACTCGTCCTATGCGCAAAAACGAAGTCAACGGAAGGGACTATTTTTTCGTTTCAAAAGAAGAATTTGAGCAAATGATTAAAGACGATAAATTCGTCGAACACACACTCTATAATGGCAATTATTACGGCTCTACAAAGGCCCAAATTGCTGATGATCGTGTTGTGGTTATTGATTTAGCAGGCTTAAAGTCATACTCCTCATTAAATGATAAAAGGATTGTGACTTTTTATTTATCAACTTGCGAAGAGATTAGATTTAAAAGAATGCTTGAACGCGGTGATAGAGAAGAAGACGCACATAGGCGTATTGAAAATGACCGCCGCATCTTCGCGGAAAACGTCATTCCAAAAGTCGACTTTAGAATCGATTCTGAAAATATGGACATCGAACAAGTCGCTGATGTCGTCTATCGCTTGTACTGTAAAAAACTAAAAGCTAATCAATAAGATATTTATATTTAAAAGCAGGATTTAAGAAGACTTCGCATTCGTAAGAGTCTTCTTTTTCTATCTTGAAAAGAACATAATTCTCTTTGCTAAAAGCGACAAAGTCCACACTATATGGAAGAGAGATTTTGCGTCTTTCCCAATTTTTCGTGACATTCGACACAATAAACTTCAAAGCTTCAAGAGCGTCTTCTTCATCAAGCAAGGAAACCAACAGTTCATCTTCTTTTGGTAAGAAATTCGCAGGACCACCGAGAAGATCATATTTGTTGTAGATATTGATCATTGGAATATTGTCCGCTTCTAAATCCTTGATGATTTGTTTTGTGGTGGCAATTTCTTCTTCCTTGAATGGGTCAGAAATATCGATAACTTGGACTAATAAATCAGCTTCTTTAATCTCTTCTAAAGTGCTTCTAAAAGCATCCACTAAGTAGATTGGAAGGTTACTAACAAAACCAACAGTGTCGGTTAAAAAGAATGATGGATAACCAAAGACATTAATACTTCTTGTCGCAGTTTCTAAAGTCGCAAATAAAGCGTTTTTTTCTAGGACTGTCTTATCTTCTTTGCTTAAAGAAACTAGGCGATTCATGAGAGTTGATTTACCAGCGTTTGTATAACCCACAACACAAATCTTTGGAATAGGATTATTCTTACGCGCTACACGCATGTTTCTTCTCGATAATTTAATAGATTCAAGCTCTTTCTTCCTTTGAGTAATCGCGTTATTGATTTGTCTTCTAGATAGCTCAATTTGCTTTTCACCTTTACCTTTATTGTGGCCGCTTCCAGATGTGACTTGAGAGTAAGAGGCCTTTTCATCGATGAGGTGATTTTTCAGATATTGCATTCTCGCAATGGAGACTTGTAATTTAGCTTCTTTTGTTTTAGCGTTCTTCTCAAAAATATCGAGAATAACAAATGTCCTGTCGATTATTTCGGTGCCGATTATCACGGATATGTTCTTCTTTTGTAGACCAGAAAGCTCAAAATTGCAGGCCACTAAAACAATAGGATCTTCAGGATGCTCTTCATTATATTGATGATAAAAAGAAGATATTTCGTGAAGCTTACCAACACCAACATATGTGCCTTTGTCTATGAGTTCAATATTTTGAGAGAAATATGCAACAGGTTCATAGTTAATCTCTTTTAAAAGCATGGCAAATTCATTTTGAGCGTGGTTAAGCTCAAGGGAATGACTTTTACCAGTTGAGAGCACTAAAACCTTATCCATAACTTATACTACTTATTCGTCATCTTCTTCGTATTCAAAATCGGTGACTTTAAGCTTTTCAACAGTGAATTCATCAGCTTCTAAAACCTTGAAGTGATAATGAGCAAAATCAAACTCATCACCCTTCTTAGCGAATCTATCTAAAATGTCTTGGCAGAAGCCACCTACTGTAGTGTAACTCGTTTCTACTTCTTCATCGTATTCAATGAGTTCAAAGAAGTCATCAATATTCATCGTACCATCGACAATATAAACGCCATGACCTTTCTCGATATATTCTTCTTCAATTTCGTCATCTTCGTCAAAAATTTCACCAACGATTTCTTCTAAGATATCTTCCATTGTGACGATACCTTCAGTACCACCATATTCATCAATGACAACTGCGATATGAACTTTGGTTTCTTTAAACTCTGCTAATAAGTCTAGGATTTGGTGGTTTCTTGGAACCACTAATGGTTTATAACACATTGATAAAATATCAACGACTTTTTCACCGGCTAAAAGTTTCTTAGCTAAAACCTTAATTGGAAGTATACCAACGATATTATCAATAGTTTCTTTATAAACTGGAATTCTAGAGTGTTTAAAGATTTCCTTATCTTTAATAAGTTCTTCTATATCATCTTCGACATCAATAGCGAAAACATCCACTCTTGGAGTCATGATTTCATAGGCTTCGATATCGTTTAAATCAATAGCGCTTCTCAGCATTTCTGCTTCGCCTTCTTCTAAGATACCTTCCTCTTCTAAAGAGTCCGCCATTTCGGTTAAAACGTCTTCATCGATTTGATCTTCTTCTTTAGATTTCTTAGCGAAGAGTTTGCCAAAGAGTTTGAATAGTTTAGCAATTGGCCAAACAATGACGAAAAAGAGGTATTTAAAGAACGTTACTGGGTAAGCGAATAATAATGCTAAGGAATAGTTAAAACGCTTAGCAAAGGCCTTAGGAATGAATTCGCAGAAGATAATGATAAAGACAGTGAAGATGATTGTGGTCACTACTTCACCAATTTCTTGATTACTTGACAAGGCTAAACCGATTAAAGTGACGAAAGATGTCGCTAAAACGTTAACGATATTATTCCCTAATAATATAGCGGAAATAGATAGTTCATAGTCTTCTGCTATTTTAAGCGCTAATTTGGCGCGTTTTTCTTTCTTGCCTTTTTCTCTATCAAGCTTTTCTTTATCGACCATGCCATACACCATATCGGCAGCAGAAAAGAACATTGAGAACAATGCACAAACAGCAACGATCAACCAATAATACCACTGCATACTATTTGTTTCCTTTCACGTTGCTTGGTTCAGAGATATCGCTGACGAGTTCTTCTAAGACATCGTCCATAGTGACCATGCCCACTACTCGTTTGTTCTTATCTCTAACGATAGCGATATGTGTATGATTCTTCTTAAAACCATTAAAGAGATCGTCAATCATAATATTTGATGAAACAAAGTATGGTTTTTGAAGTTTTTTCTTTATAGAAACATTTGGATTTCTTAAGTAAGCACTTAAGTATGTTTTGATACGTAAAACACCAATGATGTTGTCGATATTTCCATCATAAATAGGAATACGAGAATAATTGGTTTCCAAGATGATTTTATGGAGCTTTTCTTTATCTAATTCTCTGATATCTAAAGCAAAGATTTTATTTCTTGGAGTTAAGACTTCTTTAACGTTAGTGTCAGCGAAATCTAAAGTGGATTGAATAATGTCACTTTGTTCTTCTTCGATGATGCCTTCATCAGAAGCATTTTCCACGACATTTTCAAAGTCTTCTTCATCGAATTGCGTTTCACCTTTGACCTTAAAAATGCGTTCAATTAACAAAGTTAATTTTTCCATAACCCAAGTAATCGGGAAAAGTAAAAGCATGAACCAATAAGTTGGATAGACAAGAAGCTTTGACATTGTATCTGGAATGCTTCTAGCAATCGTTTTTGGAAGAGCGTCGCCTAATATATAAATTAATAAGGAAATAACTATAGAAGAAATTAAAGAAATAGTATCGTCCATCCAACCAGTAGAGGCGAATAATTGTTGGAAAAGAAAAACCGATATAGCAGCGGCTATAATGGCGACGATATTAGTTCCGATTAAAACAGCTATTAAAGCTCGATCATATTTCTCACAAACATGGAGAACTAGGCGAGCAGATTTTTTACCTTCATCCGCTTCAACTTGCATCTTGAAACGGTTAGCGCACGCGAGTGCGGTTTCAGCAGCAGAAAAGAAAAAATGTGCTAATACACAAACACTAATGATAAGCCACGACAGAGGCACATCCATTAATGAACCAACTCCTTTCTTTGCTGGCTGCAGGTATATAAATTATCATATTCTTCTAGAAATTCAAGGGCATAAATAAAAAGGTATGCAAGCATACCTTAATATTTATTATTTTGGGACTAGTGTTAAATGACAACCTCGTTGCAACCACTATTTTTTGAAAGTTGGCAAAAAGCCACAAAAAGAAAGGACGAAGCCCACAAATTGCATCGTCCTCGTCAACTAACTTATTTTGGGACTAGTCTTCGTCCTTATCGTCTTCCGCTTGGATGTTCTTTAATTCTTCAACCCAATTGGTGTTACCGATTTCACCTTGTTCTAAGCCGTTCTTATCAAAGACGTCTTGAATGAGTTGTTTACATCTACGCATGGAAAGACCAGATTTAACTTTGAAGACCAATGGAATCTCTTCATAAATGCCTTTATGACCAGCATTTTGAATAGGAAGAGTTGAGTCCTTATAATCATCTGGATTTAAGGCGAAGTATAACTTCAAGCTTAAGCCAGCGATTGTAATCTTAATATAGGTCTTACGATGTAAGCGGAATGTGTCGCCTGAGTTAGAAACACGTGAATTGACACCATAGGAGAGAATCTCATTTTTGAGTTCGTTATAGTTGTCTTGCATTTCTTTATCAGCGTTAAGCATTCTATCAGTAAATGGAATACGAATAATTGGTTTCTTTTCTTCTACGACTGGCGCTGGTTCTTCAACTGGAGCAACAACTTCTTCAACCACTGGTTCTGGTTGAGGCTCTTCAACTGGAGCAGGTTCTTCTTGAACAGGTTCTTCCACCACTGGAGCTTCTTCCACGACTGGTTCAGATTCTGGGACAGGAGAAGGTTCTGGAATTGGTTCTGGTTCTGGTTCTTGAACTGGTTCTTCAACGACTGGTTGAGGCTCTTCTTTTTTCTCTTCCTTAACTGGTTCTGGAGCAGGTTGAGAAACTGGAGTAGCACCTTGAATTCCACCATTGAAATATTGAACAACAAGTGGTCCGCCGAATGTCGCACCA
>JAEEGK010030987.1_pt1 | contig 10565 bp, 6 predicted proteins | sample 8958771 | NCBI WGS metagenome assembly JAEEGK01 (sample SAMN16246547, study PRJNA631951) | gut metagenome | biome: gut microbiome; feature: rumen; material: SC-attached | host: Bos | place: Iran: Karaj | collected 2018-10 | reverse complement strand
CTGCTTGGTATATTGCAATGTATAAACATGAAAATAATAATTGTTTTGATAATAAAATTAAAAATTGTGTTGAAATTATGAATTTACATTTTAAAGAATATGATTTTGAAAATAATCAAGAAATTTCATTTGAAAATTTGAAAAAATGTTTATTAAAAGAAAATGAATTATTTACAAGAACAGAAATTGAAATAATACTTAAACAAATTAATCCTGATCAAAATTTCCAATATTGGAAATTTGATAGAATATTAAGAATATTATATTATAAATATTTCAATTATCAAAAATTAATAAGTGAAGATAAAATATATAAATATTTAATTACAATATTTTTAAAACAAGATCCATATAAAACAGGTAAATTACATTATAAAAAAATGAAACAAGCTTTTTTAACTGAGAAAAAAATAAACTTTGAAAAAACAGAAATTTTACTTTTATTAAATCAATTTGATATAAATAAAAATCCAGAAATAGAATATTATCCTGCAAGTTTAATTTTAAGAAATATAGTAGAATATTTACTAAGTGGTGAAATTGGAATGGAAAAAATGAATATTAATCAACCACAATATTTGAAATATGAACATTATTTTGATGATTATGATAAATATTGTACTCAAATTAAAGAAATTTTTATTAGATATGATGAAGATTTCGATCATCTTTTAAATAAAGATGAATTTAAAAAATTTATTGTTTGGTTAATTCCTTATATTCAACCTGAAGAAATTGAAGAAAGATTTAATTGGATGGATCAAGATAAAGATGGTGTTTTAAATTATCAAGAATTTAAAAAAAGTTTTAAAGAATTAATGGAAAGAATTAGAATTAATAATGTAATGAAAACCCTTAAAACTATTAAAGAAGAAAAAAAAGAAGAAGTTAAAGCAGAAGAAGAAGAAAAAAAAGAAGAAAATGAAGAAGATGAAAAAAAAGAGGAATAAATATTTAAAAAGATTTGAATTAATAAATTTTTAAAATCCTATCAACTTAATTTTTATTTTAAAAAAATAAAAAATTAAAAAATAAATAATTTATAAAAATAAATAAAAAAATATAACAATTTAATAACAATCCATTCATATAATAATAAAAAAATGCAATCATATTCTCCAAAATCACCAGAACAAACAGGAAGAATAAAAAAAGTATTTTCTCCTGAAGCAAAAGCAAAAAGAAGACAGTTTAAAGCAAAATTTAATATTGATAAAGAACAATTAAATGAAAAAGATATTATTTCAATTATGACTGCAATTGGTGCTCAACAAAATGAAAAAATTGATGTAGAAGCACTTTCAAAAAAATTAATGAATAAATTAGATACAAATAATAATGGATATGTTAAAACAAATGATTTAATTGAAGAAATTGTAAATAGAAATGAAGCATTAATTGAAGATGAATTTTCTGAATTTTACAAAAAAATTAATCAAATTTTACAATCAAAAAGTGAAGATATAATAAAAAAATTAAAACTATTACAACAAAAACAATGGGTAATTGATAAAGGAACTTTTGTTCCTTTAATTGAAAATATTATTAATACAATAGCAGAAGAAAATTTTTACGATTTAGAAAATCAAATTATTGATTTTTCTAAAAATGAAGGTGAAAAATTTATAATTAAATATTCTCAAATGGAAGATACACATAGAAAAGAACAAGATTTTATGATAATGAGAAATACATCACTTAAATATTCTACAAAATCATCTTTTTCTCCTTTATCATCACCAACAAAAAAAAGAAGAAGTACAAATTTATCATCATTAATATCACCATCAATAGTAGCAAGTATGTATGATCAAATGAGTAAAATTGATAAATGTGATTTTAATATTTTTGAAGTAGATAAAATATTAGGTAAAAAAACAGTCATTTATATAGCAAGTGAAATATTAGGTAAATTTCCCTTTGTTGAAAATGGTAATATTCCATCTGATATTTTTAAAAATTTTATTACTCAAATTGTTGAACATTATGATAGAGTAAAAGCAATTTATCATAATGATTTACATGCAGGTGATGTAATGCAAACTTCATATACTATATTTACACAAGGCAATCTCAAAAAAAAAATGAAGTTAATTGATTTAGATATTTTTGCAATGTTAGTTGGTGCTTTATGTCATGATTATAAACATCCTGGAACAAATAATATTTATCAAATTAATACTAGATCAAAATATGCTATGAGATATAATGATACTTCTGTTTTAGAAATGTATCATATTGCACAATCTTTTAAAGAATTACAACATGAAGAATTTAATATTTTTAGAAATTTTGCTCCTGAAGAATATAGAATTTGTAGAAGAAGAATGATTGATGGTGTTTTAGCAACTGATATGGCAAATCATGTTAAAGTTTTAAATACTATGAAAACAATGTCTGAAAGTTATAATATTAAAAGAGGGAATAATTTCGAGAAAATATTCCAAGATACAGAAAATAATAAAGGATTAGCAAAATTATTTGATACACAACAAAATATGTTAAATATGATTATTCATACTTCTGATATTTCTAATCCTGGAAAACCAGATAAAATTTCAGCTGAATGGACAAATAGAGTTTATGGAGAATTTTTTGTACAAGGTGATTTAGAAAAACAACAAAATATTCCAATATCTAATTTTTGTGATAGAAATACTACTAATATTAATAAAGCTATGATTGGTTTTATTTCATTTGTTGTTGGTCCAACTATTGATACATTAACTAATTTAATTCCTGAAGTATATGATTATACTGAATATTGTAGAGGAAATTTAAGAAAACATAAAATAGGTGCTAAGAATGATGATAGGAAAGCTGAAGCTGAAAAAAAGAAAAAAGAGTTAATGGAACAAAAAAGAAAAGGTTCTGGTGAAAAAAAATAATATTTTTAGTTTTTATGGGAATTTTGTGTAAATTTTTGGTTTATAAATAATTAAAATAATTATTTTGAAATTTTATAATAAGTAAATATTTTTATTTAATTATATTTTATTTTTTTATTAAATATTTTTTAAATTATAATGAATGACTCAATAAGGAAAATTCAATTTTCTAAATTAAGAGAAAATATTTTTAAACAAAATAGAAGATTATTGAATATAAGAAAAAAATTAAATATGAGTAAAGATAAATCTCTTCCTAAATTGAATTATTATAATAAGTCTTTGAGTTCATTGAATAGTTCAAAATTAAAAAAAAAATTAAAAGTCAATATAAATCATACAACATCAAATTTTTATAATTATACATCAAATTCTGTAAATAATTCTTTTGATTCAAATAAATCAAGTTCTCAAAGTTCAAAAAGTCGTAAATTAAATATGAGTAAAAATAGTGATATCAATAGCGCAAATGATTTTCTAGAAAAAATTCAAATTAAAGAATCTAATGAAGATGATAATAAACAAATGAAAAAAATGAATTTAAACAATTCAATAAATAAGGAATTGAAAAAAAACCATACTTTATCAGAGTCATATAATAAGAAAGATAATCATAATATTTTAATAAATATATCAACAATATATAATAAAAATCATTCAAAAAAACATAATAAAGAAAATGAGTCTTTTAAAAATAATTCTAATAATGAAATAATAATTTTAAAACAAAAAATATCTGAATTATTAGAAAAAAATAGTAATTTATTAATTGAAAATGAAAAATTAAAAAATAATAATATAAATTTGGAAAATCAAGTCAAAACATTAAAAAAATATATAATTGATAATAAATTAGAAGAAGTACATAAATATCAAAAAGAATTAAATATATATAAGGAAAAATTAAATCAAGCTAATTTAATAATAAATGATTTAAAAAAAGAAAATGAAAAAATAAAAGAGGTGTCTGGAAATAGTTTTGGTAAATCATTTAGTTTTAAAGGATATGATGATCATATATCTAATAATAAAAAAAATATAGAAAAAAAAGAAGATAACTCAAAGAAAAAGAGTAATAATAATTCACGTAATCAAAAATTTCAAAAAAACTCAAAACTTAAAAAAGAATATACATTTGACATTGATCCAAATAATATATAATAGTCTTGTTATATAGTATTACAAAAAGATTTTGTATTAATAAAGTTTTAAAAAAATAAAAAAGTATCCTATATTTATAATATATTAAATAAATTATTTATATAAATAAAAAAAAGCAAAATTTAAAACAAAAAAAAATAAAAAAAATAAAAAAAATACAAAACAAAAAAAATGATTTCAAATCCAAACATAAACCAAAACAATTCAATAAATTCCTTAAATTCAAACAACTTAATAGATGATTCTCAATCATTAATAAGTGACACAACATCAAAAATACCAAAAAGAACTAAACTAAATGAAAAAGACCAAAAAAAAATAGACCAAATAGTAGAAAAAGCTACAAAAGTAGATGAAAACGAGATAATAAACTTTGAAGAAGTATCAATTCGTAGAACATTATTTTTCCGTCTTTACATAACAGGAACAATAGAATATGGAAACTTTATACATTTTGGTGATTTAATGGGTACATCACCAATTAAAGTAAAAAGTGAATTTGTATATGGAAAAGATTGGGAAAAAGAAGATGGTAATTTATCAGAAGAATCACAATTTTCATTTAAAGGAGATGGAACTTATAATTATTATTCATTTAATAATCAATTTGAAATTAGTTTTAGAAGTACTAATCCTTTTGGTTGGCCTCAATTAGTTTTAACTTGTTGTTCAATTGATAATGATGGTAATGAATTAGTTGAAGGTTATGGTTGTGTTCATGTTCCTACTAATACTGGAAGACATGAAAGAAGAGTTCATATTTTTTCTACTTTACAACAAAGTAGATGGATTGATATTTTAATTAACTCTAATAATAAAAAAAGAAATGAAGTTACTACTGCTCCTAAAGTTATAAGTTCAGGTGAAGGAAGAGAAATTAGTAGAGTTAGATGTGATGGATGGATTAAAGTTATTTTTCAAATTTCTTTTAGAGATATGGAAAAGTTTGGATTGAGTATTGATTAGATTTATTGTTAATTAATATATTTTTTTTATTTTATTTTTTAAAAAATAATTTTTTTATCAAAATTTGAAAATTTTTAATCAATATTTAATGTATTCATCAAAATAAAAATAAAAAAAAATGATTATTATGTATTATTGTTTAAATATATGATTCTTAAAAATGTATTATTTAATAAAAGAAACCAAGTAATTTTCCACCAACATGTTTTCTTCTTGCTTTATCTTGATCAATAATTCCAATATTAGTAGTTAAAACAATATAACCAAATTGTCTTGAAGGAAGTAAATTAGCAATCCATTTTTCATATTCATTAACACCAATATCAAATCTAGGAGAAATAACACCACATTTATTAATTCTTCCTAATAATTCGATAACAACTTTACCTCCTCTTCTATCATCAACTACTTCAAAGTCTCCTATATAATTTCTTTTTTGCATTAATTTAAGAAATCTAATTATAACTTTTGAACTTGGTCTTATTAAAACTTGTCTTTTTCCTGCTCTTTCTGCATTTAAAATTGTTTTTAAGGCATCTGATAAAACTGAAATAAGAACCATTTTTGAATTAAATAATTCATTATTGGATATAATGAAAAAATAATTTAATTTAATTAATTAATTTTATATTTTTTTTAAATCTTTAATTTTTTATTTTTTTTTGATTTTTTTTTTAAATTTTAAAATGTCTAAATTAGATTTGAGTTCTAGAAATATTTCAGATAATGATCAAATTTTTTTTAAAATTAATAATCCTGAAAATTTCCTTTTTATTGATTTATCAAAAAATAATTTATCTTCACTTCCAAATGATTTATCTACATTTCAGAACTTACAAAATTTAGATTTAAGTGATAATCCTTTTATCAATTATCAAAATGTTGGATTGGCTTTATCAACAATTCCAAATTTAGAAATATTAAAAATTGATTTAAGTACACAAGAAAATGCATATTTTATTTTATCACAATTACCAAATTTAAAATATTTAAATGATAAACCTGTAAAAGAAGATGAAAAAAGTCCAATTGATATTAATGACAAAGAAGCTGATAGTTCTTCATTAAAAAATGAAATACCAAATTTTAATTCTATAACTCAGAGAATAACAAATAAATTAAATCAAAAAAAACAATCTACTGATTTATTTTATTCTGAATTTCAACAAGTTTTAAAAGGACAAATTGAGAAAATAAATAATCTTGATGAAAATGTACCTAATTATATTTATACTGCATATGTATATCAAGCTAAACTTGAAATATATTATTATTTACAGAATAAATGTCTTAATATGATAAGTGGTAAAATTGATTTTGATGTTATAAATATATTAAAAGATATTAATAATTTTATTAAAAATAATTATAATGATACTATTGGACTAATACAAAAAATTGGACCAAAATTTGAAGATATAATTTCTGGATATCAAAATTCTTTAAAAGAAAAAGATGAACAAATTGAAGAATTAAATAATACTTTAAGCCAAATTCAATTTGAATTAAATAATAAAGATAATTATACAAATCAAATATTAGAAGAAAATAAAATATTAAAAGATAGATGTTCTGAATTAAGAGATAATCAAAATCCTATAAATTATTTATCAAATGATAATAAAAATAATAATAAAAATAAATATATAACTACAAATCAAACATCAAATACTTTTTCACCAAATCCAAATTATCATCCTATAAATAATAAAGAAACTAATTTACTAATAAAAAATCTTCAAGAACAAAAAATATCAAAAAGTCCAAAAAATATAAATTCAAAAAAGTATATTTCAAAAAGTAATAATAGTCAAGGAAAAGTAAAAAAAAATCTAAATGAAAATATACAAAAAGAAATGACACCAACAATTTCATATCAACCTAGTACATCAAATTTATCTCAAGCAAATAATCAAAAAGATAATAAAATAATGATAGGTCCAATTAATAAAAGGACTTTAACTTTAAAAAGTCTTTTAGAAATGATTAATGAAATTTATAATAGTAAATTTCAAAGAGATAAACAATTAATTTCATCCCGTTTACCAAAAGAAACTTTAGAACAACATATGTATTCTTATTTTAATAAAAAATATGGATTAAAAAATTTAATTATTGAATATGCTTCTGCTATTATTAATGGAATTAGAAAATTTTCAAAAGAGAATAGTGAAGTTTGTTTATTTGGAAAAATATTAAGAAATGAATTAGAAGAAGAAGAAATTTTAATTATTTCAAAATTAAAAACTGCAATATCTCAATTTTTAAATTTATATTTTCAAAATAAATTTCCACTAAAAAACAAAGGAGATATTGATCAAATGGTAAATAAAGCAAAATTATCTAATTTAACTGAAGAACAATGGTCAAATATTATAAATTATATTTATTCATCAAATGAAAATGACTTAATAAATTTAAATGAAAAAATTCAAAATTATATAGTTAAAAATAACATTCAAGATAATTCAATTTCATATCAAAAATTTATTCAAATTGTAATAGATTTTCAAATAAGAGTAAGAGAAAATTATCTAAAAAATTTTAATGATATATTTAAACAAGTTGATTCAGATAGAAATGGAATATTATCAGATAATGAGTTTGTTAAATTAATAGAAATGTTAAATATATATCAAAATCAAGAAGAATTTGAAAATCAAATCCAAAATATGATGAGTCAATTAGATCCTTTTCAAAGTAAAATTTTTCTTTATAGTGATATTATAAATGTTTTAAGTAAAGAATTGATTGAAGAACAAGAACCTGAAACAGGTGAAATTATCCAAATGAGTATTCTTGATAGAATTTCTATTCAAAATGAGATTTAATACTTTTTTATTTTTTTTAATATTTTTGATTTTTTTTAATTTGAAAAAAATATTTTTTATCTTAAATAAAAAAAAAAAAATAAATATATATTATAAATAAAAAAATGAAATTAATTAAAAAAGAAAATTATAAACCATGATTACAATATTATTTTTTTTAGAAAACAAGAAAATAATTTTTAATATTTAATTTGAAATGTTTGTCAGAAAATGTGATTTTATTTCACCTCTAATTACATTATATTATAAAGGAGAAACAAGACATAGCTCAATTTTTAGTGGTTTAATTTCAATATTACTTATTATTCTTGTACTTTATATTTGTATATTTATTTCATTTGATTTTTTATTTAAAATAAATCCAACCTCATTTTATTTTATTACAAAAATAAAAGATATTGGAATAATCCCATTAAATCAAAATTACTTTTTTCATTATATAACTTTTATTGATGAAGGAAGAAAAGATGACGTATTTGATGATAAATTATTATCAGTAATTGGAATGAATAATCCATCAATTAATTTATTTTTATATAATGAAATATCAGAATATAATTTTTCTCATTGGAAATATGAAAGATGTAAATATTTAAATAAAAGTAATAAAGATATTATAAACGGAAAATATTTTAATAATAGTTTATGTTTATCTAAATATTATGATAATGAAAATAAAAAAATAATAAATATTGAAGATGATAATTTTCCTTATCCATCATTACAAAATAATTTAGAAAAAGAATATTTTGTTAATTATGGAATAATTATAAAAGAATGTGAAAATAATACTTTATATAATAATAATTCTTGTTACGAAAAAGAAATATCAAATAAAAAAAAACATGATTTAAATATGAAATACATTTTTAATTATTTTTCAAATTTTATTGATGTCGAAAATTATAAACATCCAATTGAAACTCAATTAAATAATATAACTTATAATTATAATTCATTATATATAAATATACATGAAATAAATTTACATCAAACAATAGTAAGAACATCAGATGGAATTTTATTTGATAATAAAAAATTGTTAAAAACAAATAATATAGATAGTTTTTTTGATGAAAATATAATTAATAATTATAATAAATTTATCGATTTAATAAATATTAAAATGTTAAATAAAGCAGAGATATATCATAGAGAATATAAAAAATTACAAGATATTGCAGGTTCTGTTGATGGTATGATTGAATTAGTTATTTTAATAATTGAATTTATAAATAATTATTTTTATCATGATTTTAGAATTGTAAATGATTTAAATGATGTAATTGGTAAAAAAGTAAAAAAATTAAAACTTAATCAATTTAAAATAGATTCTAGTAATATATCAGAATGTAAAAATATAAATCAGGTTTTTAATAATAATTTTATTTCTGATAATCGTTTATCATCAAAATTTTTAGGTTTACCAAATTTGAATTTAAACTTAAATCCGAATCCAATTCATAAAATATCTTCCATGAGATTAAAGCATGTTAAGATGGGAACTGATGATTTTTTTCCTAAATTACAGACATCATATGAAACAAAAATTGTTTCTAATTTTCAAGAAATTAGTTATTATCAATTTATTGTGAATCATTTAATTTGTTTTAAAAAGAAACAAGGTAAATATTTAGAAAAAATATTAACTTTAAGAAAAAGAATTTTGAGTGAGGAAAGATTATTGAAAAATTATTGGAAGATTAAAATATTAGATGAAGGGTTGTTAGATATAAAAATTAAATCAGAAAATCAAAGTTTAAATTCTTTAAATGATATGATACAAAATAAAAATAAGTAATTTTTATTCATCTTAGGAATAAAAATTATTTTTTTTTTATGAATTAATGGATATAAATGAAATTAATTGGATATTATATAAATAATTATTATAATATTTAAATTTATTATTTCTATTAATTAAATATTAATAGTTTTTATTTTTAATTTACAAATAAAAAAATGCATAATTTAATAATTTTTTGTTTAGTTATATTATTACAATATATATATTCTCAAAAAAATTATACAAAAGAAAGATTAATAATTAATAATATAAAAAAATTAGATAAAGAAAATGATTATTTTTTTGCTGTTTTATTTGATGAATATCAAAAAGGAAATAAATTGCATTTTTTTTTTAGAATATCAAATATATCATATCTTATTTCAAATATTAAATATGGATTTACATCTTCAACTTCAGAGCCAAAAGATTTAGATATTCCAACAAAAACATTTGAAATAAAAAATTACACAAAAAAAATACCAATTGAAAGTGATATTTCTTTATATTTTGATATTGAAATCCCTTTAAATGAAAGTATAAAACAAATAATTATTTTATTAAATGAAATAAATTCATCTGGTTATATGATGTATAATGAATTTGACGAATCTGATTATAAAATTATAAATCATTTTGAAGAAAATACTTTTCTAATAAAAGATAAACCTTTATTTATAATTGCAAATGTAAGTAATATTGATAATTATTATGTTAAACTTACAAGCTCTTCTCATAATTATTTAAATGTATCATATAAAGATTCAATAGAAAATATTTCTGATTTTATTATTTTTCCAAAAGATTTATTAGATTTAAATGCATTTAAAATTACTTTAAATAATGAAAATAATTATTACCAAAATATGAATATAACAATAGAAAATACAAATATAATTTATTTTATAATTAAATCAAATTATTCAAATAATA
>JAEEGK010030985.1_pt1 | contig 10566 bp, 13 predicted proteins | sample 8958771 | NCBI WGS metagenome assembly JAEEGK01 (sample SAMN16246547, study PRJNA631951) | gut metagenome | biome: gut microbiome; feature: rumen; material: SC-attached | host: Bos | place: Iran: Karaj | collected 2018-10 | reverse complement strand
CTCAGCGGAAGCTGAGGGAATTTTTTAACCATTTACCGACTTAATAAACTCCTTCAATACCTCCAGCTTCTCCGTCATGGTCGTCCTGCCTATCTGATACACTCTCTCGAGCTCCTCAGGATCCTTAACCATACCACTGATATTTAAACTCTCCGGAGGTCTGATGACAAATGCATTTCCTGCCTGCTCCTGCCTGGACACGTAAAGTGTCTCTGCATTGTACTTTATATGTCTGTCGGCCACCGCACCAACAAAATTCGGATATTTGTGGTACTTAAACTTTATCATCTTCATGTGCTTGTTCTTTTCCTTAACAAAACCAAGCGGCTGAGTAAGGATAACTACATTCTTAAGGTATCCGAGTTTCTCGAAGCCCCTAAGCGGTATGGAATCGGCTATGCCTCCGTCTAAGAGCTTAGTCTTATCTACTTCAACAATCTTAGACAATATCGGCATGGATGCTGAAGCCCTGATGAGTTCTATATCCTCATCATCCCCGTTTTCAAGCTTGTAATACACCTCGCAGCCTTTTTCCACGTCGGTAGCTACCACATAAAACTCCATCGGGTTTTCTTTGAATGCTTTCCTGTCAAATACATCCAGTTCATTAGGCACTGTCTGATAACAGAACTTTGCATTAAATATATTTCCTGTCTTTATAAGGTTTCCGATACCGACAAACCGTTTATCGTTACAGAAACGTTTATTATATCTGATGGCACGCCCGGGCTGTCTTGACTTGTAATTGCAACCGAATGCCGCTCCTGCTGATACACCGATGGCTCCGTCAAATTCTATCCCGTTTTCCATCATCACATCTGTTACTCCGGCAGTGAACATGCCACGCATTGAACCACCTTCCATAACCAGACCAAGTTTTGTATTTTTTCCCATATATACTTTATTCTTTCTGTAATCTTTTCTTTATTACATTATGAAACACAGAACCCTAACAGTTCTTAAAGAAAACAAGCGCAGATGCAATGCACCTGCGCCCGTAAGTAGCGTATCTGGTATAGAAATTAACGGATAACTTCCTTAACCTTAGCAGCCTTACCTGTTCTCTGACGAAGGTAGTTAAGCTTTGCACGTCTAACCTTACCATGTCTTACAACTTCGATCTTTACAACAATGGGTGAATGTAAAGGCCAAGTCTTTTCAACGCCTACGCCGTTAGAAATCTTTCTGACGGTGAAGGTCTCTCTGGCACCGCCGTTCTGCCTCTTAGTTACTACGCCTTCGAAGATCTGCTGTCTCTCACGGTTACCTTCCTTAACAAGTGAAGAAACCTTAACGGTATCTCCTACTCTGAAGTCGGTGATTTCGCTTTTAAGCTGAGCATCTTCAATCTGTTTGATAATATCGTTCATTTTGAACCTCCTGATATTTTGATGTTCTTACTACTTTGTATAAAACGCTCACCGCGTACCCATTGATTTCAGACTCCGTACAGAGGAACACCAATTATTCACAAATACTACTTATACCATAATCCTAAAATAATTGCAAGCACTTTTTTATAAATTATGTTCTTTTAAAAATTTTCTATCTTTCTTATCAAGTTCAACCTTATCCATGAGGTCGGGACGCCTCTCTATAGTGCGAAGTAATGACTGCTCACGTCTCCAGCGTTCAATGTTGGCATGATGCCCTGAAAGGAGTACATCCGGTACACGCTTTCCCATAAACTCCTCAGGTCTCGTGTACTGAGGATACTCTAAGGTGTTTCCCTCAAAGCTCTCATCCGATGCAGAATCATCATTATTTAATACACCCGGTACCAGTCGGGACACAGCATCCATGATACAGATGGCAGGCAACTCTCCGCCGGTCAATACAAAATCACCAAGCGAGATGTAGTCATCTACTTCCATCTCAAGCACTCTCTCATCTATACCCTCGTAATGCCCACACAGGAAAATCAGATTTTCTTCCTGTGCCAGCTCCTTAGCAACCTCCTGTGTAAAGGTGCGTCCTATCGGAGAAAGATATATTAGTTTCCCGGGTTTCTTTAAAAACTGTCTGGCCGCCTCGCATGCCTTATATACTGGCTCTGCCTGCATGACCATCCCTGCTCCTCCGCCATACGGATAATCATCCACACGGTTATGCTTATTGCAGGCATAATCCCTGATGTCTATGACATTCAGATCTATCAGGCCTTTTTCTATGGCTCTTCCCATAATACTTGTATTCATGGCCGACTCGACCATATCTTTAAAAAGTGTAAGTACTACAAAATTCATATCTTATACCTTTTTACTACCTATTCAGTTCTTCCTCGGGAATAATACTCATTGCATACTTTATAAACTTCTCGTTATCTATAGGCCATTTATCCAGAGCCTTGCTGCCTACCTTAATTGTTATTCTCTCACGAGATTCAAATCTTACATACAGATCATATTCTGAGTCATTTTCATCATGTGAGAAAAACAAACCGTTATTTTCAGCCACGTTCTCTTCATCAAGAAGTTTCAGCACTCCTTCCATAAAGGCATCGTCCACTTCCTGACTGTACCGGATAATTACATATGAAGGACCCATACCATCAAAACGTGATTCATATTTGCCATCATCGTTCTTTTTTATCTCCCATGAGTATGTTCCTTCACCTAAACCTTCTATATTATAATGATTCAGGCACAGTACAAAACTTTTAATCTCCCTTGACTCTATAGTCTTGGGCATATCGGTTGAAAAATCCTTTACTGCACGCTCTTCTTCGATCTTGTCTTCAGGTACAAATTTATAACTGTGACTCTCTCCGTCAAGTATTTCTTCGTAAGCATAGAGATATCCATTTTCATTTATCTCAAGCTGGGACATAATACCAAAGCTTTTTCCGTATTCACCGCTTGCATTATAGATATATGTTACATCCCCTGTTTTTTCAATAGCAACATCGAACTCTTCAGGAGTCTCCATGCCACTCCACCAGGTCGCATACATTTTATTGCCGACAAATTCTATAACAGTACTTCCATTTTTATCGTACCATTTCCCTATAGGCATACCTTCTTCTCCTTCTGTATTTACAGGTATATCTGTTGTCTCCGGCTCTGTAGGTGTGGGAGCATCTGTAACCTCAGGCTCCGTAGGTTTAATAGCCTCTGTAACCTCAGGTTCTGTAGGAGTGGGTGTATCCGTGGTCTCAACCACGGTAATTGTCGGCGTATCTGTAACCTTATTATCATTATTACTTGAAGTACAGGCAGAAATTAACACTATACCGGAAACTAACAAGGTCGTAAATATTATTCTACTTTTCACCTATATTCTCCATTCTATAAGCCCGGAAGAAGATGTACCTTAATTATTTTCTTCTCCAGATCCGTCTCTAAGATGCAATCCCTGATGGCAGGTATCAACAGCTCCTTACCGTCATTCTTCTCAACTACATAAACGTCATTGGCTGCTGAAGTCATAACATCCTGCAGTACACCGATCTTATTTCCTTCTTCATCAACTATATCCAACCCGATCAGGTCACAGATGAAATACTCATCTTCACCAAGATCTACGGCATCTTCTCTATCTATCAGCAGATCACACTGCCTGTATTTTTCAATCTCATTACGGTCATCCATACCCGTGAACTTTAAGATAACCATGTTTTTAAAGAACTTTACGCTCTCTATTTCGCATTCTAAAGTTTCTTTTTTCTTATTAATATATACTTTCTTAAGCTTTCTAAATCTCTGAGGATCATCCGTGGTAGGAAAAACATTTACCTCTCCATGAACCCCATGAGGTGAGGTTATCACACCCACTCTTAATCTGTTATCGTTTTCCATATTTTCCTTTGACTGATTCACTTTATACAATTCATTACCTGTTAAGATTCTCTTTAGGATGACAGAATATCTTTCCGCTAAGAGAAAGAAAGGACATGTCCTTTAAAAAGACATGCCCATAAAGACTAGACTCAGCGAGTCCGCCCTGATTGTGCGGATCACACAATATCTACTACAACTTTTCTGTCATCCTTTGCAGCAGCGGCAGCCCTGACAACCGTACGTATGGACTTAGCAATACGGCCCTGTTTTCCTATGACCTTTCCCATATCCTCCGGCGCAACCTTGAGTGAGACCGTAACTTGCTCTTCGGTCTCTGTCTCGGTTACCTCTACCTGTTCCGGATGATCTACCAGTGATGTAGCAATAATTCTAACTAATTCCTTCACTGCTTATCACCTCTCAGATTATTTTTCGATTCCGGCCTTCTTGAAAAGCTTTCCAACGATGTCAGTAGGCTGTGCGCCATTATTTAACCACTGCTTTGCTGCATCCTCATCAATCTTGAATGCTGCAGGCTCCTGATTAGGATCATAAGTACCGATCTCTGCGATAAATCTACCATCTCTGGGTGATCTCTCATCAGCTACGATAATACGATAGATAGGGTTCTTCTTAGCACCCATTCTTCTTAATCTAATCTTTACTGCCATTGTATATTCACCTCCTAATTAAATTTTTCTATTTATACTGATTCGATATTACCGAACAGTCATTAGAACATTTTGTTTTTGCCGAAGAACGGCATCTTGAAGCCTTTCTTTCCGGGCTTCATAGCTCCCGAGAACTGCTTCATGACCTTCTTGGTCTCGTTGAACTGCTTGATAAAGCGGTTAACCTCTGCGATATCAACACCTGATCCCCTTGCTATCCTGTTCTTACGTGAGACATTCAGCAGATCGGGATTGGCTCTTTCAGCCTTTGTCATGGAACCGATAATGGTTTCAGCCTGCTTTAATGCAGCCTCTCCGCCGCTCATATCGGCATCCTGTACATTTCCGACATTCATGCCCATACCGGGGAGCATCTCCATGATCTTGGACAGACCGCCCATCTTTTTCATGGAAGCTATCTGATCTAAGTAATCATTAAAATCAAACTCAGCCTTACGAAGCTTCTTCTCAAGTTCTTTGCTCTTTTCTTCATCTACAATAGCTTCAGCTCTGTCGATAAGTGAAAGGATATCACCCATGCCAAGAATACGTGAAGCCATTCTGTCAGGATAAAACTGCTCAACATCTGTGAGCTTTTCACCTGTACCGATATACAGTATAGGCTTTCCCGTAACATGCTTTATGGAAAGTGCGGCACCGCCACGGGTGTCACCGTCAAGCTTTGTAAGTATAACACCTGTGATCTCAAGCTTTGAATTAAAGGTCTCGGCTACATTTACCGCATCCTGACCGGTCATGGCATCTACAGTGAGTACCGTATGGTCGATGTTAACCTCATTCTTAACTGTAATGAGCTCTTCCATCATCTCCTCATCGATGTGGAGACGGCCGGCGGTATCTATGATCACAACGTTTTCGTTATTGTTCTTAGCGTGCTCCAAAGCAGCCTTTACGATGCTGACAGGAGCATGGCTTGTACCCATTTCGAAGAAATCAACGCCTACCTTACCGGCATTAATCCTCAACTGGTCTATAGCAGCAGGTCTGTAAATATCACAGGCTACAAGCAAAGGCTTTCTGCCCTTTGACTTAAATTTGCCTGCAAGCTTAGCTGCCATGGTAGTTTTACCGGCACCCTGAAGACCACACATCATGATGGTGGTTATCTCGTTACCGGGCTTAAGCTCTATCTCAGTGGTCTCACTGCCCATCAGTGCAGTAAGCTCTTCATTAACTATCTTTATAACCATCTGACCGGGTGTCAGGGAATTCATAACATCCTGACCTACGGCACGTTCGGTAACACTGTTAATAAAGCTCTTTACTACCTTAAAGCTAACATCCGCTTCAAGCAGTGCCATCTTTACCTCTCTCATGGCTGCCTTAACATCGGCCTCCGAGAGTCTGCCCTTACCCCTCAGGTTTTTAAAGACATTTTGTAATTTTTGACTTAATGACTCAAATGCCATCCTGTAATCCCTTCTATAATAAACCAATTAAGAAGATATCAGATTCGAAATCTCTTCTAACTTTTTACTTACTTCAATATTACTGTTTTTCTCTTTTGTTTCTTCTACAATCTCCGAAACTCTGTCCAGCTTTTTCAAAAACCCGAGCTTGTCTTCAGCTTCCTGAAGTTCTTTGGAACAACGCTTCACTATATCTCTTACTCCCTGTCTACTGATACCTACCTGCTCAGCTATCTCGGCCAGCGAATAATTATCAAGGACATAGCTTTCAAATATTTCTTTCTTATGGTCGCTCAAAAGAGGTCCGTAAACATCATAGAGCCTGGTAAGCTCGACTATCTCTTTTAAAGCATCATCAGCATTTACTGTACTCATATATTCTGTAGTCTGTGAAATCACAGTTTTAAACACTTTACTCGAAACCATGTGTAAAGTTTTTTTCTTTACACCTCGGATAGTATATACCGCCTTTACTGATTTGTCAACTACTTTTTTAATATTTTGTTATATTTATTTATCGAATAAACTATGCTGATCATACTGTTTTCTGTATACTCCGGGAGCCATACCCGTTATGTTCTTGAAAGCATTGGAAAAGTTATGTACATCCGAGAACCCTATAGAGAATGCCACTTCTGACACAGTGGTATTGGATTCGGTCAGTATCGACTTAGCATACTCTATCTTTTCTTTTAAAATATATTGTTTCAGTGGTACTCCGTTCATCTTTTTAAAGAATGTTGTAAGATACTTTTCATTATACTCAAAATACCTTGCAAGCTCCTCTATTCTCAGGCTTTCGGATATATGCCAGGATATAAATGTTTTTATGTCGGAGTTCAACTGCTCTTTTGAATGAAGCTCTTTAGTTACTGCACTCTCTTTTGTCTGAAGAGCTATCTCCATCAGCAAAGCTCCGGTCAGGTAGTTGTTAAGATGCTGATCTCTGTAACGCTTATCCGAGTCCTGAAGCTCCTTTAACAGGATAACTACACGCTCCTTGTATTTACAGGGTGCCTGTCTCTGTATTATCAGTCTTTCATTGTTATTTATATAGTCTTTCTTTTTGTCATCCGATTCTTGTTTGTTTTCTTTAACTGTTAATTCCTCTGAAACAAAATGCACCCAATAGAATGAACAATAACCCGATTTTGTCCCCTTCTGTATCTTTGAAGGAGACATGATCAAGTATTCACCCTCTTTTACAGTGTATGCCTCACCGTCACATTCAATGTATAATGTACCCTCTGTGACCAATACAAGTTCATAGTCCACAAGCTCCCTAGTCATATGTATCCAGTTATCATTAGGTGCTATAAAGCGGCCACTCCAGTGGTAGTTGAAGCCTTTATCTATATTAAACGCAATATTATTCATGCAAATCACCTCCTAAGATATTACGGATTTCTCCGTTTCTGCGAAACTCTCGCAATCCTACCCCCACCATATAATACTCCACCCCTTCGGGGCGGAGCCGTGTCATAAGGAATCTTCCCGACATTTCATGTCGGGCCCCTCCTTACGACCTATCATATAACATTTTCACACCAAAAGCAACATTTTAGTATTTTATTGTGAAGGATATTGTTTTATAATGTTTACATAAAGAAGATTGAACTTGTTAACTACACTACAAATAACATTAATATACCTAAGGAGGCACTAAATGATCAACACCAAGTACACCCTTTACCCGTTAACTTCTGTTAAGCTTACCGATGCTTACCTTATTAATGCTTTCGAGAAGGAAGTTAAATATCTCACCTCGCTCGATACAGAAAAGCTGCTCGCGGGCTTTTATGAGACTGCAGGTATTGAAAAAGAAGGACTTACCCGTTACGGTGGATGGGAAAACATGCTCATAGGCGGACATACACTCGGACACTATCTGGCTGCATGTGTTTATGCTTTTGAATCGGGCAACTCTTCCAAGGAACAAAAGGATAAGCTTCTTTCCATCATAACCCATATAGTAAAAGGGCTGAACGAATGTCAGGATGCTTTAGGGACCGGATTTATCTTCGGTGCGGTAATACAGGATAAAAATAATGTCGAGCTTCAGTTTGATATGGTAGAGCATGGCAAAACCGATCTTATCAAAGAGTCCTGGGTACCGTGGTATACACTGCACAAGATTTATGAAGGATTACTTGCAGTTGTAAAGATGCCTGCTACCATAGCAGATTACAATACAGCCTCCGAAAAAGTCATTGAAGAAACAAAGGCTACTGCTCTTAAAGTTCTTTCATCTCTTTCTGACTGGACCTACGGAAGGACTTCTAGCTGGGATGAGAAAACTCACCGTCAGGTACTCGACATCGAATACGGCGGAATGAATGATGTACTTTTTGACACATATACATTTACAAACAATCCTAAGCATCTTGAGGCAGCATGGGCATTTGTTGACAAACAGCTCTATGATAAGATGATCAATGCAAAACCCGGTGATAATGTACTCAACAATCACCATGCTAACACAACCATTCCTAAGTTTGTTGGTGCGGTACAGGGATACTATGTAACAGGTGACAAATACCTGCTCACAGCAGGCGAAGCCTTCTGGAAACTGGTTACTGAGCTCCATACCTACATCACGGGCGGTAATAGTGAATGGGAACATTTCGGCCTTGATAATGTACTTGACAAAGAGCGTACAAACTGCAACTGTGAAACATGTAATGTTTACAACATGTTAAAGCTTACCATGCTCCTGTTTAAGGCAACCGAGAAAAAGTCCTATCTTGACTGGTATGAGAATGCATTTATCAACCAGATACTCTCCTCCCAGAACCCTGAGACAGGTATGACTACCTACTTCCAGGCTATGGCTACCGGATATTTCAAGACATATGGCAATCCTACCGAGAAATTCTGGTGCTGTACAGGTACAGGTATGGAAAACTTCTCTAAACTCGGCGAAAGCTTCTTCCTTAAGACCGATGACAGTATCATTTTAAATCAGTACTTTTCAGTAATATATAAAAATACCGATGATGACAATAACTGCTTCGCTCTGACTGTTGAAAGCGATATCCCAGAGGGTAACACCGTAACTATAAAGGTAACAGGTGATTGCAAAAAGAATATCGGCTTAAGAATCCCCGACTGGATCGCTGACAACGTTTGTATAAAGATAAATGCTCCCGAAACAAATAATACAGATAATATCTTAAGCTTTAGCCTAAAAGATGAATTTGCAATCCTTGAAGGACCTTTTGCTGACGGCACAGTCATCACAGCTACTCTGCCCATGCAGGTAGTCGCTTACAATCTGCCTGATAATGAAAATTCTTATGGCTTTAAGTATGGTCCCATAGTATTATCCGCAGCTCTTGGTTCAGATAACATGGAAACAACCATGACCGGTGTAGCAGTTACCATCCCGAAGGAAAAACTCATCCCTGTCAGCATGATAAGCACAGGTACCGAAAATGTTAAGATTAATTCCGGGTCTGTAAAAGATTTCATGGCTGATATCAATGACCATATGGTACGTAATAATACCGCTGAATTAAGTTTTTCACTTAAGGATACAGATTCAAATCTTACCTATGTTACTCACTTCAAGCAGCATAAAGAAAGATACGGACTTTACTTTGTATTTAACTAAGCATACGTAAACCCTTCCATAAATAAGTTAAAAGAGCCGGAATCCTGATAATCTCAAGATCCGGCTCTTTTAATTCATGTTTAATTATTCAGATACTCTTTTGTTCCATGCCATTATAGCGTCATACTTTGACTTATATTCATTAGTCATCACTCCGCATTCCTTACATTTGACATGATAATAATTTTGTAATCCGTTTTCACAGTCAATCCTGTCGATCAAATGAATATCGTCACACCCGCAGAACGGGCAACTCTTTAATCCGTTCTCCATACACTTCTCCTTTGTTTATTTAAACCGGCGACAAAACCGTCCCCCTGTCGCCTTTGTCATCCCCAAAACAATTAACGTTTTGAAAGTTCTTCCACGATATCTTCCCAATCCACCTTGCACTCAACCATAAGCACTGACATATGATACAGGAAATCAGCTATCTCATATTTCAATTCTTCGGCATTGGGATTCTTTGCAGCTATAACTATCTCCGTAGCTTCTTCACCGCATTTCTTGAGGATCTTATCTATTCCCTTGTCAAACAGGTAATTTGTATATGAACCCTCCTTGGGATGAAGCTTTCTATCAACTATAACATCATACAGGTTTTTAAGAACTGCATAAGCGTTCTTTTCTTCATATTCATGCTTTAACATCTCATTAAAGAAGCATGAACGGTTTCCTGTATGACATGCAGCACCTACCTGATCAATCTTTGCGAGCAAGGTGTCATTATCGCAGTCAGCAATGAGCTCCTTTACATACTGATAATGTCCGGATGTCTCGCCCTTTATCCAAAGCTCCTGTCTGGACCTTGAAAAATATGTCATAAGACCGGTCTCAATAGTCTTATTGAACGCCTCTTCATTCATATAAGCCAGCATCAGTACTTCATTGTTTCTGTAATCCTGTACGATAACAGGCACCATACCGTCACTGTTTTTCTTAAGATCGCTGAATTGAAGCTTACTGTCAAATGTATTGACATCTATGCCGTCGCCCTTAAGATTTCTCTTTACCAGCATGATACCGTTTCCTGCCTGTGTACTGGGTCCGTCTGTGAAAGGTGTATCGGAAGG
>JAEEGK010030984.1_pt1 | contig 10567 bp, 9 predicted proteins | sample 8958771 | NCBI WGS metagenome assembly JAEEGK01 (sample SAMN16246547, study PRJNA631951) | gut metagenome | biome: gut microbiome; feature: rumen; material: SC-attached | host: Bos | place: Iran: Karaj | collected 2018-10 | reverse complement strand
GGCTGCTCACCCTGGGCTATGGCGTGGGAGGCATGCTGCTGATCTCCCAGAGCTTTCAGTCTGGCCTGGCCCAGGAGCAGGCCAACGCCGTTTCCTCCTACGAAATGACGCTGCAGACGGTGCAGTTGGTGAATCTGGTGGACATCCGTCAGGATTTTTCCAGCATTCGCACCGCTCTGGAGCGGATGGACCGGGTCTCCAACCAGGCCGGCGTGCTGTTGAGCCGGGACGGCGAGGCAATTTATCAGGCGGGGGAGCCCGTAAACAGTCTGCCGGAGACGGAGGGCAGCAAAATGCTGCTCTTTGCCCGGGATGACCGACGATACCTGCAGATCAGCGGCCCGGTCCAGACCAACGATCTGCCCCTGCGGCTGAGTATTCTCTATGAGATCACCCCGATTTATTCGGCAAGAAGCGAACAGATCTCTACGTACCACCGGGTGTTTCTCCTGATGTTGGGTTTGGGCGGCGCGGCGGCCTGGGCGATCGCGTGGATTCTGACCAGGCCTTTGGGGAGACTGTCCGCTGCTGCCCGGCGTCTTGCGGCCGGACGGCTGGAAACAAGGGCAAAGCTCCCGGCCAGGGACGAGATCGGCCTGTTGGGAGCGGAGTTTGACCGCATGGCGGATCAGCTTTCGGAGACCATCACTGCCCAACAGCAGGAGATGGAACGGCAGGAGCAGTTTATGGGCAGCTTTGCCCACGAGCTAAAGACCCCCATGACCTCCATCATCGGCTACGCGGACCTGCTCCGAGGGCAGAGTCTGGATGAGGAGGAGGCGCAGGAGGCTGCCAATTATATTTTCTCGGAGGGAAAGCGGCTGGAGTCTCTGTCTTTGAAGCTGTTGGACCTGCTGCTGGTCAAGCACCAGGAGCTTATGCTGACCGACGCCGACCCTGCCGTACAGATCGAACGGCTGGTGACCCATCTGCAGCCGGTCTATCGGGAAAACGGAATCGTTCTGCAATGCCGCTGCGAGCCGGGCTTTTGTAAGCTGGAGCCGGATCTGTTTGCCTCCGTACTGACCAACCTGCTGGATAACGCCCGCAAGGCGCTGACCAAGGGCGGTAATATCTATGTGCTGGGCAAGCAGGAGGCGGACGGCTATCAGATTCGGGTGCTGGACAACGGCCGGGGCATGCCGGAGGAAGCCATCCGCCATCTGACGGAGGCATTCTATCGGGTGGATAAGTCCCGCTCCCGGGCCCAGGGGGGCGTCGGGCTGGGGCTGACTCTTTGCAGCCGGATCCTGGATCTGCACAACGGAACCATAAGCTTCACCTCCCGGGAGGGCAAGGGCACCTGCGTCACCGTGACCCTCCCCAGGGCAGAGCTTGGAGAGGGGGATGCGCGATGAAGGGAAAGCACGTCGTCCTGTTTGTCTTGTTGCTTGCCGCAGCGGGGGTGATTGGATGGTTTTTGCCGGTGCTTGCCGCTGCGCAGAAGGATCAAGATCTGGAGGGAAAAGCGGAGACGATTTCCGTGCGGCAGATCGATCTCAGCTACCAGTTCGATCTGAGTATAGAGGATAAGCTGCTTTTGATCCGGGACGGCCTGGTTGACGTGGAGAGTGTGCAGCTGGAGCGGGGAATCCTCCTTACGGATCGGGATGCCCGGGCTGTGACGGAACGCTTCCTGCGGGATTTGACCGGAAATGCCGTGCAATTGACCGAAGATAATTGCGCCGCCCAGCCTGAACTGCTCCGTTTCGAAGAGGACGGTTCCTTCCTGGTATGGAATCTGACCGCAGAGATGGACGAGACTTGGTATTTTGAAGCGACACTGGATGATCAGACGGGGATGATCCTGCGCTGCGTGATCGCCTGTTCCTCCTCGGATTTTGGAACCTTGTTTCGGGGCTTTGCAGAAGCGGTGGATATTTGGGAGTTTATCAGTTCCTCCGCTGCAAACGCGCTGGCCGCCTGCTGCAATCGGCAGCTCTACGACGGCTGGTCCGTGCGGGTGGAGAATATGGATCTCGCTTTTTCCAACGGCAGCTTCCAACTCCTGCTGACCGGGGAAGGCGGGGATTCGATGACCGTGCCGTTCCTGCTGGAATTATCGGGAGGCTATCTTGCTTTGAATCCCTGAAATTGATGCCAAAATGATGCCGATTGATAGGCAAAAAGAAGCGCTCCTCTGCTACTGTAATGACAAACAGAGCAAAGGAGTGCTTTTCTATGACGTCACAGCAACAAAAACGGCGGAACGTGCGCCGCAGGATTTTTTACCTCAAGCGTGCCGCTGCCCTGGGCACGGTCATCCTTCTGACCGGGATTCTGGCGCTGCTGCTGCTTTCCTGCATGGCCGACAAATCGACGGAACCGGCGGCGCAAAAGACGCAAGCCGGACAGCCCCGACCGGCCAATGCGGCAATGCCGGTTTCCCGCGGGGAAGCGCCCGCTGCGCCAACGGTACCGACTGTGCAGAACGTGCCGGATGGATGGAAACAGATCGATTTGTCGGAATCCGCGTTGAGGGAGGGCACCCTGGTCTTGGTCAACAATCAAATTGCCTTCGATGATTCAATCCCGGAGACGGTCACTGTCTATGATCAAAAGGACGGAAGCTATCTGGTCAAGGACATCTATCTCAGCGTGACCCAGGAAACCATGGACGCGCTGAATGAATGGATGGACGCCTTTGCCGCCGAAACCGGAATCCGGGATGTGAACATTGTGGCCGGTTGGCGGAGCTTCCAGGATCAGACCGGCCTGTATGAAAACGCCGTTTCCAACCGGGGCCAGGCTTACGCGGACGCCTATATCGCCCTGCCCGGCCACAGCGAGCACCACACCGGCCTGGCCGTAGACCTGGACACCTATGACGTGGAAAGCGGCGCCAGCGGCGGCTTTGACGGGGAAGAAGACTATGCCTGGGCCGTGGAGCACGCCTGGGAATTCGGCTTCATTCAGCGATACCCGGAAGCCAAGAGCGAAATTACCGGCATCAATTTTGAGTCCTGGCACTTCCGCTACGTGGGGCTGCCCCACGCCTATGTGATGAGGTCGGAAAACCTCTGCCTGGAGGAATACATCGATTACCTCCGCGGTTATCCTTTCTCCGGCCGGCACCTCAATGTGACATGTTTCGATAACAACTACGAGATCTATTTCTGTCCCAAGGACCAGGTAGTCGTTCCATCCTCCGGTGATTACAGGGTTTCAGGCAACAACGTGGACGGATTCATCGTGGTGATCGAACTTCCTTAATTTGAAAGCCCGGGCGGAGTCCTTCCGTCCGGGTAATTTATTTTGTTAATTTTCATTCGTCAAAAGTTACAAAACTATGAATTATTACAAACGTATTAATATTCTATTAATGGATAACAGGCGGTCAAATCCAGGAGAGCAGAGAAAGTAAAACAGACAAATTGCGAACTTTTATTTCGAATATTCAAATTTGCATTCGAAATTGTAAACTTTTAACAAATTGTTTGTAAAAATTACGGCACAATCGCAATGAATAAGTTGGAAAAACATTCTGTACAAAACGACGATAAAATGCTATAATCATTCACGGTGCACCGGTTCGTTATCAACCCAAACCTGTTAACAAATTGGAAAAGGAGATTGACTACAAACATGAGTAAACAGTTTAAACGCCTGTTCGCGCTCCTGCTTGTGCTGGCTATGGTTGTCGGCCTTCTGCCCACCATGGCTGCCGCGGGGGGAAGTGCCGCCATTTCCGGCGAGGCCGAAATGGCTCGTTCCTACACCGAGGAAGACAATGCCATCCTGGATAACGACGTATTCGCAAAAATCGCGGAGGTTGAAGCCGGCGCTGCTACCCGTATGGGCGGTATCAGCCGGATGACTGAGGAAGACTACATCCGCATCGTCCCTCAGGTTGTCGATGCCATCAAGTCCTCCGAGACTTATGTGCCCGGCACGCTGCAGCGGAACGGCAGCTTCCTGGTCTGGCAGACCACCACCGGCATGCCCTGCTGCTACGACCCCAGAATGGAAGCAGAGCTTCACAATACGGTCAATGACCCCACTCCCGAGGAGATTGCCCGGGCGGAGGCTGAGGCCGAAGCGCTGAAGGAGCTTGTCACCAACACCCGCGGCGGCAGCGCTGCCTCCACCAAGATTGGCCTGATTCAGCCCTACTGGGAGTCCAGCTCTTCCTACGCCGACTCCTCCTTTACCAGTTACTCTCCTGCCTACAAGACCATGTGGCAGAACCTTTACGCTGCCACCGGCGGCACCGGCATGCGGTACTCCATGACCAACGCCACCGTTGACAATATTGCCCGGACCATCGAAGAGTGCGGCCTGGTCATTTTCGACTCCCACGGCACCACCGACTACTCCGGCTCCAACGGCGACTACACCTCCCGTGCCAACTGCTCCTACCTCTGCCTGACCACCAACTCCGGCGTCACCACCGCCGATACCCAGGCCAAGAGCGGCCCCTACGGCACCTACTACGAGTGCATGAAGGGTTCCGGCTACGCTTACGTTTCCGGCACCTGCATCGCCAACCACATGACCAAGAACGCGCCGCACTCCCTGATCTACATGGGCATCTGCCTGGGCATGGCCACCGACGGCATGTTCAAGGGCCTGCGCAACAAGGGCGTTGAGGTCGTTTACGGCTACTCCCAGTCCGTCACCTTCACCGGTGAGAAGCAGTACATGCAGACCATCCTGGGCTACGTCAAGGACGGCGACAACTTCGGTACTGCGCTGAACAAGGCGAAGAACTCCCTGGGCAAGTGGGATCCCGCCTACTCCAACTACAGCCAGTCTCAGGCTGTCGCCAACCATGTGGCGTTCCCCATCGTCGTCTCCTCTGAAGACAGCTATCCCGGCCACGGCTATGTGGATGCTGTCCAGAACGTCTACTCCACCTGGAATCTCTTTGGCGGTGGCGGATCCAATCCCGGAACCAACGTCACTGTGACCTTCTCCGTGCCCAGCGGCATTTCCGCGCCTGCCAGCCAGACTGTGGCGTCCGGCAGCTCCATCACCCTGCCCACCGTTGGCGCTCCTTCCGGCTACACCTTCCTGGGTTGGGTTACCTCTCCCGTGAACAATACCACCACCCAGCCCACCACCTACACCGGCACCGTTACCGTCAACAGCAGCGTTACCCTGTACGCGCTGTACTCCTACACCTCCGGCGGCAGCGGCAGCGGCGGCACCGCCTACCAGCTTCTGGGCTCCGCTCCCTCCAACTGGGCCGGCAGCTACATCATCACCTTCGGCACCAGCACCAGCAGCCTCTACGTTCTGAAGGGCCTGTCCGGCAACAAGAGCTATGAGTCCGCTTCTGCTGGCGGCGCAGTCCTGCTGGCCAACACCGGCATGACCTACGCTGACGGCTACCTGACCGGCGCCACCAACGCCTACGTCTTTGACATCGCCGCCTCCAGCAGCAAGTACACCATCAAGAACAAGTCCACCGGCACCTACCTGGGCAGCTACAACTCCTACCTGTACAGCCGGACCTCCAATTCCTCCAGCTACTGCAGATGGACCCTGTCCATGAACAACGGCAACGTGACCGCTGCCAACAGCGCCAGCAGCCGTTATCCCTATCTGGCCTTCTCCAGCAGCAACTACTTCATGATGGGCTCCAGCGCCCCCACCGGCCTGTACTTCTGGAAGCAGACTACCACCGGCGGTTCCGGCAGCACCACTTACTACACCACCTGATCAAACCTGACACCCCATCGGGTTAAACCGACAAGCAAAAAGACCGCAGGGCAGCACCTGTGGTCTTTTTGCTTTTCGGAACAAATGCCTTGACAAGCCCGGCGCTTCGATATACTATCGAACTGTCGGAAAGCTTGAACGAGGAAACGATGGTCGAAAAGCGGACAAAACAGGGAGGAAGATACAATGAAAGTTCTTGTGCTGAACGGAAGTCCCAAGCGGGAAAAGAGCGATACCATGCACGTTACCCGGGCCTTTCTGGAGGGTATGAACGAGGCCGGCCCCCAGGAAATCCATACGGTCCACGTGATTGACAGGCATATTGAATATTGCACCGGCTGCTTTGCCTGCATGCACAACGGCGGTACCTGCGTCCATGACGACGATATGCGGGAGATTCTGAATGAGATTCTGGACAGTGACTTGCTGATCTGGAGCTTCCCGCTCTACGCCTACGGAATGCCCGCGCCGCTGAAAAATCTCCTGGATCGGACGCTGCCTCTGTCCAGCATGACCATGCGGAAGGTGGGAGACCGCTATGCCCACGTGGGACAGGCGGACGTCTCCAAGCTTCGATACCTGATGATCTGCGGCTGTGGCTTCCCCAACAGTAAGCACAACTTTGAGCCCGCCGTGGCCCAGTTCCAGCTCTGCTTCCGGAGTCGGCGTACCGTCGTCACCGTGCCGGAGAGTCCCATGTTCAGCGCCCCGGAGGCGGCGGCAGTCACCGGACCCCGGCTGGAGCTGGTGAAACGGGCGGGGAAACAGTACGCCGAATCCGGAGAAATTGACGAAGCCCTGCTGGCGGAGATCGGCTCCCCCATGATCCCGGAGGAGATTTATGCAGCCATCGTAAACGGAGGCGTATGATTACATGAAAAAAGTCAGAATTACCGTGAAAAAGATTGCCCAGTACGTGGATTTGATGGAGCAATATGAAAACCCCATTGCCCACGCCTGCGATATGAGGCTTGGGCAGAGCTTCCTCTGCAACGGTTGGGAACGTCCGGAGGGCTTCTGCGCCAGCGCCTGGGACACCGTGTCCCCCTTCGTCATGACCCTGGCCCACGGCGGCGAAAACTTCTACGACGGCTGGATGAAAAACCCGAAATCCGCTATGATTTCCTGCAACGACGGCTTTCGGCCGGTGAGCTTTCTGCTGGAAGCCCTGGACGAGGACGCAGAATAACGACGCACAGGAGGATAATGCGATGCAATATGAAATCATCTCCCTGTCCAAGCGGCCGGAGCTGTTCGAGGCCGCGGCAGACTGGTTCAGCGCCAGGTGGCGGGTGCCCAGGCAGGCCTATCTGGACAGTATGGCCGAGAGCCAAACGAGCAAGACCGGTGTGCCGGAATGGTACGTGATCCAAAACGGCGGGAGGATTATCGCGGGCCTGGGCGTCATTGCCAACGACTTTCACAAGCGGCCCGACCTGACGCCGAATCTCTGCGCCCTGTTTGTGGAGGAGCCCTACCGGAAGCGGGGCCTTGCCAAGGGCCTGCTGGATCACGCCTGCGAGGAGCTGGCCGCCTACGGCATTGAAGCTGCCTATCTCATTACCGACCATACGGATTTCTATGAGCGCTGCGGCTGGGAGTTTTTTACTATGGTGGAGGAGGACGACGGCGGCCGGGCCCGGATGTATCAAAGACAGACGAAATCTGAAATATAACGGTTTTTTGCAAAGATGCAGTTGAAATCCGGGGGAATTGTGTGGTAGAATCAACGAATCAATTGATTCCGCAAAGGAGGTATGGTTATGCTTAAACCAAAGCGGCTGAAACCCGGCGATACCGTTGCCATTGTCAGCCTTTCCGCCGGGACCCTGGGGGAGCCCTGGGCCATCCACAAGCTGCACATTGCCCGGGAACGACTGGAACGCGATTACGGTCTGCGGGTCAAGGTCATGCCCAACGCCCTGAAGGGCCGGGAGTACCTGTACGAGCACCCGGAGGCCCGGGCCGCCGACTGGATGGAGGCCTTCCGGGACCCGGAGGTCAAGGCCATTTTCAACGCTATCGGCGGGGACGACACCATCCGGCTGCTTCCCTATATCGACTTTGACGTGATTCGGCAGAATCCGAAGATTTTCACCGGCTTCTCCGACACCACCTCCAACCACTTTATGATGTACAAGGCCGGGGTCATGTCCTACTACGGGGCCAGCATTATGACCAACTTCGCGGAGTACGTCAAAATCAACGACTACACCGCCGCCGCCATTCGCAATACCTTCTTTGAGCCCAAGCCCACGCAGGAGATTCCATCCGCTCCCTACTGGTACGACGACGAGGACGAGAAGATTTGGTGGAAGGAAGAGAACATGAACACCCTGCGGCAGTACCACCCGGAGGAAATCGGCTATGAGATTCTTCAGGGCAGCGGCGTGGTGGAGGGCGAGCTGCTGGGCGGCTGCATCGACGTGTTCCCCGAACTGCTTGGCACGGCCATCTGGCCAGGCATGGAGGAATGGAGAGGCAAGCTGCTGTTCCTGGAAACCAGCGAAGAGGACATGCCCGAGGACTATCTCACCTGGTATCTGCGGAATCTGGCCGCCCAGGGCATCTTTGACGTGATTTCCGGCATCATCGTGGGCAAGCCTGCCCGCCGGAGCAAGTACGAGCCATACAAGGAGGTCTACCGGAAGGTGGTGGGCTTTGAGGCCAAGCGGCCCGACCTGCCTATTCTGTACAACGTAAACATCGGCCACGCGGAGCCCATCGGCGTCCTGCCCATCGGCGCCCGCTGCCGTCTGGACGCGGACAACAGGACGCTGACGCTCCTGGAGCTCGCCACGGATTAGGAGGGGATTCCATGCGCATTCGCTATCGTCCCGCCGCTCCCTCCGACGCGGCCCGGCTGCTGGAATACACGAAAAAGATCGGCGGCGAGACCGACAATCTGACCTTTGGCGCAGACGGACTTCCCTACACAGAGGAGCAGGAGGCCGCGGTGCTGGAGCGCTTTGCCGCGAGCCCAAACAGCCGCCTGTTTCTGGCCCTGGACGGGGACAAAATCGTTGGAAACGCCTGTGTCAGCGGCAGTGGCAATCCCCGGTTCTGCCATCGGGCCGAGCTGGCTGTCTCCGTCCTGCGGGATTATTGGGGGAAGGGGATCGGCTCCGGCCTGATGGAGCAGATGATTGCCTTTGCCCGCCAGACCGGCGCGGTGCTGCTTTCCCTGGAGGTCCGCTCCGACAACGAGCGGGCCAAGGCCCTCTACCGCAAATTCGGCTTCACCTGCTTCGGCACCTTCCCCAAGTTCTTCCGCATCGATGGGCAGTATTTCGGCGCCGATTACATGACGTTGGATCTGACCGAAGGAAGTAATAAGTAAGAGGTAAGAAGTAAGAAGTGAGAATCGGCAGATGGGTAAGCCGATCCCGTGGTGCACACGCTGCGTCGCTGCGTGACATTCCCCCCACCTGCCGTAGGGACGAGCATTGCTCGTCCGGCATTCGGAACGAATGCAATTTGCCGGAGGCAAATCCAACCGGGTTTCGTCATTGTACCCTGACGGATCGCCTTGCAGGCGATTGTTTGCTTCGCAAACGCGGACGAGCACTGCTCGTCCCTACAGCGCAGAAGGGGTTGCTTCTTCCGACCTACATCATGCAAAGCGGCTGAATGGACGCAGGGAGTATCCTGCTTCGTCGCAGAAAGGATGAAACGATTTGCCGGCTCCCGCTCATTGGAGAATTGAATCAGTAGATGCAGCCAATCTGTACCAGGCCGCAGAAATCCACGCCGTCAGCTGGCGGGCTTCCCACGCCGATCTCTGTACGCCGGATTTCATTGCCGCTCATACAACGGAACGGCAACGGGAATACCTGCGGAAAAAGCTGGAAACCGGCAGCCGAATCTTTCTGCTGACGGACGAGATCCCCGTGGGGCTGGTGGCCGTCACAGGGAACGTGATCGAGGATCTGTACGTCCTGCCTGACCGACAAGGACGGGGCTGTGGCACTGCCCTCCTGCGCTTCGCAATCCAGCAATGCGCCGGGATGCCGACTATGTGGGTTTTGGAAACCAATCAACGTGCCGCCCGGCTCTACGAACGAGAGGGCTTCCGGCCAAGCGGCAGAGTCAACCGGGACAACGGCCCGCTGGCGGAAATCGAGTACACAAGAAGCGAGGATGACAGATGATGCAGTCAAGTAATATGAGCCATACAGACAAGAAGGAATACAACTGCGGCTTCTCCGTGGAGCAGAATTGGTTCCGCTACCGGGCCGCCGCTATCATTGTGGAGGACGGCTGCGTGCTCTTTGCAGGCAACGAAGCGGAGGATTATCTCTACTCCATCGGCGGGGCCGTACACATGGGCGAGACCGCCGAGGATGCGGTGAAGCGGGAGGTTTTGGAAGAGACCGGCGTTTCCTACGAGGTGGACCGTCTGGCGGTGATCCACGAGAATTTTTTTGCGGAACAGGCCGGTTCCCTGCAGGGGAAAAGCTGCCACGAGGTTGCCTTCTATTTTTTGATGAAGCCCCGAGGAAGCAAGGAACTCCACAGCAACAGCTACACCCAGGGCGTCCGGGAGACCATGCACTGGATCCCCATTGGGGAGTTGGAACGCTATAAGGCCTTTCCCACCTTTATGAAGGCCTATCTGCAATCGGAGCACAAGGGGATCGAGCACATCGTCACAGACGAGAGGGTCTCCCCTGCTGCGTCTGCCGCGGGAGAAAACCCGCCCGTCAGCCTGCGGCCCTTCACCGACGAAATGTACCACGCCTACTACAAAGAATATGAAAACGACCCGGAGCTTTTTCTGGACAGGAGCGACTGCAAGCCCTTTGTCTACTCCCCGGCGTGGGTGGAGGCCTATATCCGGCGGCAGCGGGAGCGGGAGCGCGTCTGCCTGGCCATTATGGTGGGAGACGAGATGGCGGGCGAG
>JAEEGK010030983.1_pt1 | contig 10567 bp, 7 predicted proteins | sample 8958771 | NCBI WGS metagenome assembly JAEEGK01 (sample SAMN16246547, study PRJNA631951) | gut metagenome | biome: gut microbiome; feature: rumen; material: SC-attached | host: Bos | place: Iran: Karaj | collected 2018-10 | reverse complement strand
CAGGAGTATGAAACTATGGCAGAGACCAACCGCGACAATCTTTTCCGAAAGGTGATGATGATTTACAAGGTTTTCTTAATTGGTGAGAACAAGGACATCGACAAACCGTCCTTCCAAAAGCTGAAATCGTGCGTTTGCGGACACGAAGCTGAATCTGCTTATGATGTCATCTTTGAGGAGTACAACAAGGTCTATCCCGATGTGGTTCAGCGAATTAAAGCAAATCAGCCACCATTATCCGAAACCGAGTTCAAGGTTTGCATCCTCTCCATGATGCATTTCAGCGTGAAGGAGGTGGCCGACATGATGAAGGTCTCGACCGCCATGGTTGGCAAAGCCCGCACAAGCATACGAAAGAAACTCGGCATGACCGAGGCGCGAGGAAGTATCGAGGAGTTTGTGATGAACAGATAGTTCTAGAACCTATACACCAGCAGCCCTTTCAGCATCCAGTCGTGAAAGGTGCCTCTGAAATTGAGGTCGTCCACATAATCGGGAATGTCCATTTGGCTGGCATCGAAGGCGTCGCGGCTGCGGAAATAGAAACGGTTGTAAGTGAATTGGGTCGAGAAAAAGAATCGGTTGAATGTGAAGCCGATGGCAGCGCTTCCGATGTAGTTAGGCATGGGATAACACCAAATCTTCGACACCTTTTCTCCGGCATTATAAATCTCACCAGTTTCTTCGTCAAAGCCGTATTCATACGATGTGGTTTTTAAGTAGTTGAAGAAGGTTATCACGGGCATGGCCGTCAGATTGATGGTGAGGTTGCGCAGACCTTGGTCGCGAGGATCAGTTGGGTCTTTATGCCAAAGCACGAAGTTGACTGAATAGCCGCCACCGATTGAGGCTTGCATGGTGGAGAAGCAATCCAGCATGTTGTAGGAATCCCATGAGGCCTCAGGTGAATTGTATAGGCTGCCTTGCATATAACGTGCCGTCAGCATCCAAGAGCCCGCGGTGCGGCGTTGCACGAGTCCAATCTTATATGCAGCGGGATAGGCGAAGCATTTGTTGTTGAAGACGTAATAGCCGTCAATGGCAAAGCTCTTCAGCGCAGCCGATTCTTCGGAGATGAATTCATCGTGCTGATAATATTCGTCACCCTCTGTTCCAAGCGTCAGTCCCGTAATGAATGGGTTAGTGATTTTGAAATAATTCAAGCGTGCGCCCCATGACTTTCCAACAATGTTGAAAGCGAAAGCACTCTTTTTCCAGGCACTTTTGGGTCCCACTTCGAGACCGTAGCCGAAACCGACATTGCCGTAGCCCACCTCAAGGCCAATCTTTTTGCAAAGGTTTTCGCTGAGGCTGTATTGCGATATGCCCGTCAGCGGACTGTCGCCAAGATCAATCTTGAAGTTGACGTCAACATCGAATCCTGCTTTCTGCCCCGTGGTGAACAAACCCAATGAAAAGCCCGCCTGCGGCTGATAAATGTGCATGGTGTCGACCACAGCGGGTTTGGTCAGCATGTAGTTGACCTTTTGCCAAATGGTGAGTTCTTGGGCTTGAGTCCATATTGCGAATAATAACAGTGAAATCGTTAAAAGATAACGTTTCATTGGGTTAAAATTTTAGCGAAATTATTGAAATCAATGTCAAGAGATTATACGTCTCATTCTATCTCCTCAAACTCCTCTTTATCAGCATAATAAACATCAATTGCAGCAATCAAAGCAGCGAGGCTCCAAACGGGGACGGCCAGTTTGTCGGTGTCTAAGAAGTTGTTAAGGAAACCATGTACAAAATAACTGATAAAGGCGAGGGTGGCGCCTAATACCAACACCTTGGCCTTCTTGTTCTTGCATCGGCTGTAGGTCTTGAGGCCACAATATACCGTCACGATGACCAAAACCACCACTATGAGAGAACCTGCAACGCCTTGTTCGGCCAAGGGACCGAAATATTCGGAGTGGGCATTGCCACCGTCACCGGCGTTGGTGCTGATGATGGTTTTTTCTTTCGACATCTGGAACGGAGCGTAGACAAACTGATAAGTTCCTGGACCCCAACCGAAAACGGGACGCTCATGGAACAGGCGGAAGGCCGATTGCCATCGGTTGATACGCTCCAAATTGGAAGCATCAGTGGAGATGTTAGTGATGGATTGGATGTTTTCCACAAGGTCGCCGGATGCATCTTGGTTGTTCTTTTCCAAAGCGTCAATAATCTGGTTTTGGAAGGTGAAGAACAGGCCGACCAAAACCACAATGGTGGCGGCAATCCAACGGAACTTGATCTTTAGCAGCACGCAAATCAGCACAGCCAAGGCTGCAATCACACTCAGCCATGCTGCACGGCAGTTGGAGAGCATGAGTGCCACGCTAAGCAGGATAATCACGCCAACGATAAGCAGTCGGCGGCTTTTCTTCACGCCTGGCAGGAAGACATAAGTGAGGGCAAGAATGAGGTAGATGGCCAAAGCGGCTCCATAGGCCGTATGGTCATTATAAAAAGGTGTCATCACCCAGTGGGCCGAGTCACCGTCAAAGCCGAACTGCGCATGGTGGATGATGGTGTAGATGCATACGATGCACAAGGCAGCGATGTAAAGCCAAATGAACCAATGGATGTTCTTGGGGTTCTTGAACAGTATGGCACAAAGGAAGAAAGAGGGCACCACGAACCACAGCCTTGACAACATGAATTTGATGGATACCACAGGCATTTCGCTCGTGATAGTAGTCACAAGCATCCATGCGAACATGCAATAGATGACGATAGCTATGGGATGATGAGCGATCTGTTTGTCGTATTTGCCATCGTAAAGCATTTTGGCAGCAAAAAGCACCAGAATGCCCATCAGTAAAGGTTCGGCAGGCAGCGAAATGGCCAGCCCAGCCTCAAGTGCTTTCAAGTTGACAGAAAGCGGTACACAGAACGAGGTGAGCAGCAGGACTTTGTCCAAGGAAAAAATGTAGAGCAAAAGCACGCCCAACACGACAGGCAGGGCAAAAAAGAGGTAGGTGTTCTTCTTTACGACGAGGAACAGTCCTACTGCGACGAAGAGTGCCGCAATGAGGTAAAGCCAAGCTATTTTTGCTCTCTTTTCCACAACTTATTTGTTTTCAGCAACGAAACGCTTGCGATTTTCGATGATGAAGATGACTAGGATGGAAAGCAGCAGTGCACCCAAGGCAGAGAGAGCCACAACGACCCAACGCACGGGGAAGGCCTTTTTGTCGGCAGGGAAGGGTTCGGTGATGATGTTGGAGTAAGAGAGTTGCGAGTGGAAGAAGCGAAGCTCTTTCTCGTAATCCAGCTTGGTGGCTACGTAGGTGTTGCCTTCGGCGGCAATCTTGGTGTGAAGGTCATGGATTTCGGCACCGTATTGCTCCAGATTGTCTTTCATTTCCGAGGCTTTTGCCGATCCACTTAGGAGACCTTTCGTCACTTCGCGGGTTTGGCTAGAAATGTCAGTGATGCCGTATGTGGTGCTGATCTCGGTATAGCGTTGCTTCAGCGAGTCGATGTTGTTTTGTTTTTCTCTCAATTGTCTTTCATACATGGCCACCACTTCGCCCACCTTCGAGGTGTGGAGGTTATGCACTTTTTGGTCATAGAAATACAGAATGTCTTTGGCAATGTTGCAAGCCACAAAGGGGTCTTTGTCCATCACGGTGATGGAGACGGCCTCGTATGGAGTCTTGCCAATCTTGATCTTGCTACGGTATTCGTTGATCATGTACGTCTTGGCGAACTTGTAGTTCTTGTCAATCTTGTAATCTGTCCACAAGTCATACTTCTCGATGATGGAGTCCATGATGGATATCGAGTTGATGATTTCGAGCATCTGTTCGGTCTCGCTTTCATCGGAGTAGGGGCTGATGTTAGCAGGATAGGCCACGGCCACTGACTTGTAAAGCGGCGTGATGAACATGGAGCTTGAGAAGATGGCACCACAGATGGCAGCTGCTATTGTGATGATAATGATGTGCCATTTCCACTTCAGCACGAGTTGAACTAATGAAAGATTGTTGAAATTGTTATCCATGATTTGATTTGTTGTTTTCGGAGTATTAAAATTGATATTCTTTGTTGCTTTTAGTTCATTCTTTTTCAATGGTTTTTCCTTTTCCTTTCGTGGCCGCCTCCATCTCGGCCTCGCGACGAAAAAAGCCTTTCGAGCGATCGTAAAAGACGATGCAGAAGATGAGGAGCAGGAAGGTGCTCAGCACGGTGACCACCACGATGATCCAACGGATAGGATAGCTTTTGCGCTCGGCTTGGAAGGCTGAGGTGACGACGAATTTATGCGGGATGAACTCTGTGGCGTCGACTTTTGCTTCCTCGTATTTCGATTTGACCAAAGAGAGTTGCAGACGGTCGTTGTCCAAACGCTCGTTGATGGCGTATGAGGCACCGCCATATTCGGCTAAAACATCCAGCTGTTCCTGTATGTTTTTAACGCCCTGTGTGTTACCTTTTCCCAATTCAACGGCCAGTTGTTGGCTCAGCATCTCCACTTGCGACTCGTAGTCGAACACGCCAAGTTTACGCAAGGTATTGAGCGAGTCCTCTAGTTGATTCATCTCGGCAACGAGTGTGTTGTATTCCTGCTCGACGATGCGATAGGCTTCAACAGCGACTTCCTTTTGCATCTGGTTCATGGTGCTGTCAAAGATTTCGGCAATCTCGTTGGCGATACGAGCTGAAAGGGCGGCGTCAGAATCCAAAACGGTGATTTTCACTGCATTGTATTCTGTGCGGCGGAACTTGATGCGGGCATCATAGAGTTTGTTCAGCTTGGTAATGGGGTATTTGCTGTTCGCCTTGATGTCGTAGTGCTCCATCAGGTTGAAACGGCTGATGACTTTGTCGCGCACGCGATTGGAGTTCAATACCTGCAGCATCTGTTCGGTCTGCTCGTCCTCACCGAAGTTCATGATGTCTTTCTCCGATTGGTAGGTCGTGCTGATCAAAACCTTGGAGATGGAGTTGCTTGAAGTGGGGTAGATGACCGTTGTGGATTTGTAAAGAGGTGTGATAAAGAAAGGCGCACTGAAAATGACTGCGCAAAGGGTTGCCATCGCCAAAATGATGAGGATGGGTTTCCTATATTCCACCATGAGCCTGCATAAGTATTTGGAACTGTAGGTGTTATGTTTTTGTTCGTCCATATTTATGTGTGAAATAAGTTGCCAAAAATAGGGAATTCTCCTGAATTGGCAATGAAAAAAGACAAATTAGGCCTTTTTTTCCTTGGGAAGGACCAGGTTGACAATCTCCTTGAGGCTAAGCAATCGGGTGAAGAAGATGGCACCGCAGTTGATGGCAAAAGAGATGATGAAACCGAGCATCCAGTTGATATTCATCTGTTTGACCAGGAAGGTGACCAGAGTGATTGTGGCGAGGAAAAGGACGATGTGGAGCCAATAGCGACCGCCCAAGTCGATGTTCAAGATGCGTTTGGCAAGCAGGTATTGCATGAAGGCAGTGACAGCTTGAACACAAAGGCTGGTGCAAGCCGCGCCTACCGAATAGAATCGAGGGATGACGATAAGGTTCAGCAAGATGTTGATGACCACACCTGCAGCTGCCACAAGGTTGAGCTGTCTGAGACTTCCATTGGCCGTTAGGAGCGTTCCGAAGACGTAGGTCGTCGAAAGACAGAAGAAACTGCCCATCAAAAGCGGAAACACCTTGGCATATTGCCCGATGCGCATGAGATAGGCGGCTTCGGCTTCGGCTTCTTCCGGATTATACATCATCTGCATGATTTCTTGGCGATAGAGAACGCACATGATCATGACGATGCCCGCCATGGCCACAATCACATTGAATGAAGTCTTGACCAAATTGTTCAGCTCCAGTTTCTTTGTAAGCGTTGCGGCAAACATGGGCAGCAGCATGATGGCGAATAGGTTGGAGATGTTGTTGCCTGCGTCGAAAAGACGATAAGCACGGCTGTAGATGCCAGCTTGCACGCCATTGTCGTCCAAAAGACGCTCAAGCAGGACGGGCTCAATGCGGCTGTAGACGCTCATCAGCAGGACAAGCACGGCGAAAGGCAGACTTTGTCGCAGGATTTCCCTGAAGAACTGAAAGTTGAGCTTAAAACTAAGATGCTCAGCGTGGCGCAGGACGATGGTTAAGGCGAAGACGAGGGTGACGATGTAAGCCAAAGTCTGGGCTTGCAGGTACCAGATGACATTGAACTTCTCCTTCGGGAACCAGCCGCTCCAAAGGATGAGACACATGATGACGATGGCCAGCACGCGGTCGAAGACACTCAAAATGCTGTCTTGTTTAAACAATAGTAGCCCCTGGATGTTCGACCTGAGGAAGAGGATGAAGGAGAGCAACACTTGGTTGAGGCCGCACCAACAAAGCAGCTTGAGTTTCAAACCTTCATTGTAGCCGCAGAAGTAGCCGACCACGAAGATAACGGCCGCATACAATAGTCCCAACAAGAGTTTGATTTCAGTAAGGCCACCGAAGTGTTTGGAGAGGTTCTTGGGGTCTTGTGCGACGGCACGGCTGTTGAAGTTGGTGATGCCTAGATCGAGCAAGATATAGAAGAGATATGAAAAGTTGAAGAGGGCCTGATAGGTGCCGTAGGAGGCGTCCCCAAGCAGGTTCTGCACCTCACGGTCGATGCCGAGAATCCAGAACGGCTTCACCAACAGGTTGAGAAACAGTAAGAAGATAATATTCTTGATGAAGCGGTTCTGCATTGCTGACTTTTTTCGGGGCGCAAAAGTAGGAAAATATTTTTTTCAACGAAGTTTTGATGGGATTATTGTTTAGGTTTTTGGATTGAAATCAGTTCCGCCTTAACGAATTGAGGAAAAAAGAATAGTTTGGGAGTTTTTTCATTGGCGGTTCAGAAATATTGTGTATTTTTACACCGATTTTTGACTGGATACCATGAACAAGGAACAGGAAGATATCGAAGTATTGGAAGAGGAACTTGTTGAGAACGAGAAAAGTCTACTGCTCATCAACGACGATGTGAATACCTTTGAATATGTCATCGACACCTTGATGAAAGTGTGCCATCATACCCGCGAACAAGCCGAGACCTGTGCTTGGATTACACATTACAAAGGAAAATGCGCCGTCATGCATGGCAGTTTCGAGGAGCTCAAGCCTTATTATGACATCCTGCTTGCTCATCAACTCACAGTCAAGATTGATTAAGCGCACTAACAATGGCAAGTTACACTTCTTTGGAAATATTGGCTATTCAGCAGGCCTACGAATCGATGCTGAAAGACATTCAGCCTTTCATCAACGCACCCAATCAATTGGCTTTGATTGACAAGGCTTACCGGTACTGTTTGGATGAATATGACGGCCGTTACCTTTTGTCGGGCAAGGCCTATATGATGCACCTGATAGAGATGGGGCGCATTGCCGTTCTTGAGGTGGGTTTGGGATACATCTCTGTGGTCGCCGCTTTTCTCCATGGCATCGATTACAAGAAGGGTATTAGTGGAAAAGAACTGAAAGACCAGTTCGGCAAGACGGTGGCTATCATCCTCGAAGACTTCAGCCAGATATCGCAGTTGGATACGGAAAAGGTGGCTTACAATTCGGATAGTTTCCAAGTGCTTTTCCTTTCCATGATTGATGACATGCGTTCGGTGCTGCTGAAAGTGGTGCATCGCGTGTATGATGTTCGTAATCAGCAAGACGTGGATGCCGACCGTTTGTCGAAGTATTTTCACGAGATAAAATACATCTATATCCCTATCGTTCACCGTCTGGGTTTGTATAAGTTGAAGGCTGAGCTGGAAGAGCAACTGATGCTATTTGAAAACCCGGTTCTGTTTCATGAGATTGAGGCTAAGATTGAGGCCAGCCATGAGGCACGCAGAAAGACGGCTGAAGATTTCATTTCCCGTATTTCTGAAGGTATCAATGCTGAATTGGAGCGCACCAAAAAGAATGGCAAGCATAAATATGCCTATACCATCAAATGGAGGCTGAAGTCCATTCCTTCGATCTATGCCAAGATGAAAGCCCAGAACGTGCCGTTTGAGGAGGTGTACGACCTTATGGCAGCGCGCGTTATCATCAGTTGCGCCTTGAAAGACGAGCAGGAGTGCTGTTGGAGCGTGTATTCGGCCATCACCAATATCTTTGACCCGATGCCCGAACGCCTCCGCGACTGGATTACCAAGCCCAAAGCTTCGGGGTATGAGTCATTGCACACTACAGTGAAATACGACGACAAGCTTTGGTTCGAGGTTCAAATCCGCACTACCCGAATGGACGAGGTCGCCGAGACAGGTCAGGCTGCACATTATTTATATAAAGGTGAGAAAGAGACTTCCGAAGAGTGGCTGCTCAATGTACGCCAGGTGCTAGAGAATCCCAGTATGGTGTCGTTCGAGAATTCTTACAAGAAGGTCTATAAATCCGATAAGATTTTCATCTTCACGCCTGAAGGCGACCTGAAACAGTTGCCAATCGGCTCAACAGTGCTCGACTTTGCCTACGAGGTACATACTCGTGTGGGTGAGACCTGCAACGGTGCACGAGTCAACGGCCGTATGGTGCCTATCCGTCATGAGCTGACAAATGGCGACAAGGTGGAAATCATTACAAGCAAGAAGCAGTCGCCGCGCGCCGACTGGCTCAATGTGGTGGTTACGGAAAAGGCAAAGAACAAAATCCGCCGTTACCTCAAGGAAGAGGAGTTGAAAGAGTCGGAGATGGGCAAGGGCATGTTGCAACGCAGACTGAAAAACTGGAAACTGCCGTTCTCGGAGACCGTGGTCGACATGTTGGTGAAAGAGTATAAGCTGGAGAATTCCTTGCAGCTCTATCATCAGATCTCAACTGAGAAAATCGATATTGTCGATGTAACGCGTTTCTTGACCTCCACGTTCGGTGAGAATGCTGAGAAGTCGGAAAGACCTGTGCCTGAATTGATTGAGACCACCAAGAAAGAGCTATCTGGGGAAGCTGAAGAATCACTTTCCATCGGTGAGGATATCAGCAATGTGACTTATAAGTTGGCCAAGTGCTGCAACCCGATCCCGGGCGACCGTGTATTTGGCTTTGTCACCAGTGACGGCACTATCAGTATACACCGTATCAACTGTCCTAACGCCAAGAGCATGCAGCAGCGTTATGGCTACCGTATCATCAAGGTGAAGTGGAATGGTCAGGAAGCTGACGGGTCGCAGGCCACCATCCGTATCTATGGCCGTGATGTGATGGGTCTCCTCGGCAAAATCACCAAGGTCGTGTCAGAGGATTTGGAGGTCAACATGAAGAATATCGTGTTCAACTCCGACAAGGAAGGTTTCTTTGAAGGCAAAATTGTGCTGCAAATCGCTGACACCATCGCCTTGGAACAGCTGATCAATAAGATCAAGGCCATTGACGGTATTATTGATGTAAATAGAATTGATTGAATCTTTTGATATGAAGAAAACATTTCTGATAATTGTTTTGGCATTTTTGACCACGATAATGTCGGCGCAGACCTATGGTGTCGACCATGAGAAAAAGATCATCGTTGCCACGGGGCGACTGCTTGATGGGATGAAACCGTATAAAGAGCCGATGGATGTCCGTGGCGAGACCTATACGTTGTATCGCAGTGAGATGCCATTGATTACCATCACCACCGATGGCCCGATTGTCAACTCGCCTGCTGTGCATGGTGTCATCAATGTGGCGGATGCCGACGGTAATGTTATCACGATGCATGCGGGATTCAAGATCAGAGGCACCTCGTCGCAGCAGTACGACAAGAAATCATACCGTGTGGAGCTCTGGGCAGACGAGACAGGAACTTTGATGGCCGATACCACCTTCCTCGGGTTGCGCAGCGACGACGACTGGAACCTTGAGGCCATGTGGGCACAGCCGCTCCGTCTCCGCGACAAGGTGGCCAATGAGCTTTGGATGGAGATGTATCAGTTGCCTTATATCGAAAACGAACCTGATGCGCGATCAGGTATCCGAATGGTCTATGCCGATGTGTTCATCAATGACGAGTATTTAGGCGTCTATGCCCTCACTGAACGTATGGACCGCAAACAACTCGGCCTACGCAAATACAATGGTAACATCCGTGGAGTGCTTTACAAGGGTAATGGCCCTGGTGCACCAACGTTTGACTCGTTGCCAGATTACGACAATACGCAGGACACTTGGGATAACTACGAATGGGTCTATCCTAATGAAAGTGACACTGCCATCGACTGGAACCATCTCTACAGCTTCACCAACTTCGTGATGAACGCCTCCGACAATGTGTTCTATTCGCAGTATGCCGCCCAGTTCGACAAGGACAATGCCATTGATTACTACTTGTTTATCAACAGTGTTATGGCCATGGACAATATGGGGCGCAACTTGTTTGTGGCACGTTATAAGAAGTCGAGCACCTATATGTACCTGCCTTGGGACTTGGACGCCATCTGGGGCTTGGACACCGATGGTCACAAGACTTACAATACGTCTGGCCTGATGAGCAACGGCTTCTACGACCGCTTGACGCAAGATTGTTACGACTATGGCTTTGTGGCCACGGCAAAGACCAGATATAATGTCTTACGCAACGACATCCTGACCACAGAACATATCATGGAGATGGTTC
>JAEEGK010030978.1_pt1 | contig 10569 bp, 9 predicted proteins | sample 8958771 | NCBI WGS metagenome assembly JAEEGK01 (sample SAMN16246547, study PRJNA631951) | gut metagenome | biome: gut microbiome; feature: rumen; material: SC-attached | host: Bos | place: Iran: Karaj | collected 2018-10 | reverse complement strand
TTGTGAGACCATCTCCTATCGCAACCGCCAGCGTTTCTGGAACGACGCCTCGCGCTTCTGGCAGAAACTCTTCGGCATCAATTTCGCCATGGGTGTGGCTACCGGCATCATCCTCGAGTTCGAGTTTGGTACCAACTGGAGCAACTACTCGTGGTTCGTGGGCGATATCTTCGGGGCGCCGCTGGCCATCGAGGGCATCGTGGCGTTCTTCATGGAGTCTACCTTTGTGGCTGTCATGTATTTCGGCTGGAAGAAAGTGTCGCCGGGCTTCCACCTGGCTTCCACCTGGCTCACGGGTCTGGGTGCCACCATCTCCGCCTGGTGGATTCTGGTTGCCAACTCCTGGATGCAGTATCCCGTGGGTTGTGAGTTCAATCCCGACACGGTGCGCAACGAGATGGTGTCGTTCTTCGATGTGGCGCTCTCGCCGTTTGCCGTCGATAAGTTCTGCCATACCGTCATCTCGTCGTGGATTATCGGTGCTGTGTTCGTCGTTGCCGTCTGCTGCTGGTACCTGATGAGGAATCGCGAGCGGGAGCTGGCGTTGCAGAGCATCAAGATTGCCGGTATCGTTGGTCTGGTTGCCTCTCTGGGTGCTGCCGCCACGGGTCATAAGTCGGCACAGACAGTCGCCGAGGTTCAGCCCATGAAACTGGCTGCTATGGAGGCATTATATAATGGTGGTAACGACATCGGCCTGACGGCTGTGGCGTGGATTAACCCATTTGCACAGCCCGACTACGAGAACGATGCCGAGCCGGCTCTCAAGCTGGCGATGCCTTATGCGCTCTCGTTCATGGCTACGAACGATATCCATGGCTATGTGCCTGGTGTCAACGAGCTGCTGAACGGCTATACCAAGCCCGACGGCACCGTGGAACCATCTGCCGACGAGAAGATCGAACGCGGAAAGAAAGCCATCCAGGCCTTGGCTGATTACCGGAAGGCAAAAGCCGAGGGCAACGAGGAGGCAGCCGCCGTCCAGTCGCAGATCATCGACGAGAACTTCAAGTATTTCGGCTATGGCTATATCAAGGACAAGGCCGAGCTGGTGCCCTTCATCCCGATTAACTTCTGGGCTTTCCGCATCATGGTGGGACTGGGCTGTCTGCTCATCCTCTTCTTTGCCGTGGTACTCTTCTTCGTTTATAAGAAGGATATCAGCAAGCCCAAGTGGTTGCACATTGCGGCTATCGCATTGGTTCCGCTGGCCTATATCGCCAGCGAGAGCGGCTGGCTGGTTGCCGAGTTCGGTCGTCAGCCATGGACCATTCAGGACATGCTGCCCGTCAGCGCCTCCGTCTCCGAGGTCGGCGCAGGAAGCGTAGCCCTCACCTTCTTCATCTTCCTCGGCCTGTTCACCACGATGCTTGCCGTCGAGCTGAGCATCATGTTCAAGGAAATCAAGAAAGGTCCCGAACATCCTGTCAGCAATACCGACAACCTTGAACTTTGAACTTTGAACCTTGAACTTTGAACTTTACACTTTAAACTTTACACTCATCATATGATTACATATTCGTTTTTGCAGCATTATTGGTGGTTCCTGGTATCTTTACTGGGTGCGCTGCTGGTTTTCCTGATGTTTGTTCAGGGAGCTAATTCCATGTTGTTCAGTTTGGGACGTACTCCTGAGGAGCGTCGTATGCTGGTCAACTCCACCGGCCGTAAGTGGGAACTCACGTTCACCACACTCGTCACCTTTGGTGGCGCCTTCTTCGCCTCGTTCCCGTTGTTCTATAGCACCAGCTTCGGCGGTGCCTATTGGCTTTGGATGATTATCCTATTCTCGTTTGTCTTACAGGCGGTGAGCTATGAGTTCCAGAACAAGCTGGGCAACCTGCTTGGCCCGAAGACCTTCCAGTGGTTCCTCATCGTCAACGGTATCCTCGGCCCGCTGCTCCTCGGCGGTGCCGTAGCTACCTTCTTCGAGGGTTCCAACTTCGTCATCGAGAAAGCCAGCCTCACCGAGCTCGGCGCTCCCATCATCAGCCGCTGGGCCAATGCCAGCCATGGTCTCGACGCCCTGCTCAATCCTTGGGTGCTCGTCTTCGGTCTCGCCGTGTTCTTCCTTGCCCGCATCCTCGGCATCCTGTATATTATGAATAATGTGAACGACGAGAACATCCGCTCGCGCGGCAGCGTGCGTCTTATCGGTGCCACCGTGCCCTTCCTCATCCTGTTCCTCGCCTTCCTCATCCACACCCTGGTGAAGGACGGCTTTGCGTGGGATCCTGCCACGGGCGCCATCGTCATGGAACCGTATAAGTATCTGCACAACCTCCTCGACATGTGGTATCTCACCCTCATCCTGCTCGTCGGTGTGGTGTTGCTCCTCTATGCCATCATCAAGACGGTGGTGAGCAAGACCTACATCCGGGGCATCTGGCCCGCAGGTATCGGTGTCGTGCTGGTTGTCCTGGTGCTGTTGCTCTTTGCCGGCTGGAACCATACCGCCTACTATCCCTCAACAGCCGACCTGCAGAGCAGCCTTACCATTGCCAACTCGTGCAGCAGTGAGTTCACGCTCAGCACCATGGCTATAGTCAGCCTCCTCATCCCGTTTGTGCTGGCCTACATCGCCTACTGCTGGTACTCGCTCGACAAAAAGAAAATCGACAAAGACGAGATCGCCCGTGGCGACGTCTACTAGAAGGTATAGCTCCTGAGGGACCGGTAACCCCGGCCCCTCAGGTCCCTCGGGCTTCCCCTCTATAGCCTCTATAGCCTCTATCCCATCCCTCCCATCTCTCCCATAATTCCCATCATTTCCCATTCCTCCCATCATTTCCCATCATCCCCTCCTCCCAATGAAAAAACTCCTCCTTCTCCTCCTCGCCACCTTCGCTCTCACCGTAAGCGCCCAAGAACCCGAGAAACGCATCCAGGTATTGCTCGAGACCGATAGCGGCAATATCCGCATCGAGCTATACAACGAGACACCCCTCCACCGCGACAATTTCCTCCACAAGGTGCGCGAGGGAGCCTACGACGGTGTGCTCTTCCACCGTGTCATCAGCAATTTCATGATACAGACCGGCGACACGTGCAGCCGTCATGCCGAGCCCGGCCAGCTGTTGGGCGACACTCCCGAGAAGCATAAGGTGCCGGCGGAGATCCGCTTCCCCGAGATCTTCCACAAGCGAGGAAGTGTGGCTGCAGCCCGTGAGCCCGACGATGTGAACCCGGCATTCGAGTCGTCGGAGTTCCAGTTCTATATCGTCTGGGGCCGTCGGATGAACGATATGATGCTCGATAAGGTTCAGGACCGTCTCGACGACAACACCAACGGACGGGTGAAGCTCACTCCCGAGTTGCGTGAGGCCTATTTTAAATATGGGGGCACACCCCATCTCGATGGCCAGTACACCGTCTTTGGCCAGGTCCTCGAGGGCATGGATGTCGTCGACAAGATCCAGTGGGTAGACACCGACGAGAACAACCGTCCGAAGGGCGACATCCGTCTTATCCGCGCCACGGTTTTACCGTAGCGGATAGCATTTAACATTTAACAGTTAATAGTTAGCAGTTAAAAGTTCGCAAGTTGCCCACAGATAAGGCAGCGGAGCTGCCGGTTCAAGGTTTAAGGTCCAAAGGGTTGCCCACAGATTTTCACAGATTTACACGGATTTTTATTTTTCTAAGTAGGACGCTTGCAAACTCATAGAAAATCTGCTTTATCTGCGTGATCTGCATGCCTTTATTTCTCCAGCAGCTTTGCAGAAATATAATTAATATATTTCCCGCGTTAGCGGTTTTTTCATAGATTTCTACGCGTAGCGTATATTATTTGTGGGAATTAGTGGAAATTCGTGTGACTTTTTATATAAAAATCCGTGAGAAACTTTATAATCTGTGGGCAGTCTTTTCTCCAGCAGATTTGCAGAAATATAATTCATAGATTTCCCGCGTTAGCGGTGATTTCATAGATTTCTACGCGAAGCGTATAAAATTTGTGGGAATTAGTGGAAATTCGTGTGACTTTTTATATAGAAAATCTGTGCAAATCTTCATAATCTGTGGGCACCCTTGAACTTTGAACTTTGAACCTTGAACTGCGGCTCCGCCGCCCTCTGTGGGCAACCCTTTAAACCTTGAACCTTTAACCATAAGAAAGTCCCCCAGCTTCACAGTTGGAGGACTTATTGTTATACTAGTATAAACGAACTGAATTTCCTAAGGTCCCCTTTGGAGATTATTACATCTCCTAAGAGAGCGTTACCTATAATATCCTTCGTCATGCATTTAGTGATTTGGCCTCTGCCATATGCATTATTGAACATATATATACAGCACCTCACCCATACAGATCACCTGCACGGATGAGGTTTCTTTTCTTTCATTTTCATTTTTTGTATATGGTCCATTGTATAGAATGGTCTTTTATAGTTCAATTTTTAATGCGGTTACTCGCATGCTATTAAGTAAGCAAGTAGTAACGCATCACTTCGCAAATATAGAAAATCTTTCTATACAAAGCAACCTTTTCAACAAAATAAATGCCCTATTAAACATTATTTAACTAACTTTCCGGAAAAGGATGCCCATTAACGGGTTTTTGTTAGAAAAACAACGAATGATGACTGGCACAAAAAAAGTGACGAGTGAGTTGCAAGCTGGCACAGCAGATCATGCCCCTTACTTCTCACTTGCCACTTCTTTTTTCCACATAGAAAAGCAGATAAAAGTAGCGTTGTGCTGGGTCAAGGCCCAAGTTTGCCTAGTTGCCCACAGATTCACACAGATTTCATAGATTTTATTATTCTAAGTAGAACGCTCGCAAACGAATAGAGAATCTGCTTGATCAGCGTGATCTGCATGACTTTTATTTCTCCAGCAGATTTGGCCGATTCAGCAGATAAAAGCAGCATGCAGCTGGGGCAAGGACCAAGCTTTATGTTTGCCCACAGATTCACACAGATTTTCATTAATTTATTTAATGTTCGAAGAAAACATAAACAATTAGGACAACTCTTTGTGGAGCATCATTATGTATGGTAGCTAAGCTGCCTAATAATCCAAAGATAAATTAGAAAATCTGTGAGAATCCTGTAAATCTGTGGGCAAAATATCAGCCTTCTACCAGCAGTTTGCTGCCTCCCTCTCATCGTCCCAGAGGTCGCCACCGAGGAAGTCGTCATCGGTATCCTCGTCCTCGTCGAACCAGGAGCCCTGCTTGGAGAGAGCCTCACCGGTTGTGCTACCTATCCCTATCTCAGGTTCCATCACACTATTCATGGAAGTAAGACCACACACCTGAATGTGCGGAGCAATATATCTCTTCTTATTCATATCTCACTCCCCCTCTCATTTCACAAAGATACGTTTTCCTTGGTGGATATAGACACCTTTCTGTGTGGGTCGGCCACTCAGGCGCACGCCCTGCAACGAGTACCAGTCGTCGTTACCCGTCTCACCATCGTTGACCGCTGTGATGGCCGTCGTGCCGTTGTCCATCACGATGCTGAACGCCTTCGCCTCACCAACTGTCCCGTTGCCTTCCCATATCATAAAGGCCTTGTTCTTTTCGATCTTCTTTCCCGTAAACAAAGCCAGCTGCACTTTGCCGCTATTCGTACGTCCCAAGGTGTAAAGGCTCATGCCATAGGCGCTGCTGGTCATCGCGTCTGTGCTCGCGTCGGCAATACCTTCTAGCGTACCCGTGAGAAGGTTGTCAGTCGGTTTGGCAGCTGCGCTGCTGCTTTCCGTCAGGTGGTAAGTACCTTTCCCGCCTTTTATCAGCACGCCCGTCTCAGCCGGAATCGCGTCGGCAACCGTCTTTCCTTTGGCAACGCCATCCTCGATGCTGCTGATATAAAAGACCTCAGTCAGTCCATCTGGAATATCCACGGCAAAATCCAAGTAAAGCGTAGCCCAGCCGGCATCGCCAATAGTCAGGTCGAACGTCTTAGCGGAAGGAGCTTCCACCTCCACTTTCTTGTAGAGATAGACCTTACCTTCATTCTCATTATTGGCAGCCGTAAATTTATTATTATCATAAATCACCCAAGAAGTCTTAGGAAGACCAGACGAAGGAATATAAGTATAGGATAACCCTTTATTATCATAAGTCCATGAGCCATTAGCAGCTACACCCGGACTAGGAACATCAACTGGGACAAAAACTAGCGTATAGCGAGTATAATATACCGACTGAAAATAATAGTTATTATTCACCAGCTTCATAGAGTTATCTGACATAGTTGCTGTCCATACCGAGGCAGCCACCACGTCGTCATCTTGAACATATACATTCTCAGCCGGAATGGAAGGATTCTCGTCTTTGCCATGGATTGTTACGCCATCAGATGCAATCGTAGTCCCATTATGGGAAAGCGCAAACCCATCACCTGCCGAATTGACATTGACAATCAGGTACTCTCCGCCTTCTACTAATTCATCGGTAAGCTGATAAATAGTTTTCGCCGGTGTAGGAGCCTCAGTAAACAACGGCTCAAGTGTTACCGACGAATACATGATCTCGGCAGGCAGCGTGAAAGCGTCGCTTGTCGGGTTGTAGTTGTCACCGCTCACAGAATACGTAGCTGTAGCCTCTTTCAGAAGACCGGGACAATCGCTGTCGTCCGTCATATAGGCAGCCGTCAGGCTGTTCGACGCGAAGCCGCTGGCAGGTTTCATCACCACTTGGAAGGGACTGTTGTACGTTCCTGTCACTCCCCCACTGGTAATCGCATTGCCATTACTATCCTGGATATTGCCATTGCGCGAGTTGGCCAGTTTCACACTCACATCGTTCGAGCCCGTTACGTTCAGGATTACGTCTACTATCGCACCGCCGTTATTCCAGATGGCATTGTCGGTAGCGTTATTTCCAGCTGCATCCAAACTGTACCAGTCTATCTTGAACCGCATGCGGTAGCGGCCGCTCTGCAAGTCAGAGGGAATCGTAAACGAGGGCATCGTGATGGTGTTACCCGCATTGATATCACCCAACCGGTTGCCTTTGCTGTCATACCATGTTCCAGTAGTACCACCCGTATAATCGGGAGAATAAGCCGAGAAGGCCACCAATTCACTACCTTCTGCCACCTGATTTCCATCCAGCTGATAGGTAAACTCACCATTGCGGTCATAGTCTATATACGCATAAGCGTGCATCCAGTCGGATTTATAGTCAACATAAGGTGTATACTCCTGACCTGCCGTCACATCGAAGACGGCAATGCCGGTAGCATCGAGGTACGCTTTCTTCGACAGTAAGTCTTCTGAAGGACTGCCTGAGGGATACTGCTGCTGATGCCCGTCCGCATCGGTCAGGCTGACACTCACGGCATAATTCATGCTACTGCTACTGTCAACCAACTTCTTGTTTTCAGTGGTCTTCTTGTTAAAGCTTGTCTTATAGTACAACGACTCGTCAGGATCGACGGGAACATCGCCTCCAGGCTCGGTGCCGTCGTAGGGGTCTACTGTTGAAGTCACAGCGGTGCGGCTACTGGAACTATTGTTCACCTCGATCTCGTCGATATACGCCACAAAGTCTTCTGTCAACGCATGTGGCGACGAGCAGTCGGGCACCACCACGATGCTGTATATCTCCACATTCTCGTTGGTTTTCACTAGCGACACGATATCCGTCCATCGGTTGGCTGAGATGCTGACCGGCTCGCTCCAGAACTGCTCCACATCCTCCTTTTCGTTCCAAGTATTGGTGGTACGCTTTCCTAGACCGACGAACTGCACTTGTGTTGCAATGGGCGAATACACCAATGCATGCACATATTTCCCGTCTCTGCCGATGGTGACCACGGAGTTCAGGTCCACCCGTGCTCCAAATGTATTACTTCCGAAGCGTGAGCGCTGAATGCCCAGGATATGTCCCGTACGGTTCACGCCATTGGCATCATACAAATGGTTCTCGATGACCTGCACGTTACCCGTGAGCACACCTGTACGGAAAGGCGACTGTTCCCATGTGTCGTAGACTCCGACATTCTTATAGTCGCCATTCATCGACTGGGCAAGCAATGGCATGAATGCCACGGTCGCAAGTATTGTTGAAATAATCATTTTCATCTTCTCTGCACTCCTCACTTCTCAAAATACCGCTACCCTGTTCAGCACGGGGCAAGCCTTACTGTTCGTAATATTCACGCGGATATAGCGCGCCTCATAGCCGGTTGGCAGACCGCTCACGCTCCCGTTCAGCGGGATGATGCGCTTATAGCCGATGGTGGTCATTTGCTCCTGCGACGATGCGTTTTGCCACCTGTTCCCATCCGTACTGTATTCTATCGAGAAGCCATTCACGCGCTGTCCCAGACGGATATACTCTTGCAGCATCACATAGTGCACCTGCCTTGTGCTACCCAGGTCAATCGTGATAGAGGCTGTTGTCGTACCGTCGTCAGTAGCCCAGTAAGTGTCTTTGTTGCCGTCAATCAGGTTTTTGGCGTCAAAGCTTCCGCCATTGCGGGTGGCACTGGCCTCGACACTCTGGCTGAGGTCTGTTCCCAGTCGCTCTTTCAGCAGGTTGCCCAGTTCCGTCATGCGGCTGACGGTGGCTTCAGGCAGCTCGCCCGTCCGGTCGGGCGGAAGGTTCAGGATGAGCGTAGCGTTACGGCCCACCGTCTGCATGTAATACGTAAACAGTTGTTCGGCGCTCTTCACGTGCTCTCCCTCATGCCAGAACCATCCTCTGTCGGTAGCCATCGCATCGCTCTCGCCCGGATTCCACAGCCAGTAGTCCTCTGTGCCCTCCTCATTGTTGTTCTCATCGTTGCGGCTGTCAGTGCTCCAGTTGGTTTCACCTGCCCAGCCGTCCTCGTTGCCTATCCAGCGGGCCTCACCACCGACGCCCCACATCACGCAGTTGGGGGCCAGCTGGTGAATGCGGTCGCGCAGGTTGGCCACATCGTAATAAAGCACGCGGTCCATATAGTCGCTGCCAATGCTGATAGTCGTTTTCTTACCGCCATAGTATCCATTGCCGCCATTGGCACCGTCGAACCACATCTCAAACTGGTCGGAGCCGTAGCCTGCCAGTTCTTCACATTGCGGGATGAACACCTGGTCGATATACTCTTGTGTGCTATAGAGCCCCGAGTTGCGGTCCCACGGCGAGACATAGAATCCGTATTTCATGTTCAGTTTCTGGGCAGCTGTGGCGAAGAGCTGTGGGATGTTCACATCCTTTCCATATCCGGAAGCATTCTTCGTCGAGTGCGTCGTGGTGGCTGTCGGCCACAGACAGAACCCGTCGTGGTGCTTCACCACAGCAATGCCGCCCTTCATGCCTGCAGCCTTCGCGGCGGCAAGCCATTGCTCGGGATTCGGTGTCTTCGTGGGAGCAAACGTGCTCTCGCTCTCCGAGCCGTCGCCCCACTCCTTCCCTGTATAGGTGTTCATGCCATAGTGGAAGAAGGCATAAAACTCCGTCTCGTTCCACGCGATCTGCCGTTCGCTGGGAACGGGATGCAGGGGAGCGGGAGCATTTGTGGGGTTCGGCAGTGTCTGCGAGTCGTCGACCGTCAGCTGAGCCCACATTGCTGTCGGCAACAAGGCTGCCGACAATGCCAAGAGTAATCTTGTATTTCTATTCATGTTGCGTATTACTTTCTATCTGTAAAGCATTACTATAATTCTTCAGAGCATTCCTCCAGCCGTCTGGAGGGCTGCTCCGTGCTGCCCATGACTATCCTTCTACATGGAGAAAGCTGCCCCATAGGATATTATCTCTATGCGGCAGCTTCGTTATTCATTCCAACAATTGTTGTTCCATGTATCAGTCAACACAATAGTCCCGAACGATTAGTCTTCCCAATCATCCCAGAGGTTATGTTTCTTACTGTAGATAATCTCTGGGTCATCGTCTATAATAGGTGTAGAAGTGCCATCACCATCAACTGCACTACCATCAATGGCTACACTATATTCTCTTAGGAGACCTTCTGAAATTACTGCAGTAACTACTATCTCAGGTTTAATATATTGATTCTTTTTCATTATCTTCTCCTCCTTTGCTTACTTGACAACATACTTTTTACCGTTCACAATATAAATGCCCTTTGGCAGTGTGTTCAACTGATTGACACTCTCTGCTACTCTACGACCACTCATATCGTAAACTACAGGAGAATTAATAACAACTCCTGTATTAACAAAAACGTCTTCTATAGCTGTTGTCTCATCAGAAACTCCATTGATTGCCATTTTAAAGGCCTTAGCCTGTTGACTTTCAACATCAACAATCCATGCACGGAAACCCTTTGTCTTCAGATCGCTCTGGGTATAGTAGACGGTGTAGACTCCATTCTTCATACCAAACACATAACTGCCAGCAGGAACATAAGGGCCTGTTTTATCAGGATTCTTGTTTGATCCTGACGTGTAATCAAAAGACGAATAATATGTTCCACGTACTTCAATGCTATTGTGTCCTGCCGAATTATATCTTGTAGATTCATCAACAGGTATCATACTACCACTACTAAATGTGAATGATCCCATAGTATAATAATCCTTATTATCTGTTGCGGATGTTCCAGCAGTTTGCAATTTAGTTGGACTTAAAAGATAAAACTTTCCAGCCTCTATGGCAACTCCCTC
>JAEEGK010030976.1_pt1 | contig 10569 bp, 5 predicted proteins | sample 8958771 | NCBI WGS metagenome assembly JAEEGK01 (sample SAMN16246547, study PRJNA631951) | gut metagenome | biome: gut microbiome; feature: rumen; material: SC-attached | host: Bos | place: Iran: Karaj | collected 2018-10 | reverse complement strand
TTGATAAATATGATTTTAATATTGATTCTTTACTTTTATCTTCCATAATTTTTTTATTTAAAAAATATAATTTTTTTGTTATCGATTATTTATAATTAATTATATATTATTTTGTAAAAATTAATTTTCCATTGAAATTGGATTTTTCAGGAATTTATTTAAAAAAAACTTTTAATGTAATATATTAAAAAAATTGTATTTTTTTTGTTAAAATGAGTGACAAAAATCAGAAATCTATTGTTCCAATTTCAACAAATGAAACTTCTCCAAATTTAATTGGTGATAACTTAGAAATTAATGGTAATAAGATATTTTCAATAACATTATTTTTATTTAACAATCATCCAAGATTTAAAATAATAATATTATTATCATTTTCATTAATGATATTAACTTTATATGAATTTTACAAAGGGATAAAATTAGGAAACAAAGAAATTATAAGTGATGGTTTTTTTAATTCTTTTAAAACTATTTCATTTATAATTTCTTGTTTATCAATTGTTTTAAATGAAATAATAAGTAAAAAAAAAGATAATAAAATTAAAAGAATAGAACTTTTATCAGCTTTAACAATAAATATATTTTTACTTATTGTTAGTATTTATATGTTATTACAAGCTCTTCATATTATTACTGATCATCATGAAATAAATCCACCAAAACATTTTTTTAAACATTTATATTTATTTAAAATTATTATAGATTTTTTTCCCTTATTAATTTTAAATAAATATATATTTCATATTGAATCAAGAATTAAATTACATTTATGGAGAAAACCAAATAATTTAATTGAATGTTCTAAATTAATTAAAATATGGAATAATCATTTTGAAAATATGAATTCTTTAACTAAATGTTTAATATCTGATTTAATATCTTCTCTTTTATTTCTTTTATTTTTTGCTTTTTTTTGTGAAAAACATGAATATCATTTAGTATATATGATTATTAGTATAATTAATTTTTTTGTTGTTTTAATTTTAGTTAAACCTTCTTTTCATTCTATTATGAGAGTTTTAATGCAAGGAAAATTTTCTGGTTATAATAATTTTTATGATTTAGTTTATGAAGAAATTTCACATTTTGAAAATTGTATTAATATTATTTGCTTAAAAATTTGGATGAATTCTGAAAATGAAATGAAACTATATTGTAAAGTTAAAGGAAAGAACTTAAATAAAACTTTATTAACTGAAAAATTAATGAATATTAGTCAAGAATATAATTTAATTTGTGATTATGTTATTGATGATGAAGAAGAGGAATAATTAAAAAGTTAATTTTATTTTTAATAAAAAAAAATTAATAAAAAAAAAATTTATATTGAATTTAATAAATAAATATTTTAATTTATTATTTTAAATATATTCTTTTTCCCATGAAGGAAATAATTTTTTTATCATTTGGTAATTTCAGTAATTACGTTTTATCTCATTTTTTTAATTTAAATGATGAATTATTAAAAAACGAAGAAAATCCATTTAATTTATCTCATACAGTGATATATAATGACTCAGAAAAACCAAGAGCTTTATTATTTGATTATTCAAATAATATAAGAAGATATTATCAAACTAATGAAAAATTATCAAATGAAACAATTGAATCTTTAGCTTTTGAATTTAAAAACCAAAATTTAAATGATGTTGAAAAAAATAAATTTCAAATTTTTCAAAGTTATCAAAATGAAAATAACTTTTTAAATATGATGACAGGAATAAATGAAGATGATGAATTTAATGAAGAAGAAGAAGAAATAAAAACAAATAAAATAATGAATAAAAAAAATGAAAATAAAAAGAAAACTGATTTAACTGAAGAAGAAATAAAAAAAAGAAATAAATTAAATGAATTAATGGATTTACCAGATGAAGAATTATATGAATATTTTGATTTTGAAAACTCAATAAAAAATTGGAATGATTATCTTAAAATAAAATTACCATATAATGCATTAAATGAAATAAAAACAATAGATTATGATACAAAAGAACAAACATCATATATAAGAGGAAAGGATTTTTTACAAAATAAAAATAGTTCTTATTATGAAGATTTTGAAGATAATTTTAGAAAACAATTAGAAGATTGTGATAGATTAGAAATATTACATTTTAATATGGATTATAATTCTTTATGGGGAGGAATAGGTAATTATATGTTAGAAAATATTCACGAAATGATTCCTAAAAATATTAGATTAATTAATGGATATGATGATAATATTATTTATAATGATATTAATGGTGTTTTTAATATTGAAAAATTTATTAATAATATCTGGTTTTTAAGTGATTTATTAGATATTGATGGTGGAAATGTTATTTTTAATCCTATTTATATTAAAGACAATAAAAGTTGTATTAAAGAATTATTTGGATATAAATTTAATGAAAATGAAGAAATTGATTCTGTTTATAATTATTATTTTTCTTCTTTTTGCTCTTTACAATTACAACTTTTATATATGCCTTTAAGAAGTAAATTATATGCTAAATCTTCTTATATTCAAAATTTATTAACTAATGAATCTGTTTTAAATTTAATGGAAAGTGATTTATTTTTACTACTTGAAGATGTTAATAATAAATTACCTAAAGAATTATATACTAATGGTTATTTAGTTAATTTATCTAGGAATGTCCATGATAAAAAGTTTTCATGGAAAACACTTTTAGAAATGGGAATTCATTTAAATAAATTTAATTCTACTATTTGTTTTGGAATGGAAAATAATTATAAAATATTAAATCAAAATTATGATATTTTTCTCAATAAATTATCTTATGTTATATTTAATTCTGAAGAAAAATTTCCTCTTCCTATATGTTATCCTAGGAAATATTATAAAATATTAAGTGAAAAGAATTTATATAATTATATTGATTCTATGAGTTGTTTAACTAATAATAGACCTTTTATTGATTATGCTATTAAAAATTTAAAAAATTTTAAGAAAGATTATAAAACTTATGAATTATCTACTTTAAAATATTTAGCTAAGGTTGATAAAGATAAGCAATTTGATTATAAAGATAAATGTGAATCAATTTTTAATATGATTTATATATATCAAGATTTAGCAGAAAATATGTTAAATATTTTTGATGATGAAGAATCTGATGATGAACCAGATATTTAAATAATAAATTAAATATAATAAATTCACATAAAATAAAGTAAAATCACTTATTAAAGTATATATTTAAAATTATTAAAAATTCGAAATAAATAAATTATATAATATTTTTATGTTCAATTAATAGATAATAATTTTTTTATATATATAAAACACATTCTAGTTTAAATTATATTTCATTTTTTAAAAAGAAATTATGAAAAATTATCTTTTGATTTATATTTTGAAATATTTTTATTTTTATTTCTTCCTTTATCATTATTTAAATTAAATGATTGAGTCATATTATTATATAATCCTTCCATAGTATTTATAACTCTTGATTGATTTTTATATTTTTTAGCTGAATTTTTAAGATTATTGTTGTTATTATTATTAGTATAATTATATATATTTAAATCTGTTCTTATATTTTTTCCTGATTGAGCTCTTATTGCTTTTTGTCTTTTTTCTAATAATATATTTTCCCTTTGTTTTATTCTTTCTAAATCAATTTGATCAAATATACTTTTATATTTATTATGATTATTTTCCTTTGATGTTGTTTCTGTTTTTAACTTTTTCCTTTTTCTATATTCATTTAATAAAACTTCATTTTTCTTTTTATTGATTAAATATAAATTTTTTTCTTTTTCTTTTTGAATTTTCTCTTCGATTTTCTGTTTTTTTAAAATTATATTTTTTTCTAAATTTTTTTTATCTTTCCATTCTTTAACTAATAATTTTTTTTTATTTTCAAAATCAGAAGAGTTTTTTTTATTTAAGATATTATTTTTTTTCAAATTGATAATTTTATTTTCATCTTCAATATAGGATAAAAGTTCTTGATATTTTTTAACTAATATTTTCTTAACTTCTTTTAATTGAGAATATTTTTCAAAATTTCTAATATGATTTTTATGTTCAGAAGAAGGAATATAAGGAATTAAACTACATAAAGAAGTTAAAAATTCATAATTAGAAATATTATTTTGAAAAGAATTTCTTAATTCTAAAAATAATTCATGTTCTTTTTGTTGCCAACCAAGATTATTTCCTCCTATTTTTTTTTCAATTATATTTGTTATATTTTCTATTATATCTTTTATTTCTTTTAAATCAGAATTATTTGATTTTTCAATTATATTTTCTATATCACTTATTGTTATATTATTTATTTCATTTTCTATTAATCCTATATTATTCATTATATTATTTATGTATTTGTTTATTAAATCAAAATTTGAATTATTTGATTTTTTTTCTTTTTGCTTTTTTTCTTTTTGAACATTTAATAAATTTTGAGTTTTTATTTCTTTTTCTTCTAATTTAAATAGTTCTTCAAAATCTTTTGAATAATTATTTATTTCTTTTTCTAATTGTTTTTCTTCTTCAAGTAAATTATCATATTTTACTTTTAAATCTTTTTTTATTTTATGAAATAAATCATCTATTTTTTTCATTTTACTTTGAAAATCAAAATTATTTGCTCTTGTTATTGTTTTTTCTTGAAAAAATGAAAAAGCTTCATAAATATAGTTTTTAAGTTGTCTTTCAATTTTTTGGAAATTTGTTTTTTCTTTTTCACTATCAATTTTAATTAAGGTTTGATATAATTTTAATAAAGAATAATCATCTTGAAGAAATGTCTTTATTAAATTATTTTCTTCAGTTTTAAATAAATTTGATAATTTTTTATATTCTTCATTCCATTGTGTAATTGTGATTTGCATATCCATAGAAATTTTAATTGATAAGAAAAAATTATGAATTAAAATTTTAAAATTTTTAAAAAATTAATCAATAATAATTATCAAAATTAAATAATAAAAGGTTGGAAGATTCATGCTTATTCAATTAAATTTAAATAAAACAAATTTTTAAATAATAATTAATTGAATTAATTAAATTTTTTCCTAAACATTTTATGAAACTTAATTTCATTTAATAAGAGATTAATTTATAAATATACATTAAAATATATTGTTTTATTTTTAATGTAAAATAATGTAACAAATATATTGTCTTTTTTTTAAAAGATAAGGATTAGAAATATTTGTTTAAAATATATTCATTTTTAATTTTAAAAAATATTTTAATTTCTAAAATAAACACATGTTTGTTTAGTTTTTAAATAAATGTTTATTAGAAATTTAAATTATTGTCAAAAAGAAAATAATATTGAAATAAGAAGAATAAAACCTCATAGATCTGATTATAAAATTTATTTAATGAATATTGAACAAAAGAAATCAAACAATTTATCTTTAAATATTCAACACAATAATAAAAAATATGATTTTAATAATTTTGGATTAGATTCAGAAGGAAATAATTTAGTTTTTTTAAAAAAAATAAAAAGTAAATTTGTAAATTTAGGGATTTATAATTATAAAGAAGATAAATTAGTGTCTTTAATTCCAATTGAATATATTAATGAATCAAACATAAAAGAATATATTTTTGAAGAAGAAAGATTTTTTTTGAAAAAAATTTTTACGAATTTATCTTTTTTAAATTTAAATAGAAATACAAATAATATTTTTATATCAAAAAAAATAATATGTATTCAATCTTTAAACAGAAAAAATTTTATATTTATAAACAATAATTCTAATCATAAACAAAGTTTATACAAACTTGAAGATATATTATTAAAAATAACACAAAATCATATTGACTTTTCTTTTAAGCTTTCTCAAATAGAAGAAATAAATCATAATATTATAAATTTAAATACACCCAAAAATATTTTTATGGATAATTCTTCTATTGAATATAGTATAAATTATAATATAATTTTTAAGAATGAAAAAGATTTAATGCTTGTTTTTCTAATAAAAAATAATAAAGAATTAAGAGATTATATTCTTATTTTTCATTTGATTTATGAGAATGATGAACTATTATATATCATTGAAGATACTTTAGAAATTGATTTAGGCTATTATAATAATTCAAATGTTATTTCTTTTCATGTTAAAGGAATAAATCATTTTTTATGTTGTTCTATAAGTTATGATAATAAAACTTTTAAAATTGTATTTGTTAATCTTAAAATAAAATTCTTTAAAATTTTATTTTCTGATGAATTTTTAGTTAAAATTGGGAAAAAGAATTCAAAAGATTTGAATTTAATTTCAGATATTTTTTTCAGTAATAATTATTGTATAATCAATATTAATTTTACAAATTTAGTTTTAATAAATTTAGAGTCTCTAAATTTTTGTTTATTTCATTATAATAATTTATCTTTCTTTCATTTAAATTTAAATGATGTATTTAAAGGAGAAAATAATAAATGCCTTTTTTGTTATATTCATTCAAAAAATGACCAAATTTCTTTAATTATAATTACTAAAAAAGAAAATAAAAAAATTACTTTTGATATTAAAAATGTTTATTATAAATATTTAAATTATTCAGAATTTTATAATATTCTAAATTCAAAGCAAATTACAAAGAAAACAATAGATTATATATTTAGTTTTGATTTTAAAAGTATATATTTCTTTCTTATTTATTTAAATAAGTTTTATAATAGTAATTCTATTTATTTAAATATTGAACATATAGATTATTTATATGCTAAAATTCAAAATATTCTTCAAAATAATTTTATTAAGAGAAAAATCATTAAAAATATATTATTGATAAATCCTTTATTACATTCTGGAATTTTTTCAAAGTTTATTTCATTTTCTTTTACTACATTAAAATATGAAGATTTTTTATATGAAAATTTTATTTTTGAAAAAATAAATAAAAAATCATGCTCTTTAAATGAAAATAATGAATCAATATCAATATATAACATTAGTATATATGAAAATTTATTTTTTAAACAAATTATATTATGTATTCTTTATGATTTATTTAGTAAGAACACTGATAATAAAAAATTATGGATTTTTATTAATTCATTATTTAAAACAAAAAATGAGAGAAAAGAAGTTTATCAAATAATTAAAAATATTTTAATCAATCAATCCAATCAATATAAATTAGGTTTAATACATAAAAAGAAAAAAAACATAAAAGAATTACTAAATCAAAAGAAAAAAATAGAAATATTTAAAACTTTTAGAAGTATATGTGTGAATAAAAATAATAATTTATTATTTAAATTAGCTTCACTTTTACAATCAATATATAAGGAAAGATCTTTGTTTAAAATTACTGAATTTCTTTATTTTCTAATAATCAAATATTACATTAATGAAAGAAAAAATAAAATCAATAAAATTTTTGATTCATTTAATATACTTGATATTTTAATAGATCTTGAGGATGAATTATCTTTTAATTTAATATATGATAAATATTTTTTATTTAATTTTACAAACAAATTTGAAGAAGAACCTATTTTCATTAATATACTTTGCATTATTTTTAATAGAACAGAAAGAATTTTTTCTAATAAAGAATTTTTATTTAATGATAATAATAATTTCCAAATAATTTTCATATATTTATTACATATAATAAATTGTTCTTTTCTTGGTAAATTTCCAATCAAAAATAAATTAGTTTATTCTTTTAAAGAAGAAAATTTATTGAATAATAATGTTAATATTTCAGATAAAATTTATCATTACATAGTAGATTTTATTTATAATTCTAATTTTTTTCAATTAATTGATTCACAATATTTTTCTATTAATTATTTTATATTAGTTTATGAAAAAATTCTTATAATTTCTTCATTCCAAAATTTAAAAGAAAAGCTAGTTTTTGATTATTTTACAAACATAATAAAAAAAGCAAATGAAATTATTGATGATATTATTTCTAAAATATTAACACAAATTACAAATCAATTAAAATATAAGAAAAAATATTCAAAAGAATTAAATTTTTTAAATGATATTATTCTTTCAGAAACTAATATTGTTTTCTATGAAGAAAATACTTCAATTAAAATAAATGAATTATTCAAAATCTTACGTCTGTTAATTTACTTCATTTCTTTTTTTTTAACTAAAATTTCAAATAATCAAGGAAATAAATTATTGAAAATAATGTTTGATAAAAATATAAAAAAACAAAAATTAATTCCTTTATCAAATTTATTTAAAAAATCTCTTATAATTTACTTTATATCAAATGATATCTTTGAATTAATATCTTTAATAAATAAACGATTTATGGATGATAATGATTATTTAAAAATGATAATCTCTTTATTACATTTAAGTTATTTTTACAAAAACAAAAATCCATCAAATAAAATAATATTTATGAAAGAGATTGTTGATTATTGTTATAATAAAATTGAAAAAGAAAAAAGTATAAATATCAAATTAGAAAATTTACTTCAAATTTATGGAACTTTTGATTTTGGAGATTCAAAATTTCAAGAAAAAGTAGAATTCATTAAAAAAAATATTAAAAATACAAAAATATTAAATTCAAATTCTCTTTTTGATTATTTAAAAAAAAATGATTTTAGCTTTGATTTTTTTATAGATGATTTTATTAATTTATTTTCAAATAATAATATAAGAGAAATATATATTCAAAATTATAAAGTATTTGAAAATGAAATTATTAAAAATTCAAGTGAAGAATATGATAATCTTTTAAGATTATTTGATTTAAAATTATTTTTTAATTTAAATAATGAGAATATTTATAAAAGTATTGAAAGAAATACTTTAATAAATGAAAAAATAAAAAAGAAAAAAATTAAAGATTATGTTGAAAAAGTAATTAATTTAGATCAAAGTTTAATAAATTTATTAAAAAACAAGTTAAGTAAAAAAGATATAATTGATTTTAGTCAATATAAAATAATTATAGAAGATAAAACAATTAATAATAATAATACAGTTTATTCACATGATAAAAGTTTAATTATTCCAAACCAAAACAATAAAGATGAATCTGAAATAATATTTGATGAAAATATTAAAATAGATTTCAAAGAAGATAATTTAAATTTAAAAAATAAAAAAGAAACAATTAATTCAAATGATTCTATTTTAAAAAAAGAAAAAGAAGTATCTGAAATTACACAAAAAAATGAATCAAATTTAGAAAAATCTTTTAATGAGAGTGATTTAAAATCAAATAAAATATCTGCAAATACCCAATTTAGTGAAAATAATAATAAGAACACAAATAAAAAACCTTCAGAAACAGAATTAAAGTGTAAATATATATCTTTAAAATTATTATTACGTTTTTTCAAAAAAAAATTTTTTGAAATAAAAGACCTAACTTTCAGATTTTTAAAAGGAAAATTTTACATTAACAATGTAAATATAATAGAAACCTTAAATGAAATAACAATACATCCAACAAACCACAATATAAGTAAGTAAATAAAAAAAATAATCAATAAATAAATAATAAATAATATATATTAAAGTAAATAAAAAAACACATATTAGAAAAAAAACTTTTCAAAAAAAAAAATGAAATTCCCTAAAATTTCAATTTTTTTATATAATTTCCTATTCCTAAAAACATTAGAAAGGGAAATTTATATATGTACAGAAAAAGATTTAGCAGATTTCCAATGTTTAGACCAATCATATTTAGGGACAAATATAATCAATTTTTTAACAAAATGTAAAAGAGGAAAAATGTGTCAAATATTATCAACATCAAAATTAAATAATAATATAGGAATGTGTGTTTCAAAAATAGAAAAATTAATGCATTCGGAACCATGTAGAAGAGATATTCAATGTTCATCAAATGAATGTAAAATGAAAAGATGTTCTGGTTATTCTTTAAATAGAAAATGTGATCCAAACAGATTTCAATGTTTAAAAGGATTAATTTGTTCGTATGATAATAATTTAAAGTATAATTCTTGTCAAAAACCAAAGAAAAAATACGATAATTGTAATAATAATTTAGAATGTCCTTTAGGAACAATTTGTTCTATTTCTTCTATTGATAATTATAAAGATAAAAAATGTATTGAAATTGCTTCTGTTAAAATAGGAGAAAAAGCTAGTGATAAATTAGTTTGTGAAAGTGGAGATTTATATAATAATATTTGTGTTAGAAAAGGTAAAATTATTAATAATTGTGGCTATAATGGTAATGATAAAGATAAATGTGATATTGAAGTTATTTATAATCATAATAATATTATTGTTGAAAAAGTTAATTGCTTACTTTCTAGTTTAGGAGCTTATTATTGTCCTAATAATACTATTGAAAATAATTTTTTAAAATATATTAATGTATATAAAAAGAAATTAAATAAAATTAATCAAGATAATTTTCTTATTGAAAGGTATAGATTTAGTTTAAATAATTTTGAAGTTTCTAAAACATTTTTCGAGTATAATTATTGGAATTTAATTATTGATGCTGATGATTGTGCTTATCAATATTTTTTTACCATTAATATCAGCAGAAGAATTAAATTTTCAATTTTATGTTTTTTAATTATATTTGTTATATATTAAATAATTTTTGAAATA
>JAEEGK010030974.1_pt1 | contig 10569 bp, 18 predicted proteins | sample 8958771 | NCBI WGS metagenome assembly JAEEGK01 (sample SAMN16246547, study PRJNA631951) | gut metagenome | biome: gut microbiome; feature: rumen; material: SC-attached | host: Bos | place: Iran: Karaj | collected 2018-10 | reverse complement strand
ACCCCGGGCCTATCGTTTTTCTTGAGACCCCCTTCCGATTCCGAAATCTCCTTTTGCCGAGTAACGTCTACAAAGTAAATTCCTAAAATGTTAGGGTAAAACCTTAGTACGAAGATGGTATTCGGGAGAGGCTTCGGACATAGAAGCCGTGAGAGCCCAAAGAACTGATTTTCCCACGAAGATAAAATTTTATTTTCATTATGAGCAATATCCAACGGGTGAAGCTGCCACCCACCAAACCTGACTGCTGCGCCAAGTGCCCGCTGCTGGGACTGGTGCCGAAGTCGGCTGACAAACCGCGATACTCGAAGAAGAGTCACCTGTGCATCGGGCTTCAGAAGGCGATGACCGAGGACAAGGCGAACAAGCGCGAGAGTGAATGCACCGACCCGAAGCACCCGCTACAGCGTCCGTGCGATTTGCATTGGGACCGATGGATGACCTACCCCCATCAGATTATCAAGGTGAACAAGGCTCTCTATCGTGACAGCCGCGACCCCTATCTGGAAACGAGACAATACACTATTGATTTCGACGATTGATATAAGGAACGGAGAGTGGAACTTGACTACGACCAACGGATAAGCACGGGAGCGTTCTACACCCCGAAGATGTGGGCTGACTTCTGCGTGGAACGATTGCACAGAGTATTGCCGACATTCGAGGGCTTCACGTTCTACGACCCTGCGGCTGGTGAGGGCGCACTACTCGACGCACTGCCAGACGGCACGGACTGCTATGCTTCGACCATTGAAAGCAAGGATGTGGAGATACTGAGGGCCAAAGGTTACGAGGCGGAGCAATTCGACTTTCTGACCATGAACACCCGCTTTCTTCATCCGAACATCTTGGCAGCATCGGAAGAGGGTACGCTGGTCGTGCTGACCAATCCGCCTTACTTCAAACTGCCCGCCGACCGCTACGCATTGATGAAACGGCTATACCCAGCGCATTGTGCCGACAGCGTTTGCATGTTCCTACTTCGCATCGTGCGAGAGTTGCATCCTTGCATCCTTGCCACATGGTCGAAGATGGATATATACCAAGCGTTGATGTTGGCACCATTCCGCGAGGAGTTCATGCCGTCTGAAAGGCTGTTGGATGTCCCATGTATGACACCATCGAAATCGTGGGGACTGAAAGGGACGTTTCCCGTGGCTTTCTCCATCTTCGACGGTTCTTATTGGCAGAAAGAAAAAGAAATCAAACAATTAACATTATTCTGATATGACACAACAAGACTTTCAACAGAAGGCGAAGAAAGCCGCCAAGGAGTTTGCCAACAAAAAGAAGGTGGCTTCGCAACCCGAAACGCAGTTTGTGAAGGGTGCGCTCTGGGCGTGGAATCTGTTGACGCAAGGGCGTGCGGTTGCCGACTATGAAGAGCAGTTGCGGCGCGACGTGTGCGACCGTTTCAAGATTGACGAGCCTGAGCAGTGGCAGGAGTTGCTTATCAGCGAGACCGCCACAATGATGGCCGACCGCGACGGGATGCAACAGGACATCATGACCGAGGGGCGACTGCTGGAGAAGTTCGACAAGAACATGAACCCCTACAAGGAGAGCAACCCGCTGTATGTTCACCTGAAGGAGTTGCAACGCTCCATCGGTATGCAACGCGAGCACCTGGGACTGACGGCGAAGTCGGCAAAGAAAATGGAGAGCCCCAAGACCCACGACGTGAAGGATGATCCAATCGGAGAATACTTTGAAGGGATAAGGTAAATTTGATAATTAAATAAAAGGAACTATGAACATTATGGAGAAGGCTCAAAAGAGAGCCATTTTAATGATTGACTCGGAGTATGTGTTCAACGACATATACTTCACCACCGAGGAGGGCATGACCTCCACAAGCGCACAGCACGTTTCGGCAATGGCCAACGTGATGGTACAGGACATCAAGCAGCACATTATGGGGCTGCGACTCTACGAAAAGAGCATCCGAGTGATAGGTGATGCCGAAGTGACGGTTGAGACTGTGAACAACACGCTGCCAGAGATTGCCGAGAGCGTGAAGCAGATATGCAAGGCGAATGCGCTGATTGCATGGCTGCGCGAGGCAGTGAAGGAGCGCGAACAGGCACAGAAGTACGTGTCGGACATGTCGCTCGATGACTGGATGAAGAAACAGGGCATCGAGAAGCCAGCCATACCTCAACCGCCACAGATGCCACGCATCAACTTCCAGGACTACAACACCATCCTCGACACAGGGCTGACGGTGAAAGAGTACAACCGCTTTGTGGAACTGAACTCTGCGCTGGCCGTCTATGGCGAGATGATCCACGAGAAGGGACTGCTGACACGTCAGAAGTCGGAGTTAGCTCGCATCATGCAGAACCCAACGGAGGTGAAAGAGAGCGGGCGAGACACCATTATCACCACTTACAAGGTGGACGTGAATATCTCTGCCGACATCGACAACCTCTACACCGAATTGCAATCGGAGTACCGCAAGTTGCAAGCCGAGAAGAACGGCATCGAGGCCAAGTTCTCCAACCTTGCGATGGACTACCAGACGCGCAAGAATGATGAGTGGAAAGCGGCCAAGGCTCAGTATGACCGCGACCTTCAGAAAGTCAACTCCGAACTGGTAGGCATTCAGACGCAGATGCAAGAATGGAAGAAGCAGCGGCTTGAAGAGTTGGCCGCGCTGAAAATCATCATCCCCGACGCGCTGAAACCTCTATACAAGGAGTTGAAAGTAAAATATCTATAAACTGAAAAGAAAGACAGCCGGATAATGTCGGACTGACCGCCTGACGGGAAACCGACATGAACACGCGGCATGAGCAGAGCGTTTTGATGGTATCGTAAACCATCATGTTTGCAAAACATTATAAAAAAAGACGCTTTGGTCGACGTATCGCAGGTTCGAGCCCTGCCACCTACGGGCGTAGTGTAGTGGTAACACGCGTCATAGTCACACATCACACTGCTGGCAAACCTTACGCCTTCGGGCAACGCTTACGTTCACGCTGCCAGCGGTGGTTCACGTTTATGTTTTCGCTAACGTTTTCGTGCTGCCCGTGCCAAATGGTCCGGCTTTCTTTTTACTTAAAACAAACCACATCATGCAACAATCACTCGAAGAGATACTGCGCTCGAAGATGGCGGTGCCGGTGAGCATCAAGGGCAAGGAGGGGGCCACGGTGATGCCCCTGGAGGCTATCGCTATGTCCATTATGAACAATGCGATGAAGGGGGACCTGGCGGCGGCTAACTTCATCCGGCAACTCACCGGGGGCTCGGGGCGCGACGCGCAGACGGACGAGGCGAAGGCGAGGGAGAGGCTGCTGGCGGTGGTGGCGGAGTTGCGCTCTTGCTTGGTGGCCGACGGGCTGGTGCCTGCCGAGGGTTCGCCGGAGCTGGAGCTGTTGGCGGTGGAGTTCTCGACGCTCAGGCGCATCGCGGCGCTGCTGATGGCGGAGGGTCACGCGGACATAGTGGTGACGGCGACGAAGCAGGAACTGAGCTCGACGAACCGCACGTACAACGACCTCGTGAAGCTCTTCTCGCAGCACATGCGGGACTACCGGCAACAGCTGATTCAGGCGAAGATCATGCGGAGGACGTAAATAAACTGATTAAATAAAAGGAACTATGAAGAGAATACTCGACGCATGTTGCGGAGGCAAAATGTTTTATTTCGACAAGCATGACAAATCGGTGCTGTTTCAGGACATCCGCAAAATTGATACTACACTATGCGACGGACGGAAGTTCTCGGTTGACCCCGACGTGCTGGCCGACTTCAAGTCTATGCCATACCCAGACGGAACATTCCGCATGGTAGTGTTCGACCCTCCGCATCTGAAGTACACAGGCTCGAAGAAAGAGGCTGAGAACTGGCAAATGGTGAAATACGGATGGTTGCCAGCACACGGGTGGAAAGATGTTCTGAGACGTGGCTTTGCCGAATGCTTCCGTGTGTTGCAAGATGGAGGCTTTCTTATATTCAAGTGGAACGAGACCGACATCAAGGTGTCGGAAATTCTCGCCCTCACACCATATAAGCCAGTCTTCGGTCATATAAGCGGAAAGCGTTCCAACACCCATTGGATATGTTTTACCAAAGATGACGCACATCTGGAACGGACATTGTTCGACCCGTAATTCTTCACTCTTAACTATTCACTTATAACGACAATGAAAGAACAAGTAATCGACATCGAGGAGTTGGCGCAGGACGGGCACAACTTCAACAAGGGTAACGAGCAGGGGCAGGAGCTCATGGAACGCTCGTTCAAGGAACTGGGGGCAGGGCGAAGCATCCTGCTCGACAGAAATGGTAACATCATAGCGGGCAATAAGAGCCAGAAGGCTGCCATCGCTGCGGGTATCAAGCGGGTGCGTGTCATCGAGACCACGGGCGACGAGCTGGTGGCGGTGAAGCGTACCGACGTGGACATCGACTCTGCCGAGGGCCGCAAGATGGCGTACCTCGATAACATGACCACGCAGGTGAACCTGACGTGGGACGTTCGAGCCCCCTTGCGTAAAGGGGGCGGCTTACGCAGGGGTTGCGGCATCGCTGCGTGACACTTTTTCTTCTTTGAACACGAATTATCACAAATTTACACGAATTAAACCATAATTAGGAACTATGGCAAACGGATATTTAGGCGACCAACGCATACGGGAAATGGAAAGCCTAATGCGTAAGATGTGCCAGCAGAAGGGCTACGACCTCGACACGGCTTTCAAAGGGCTGTTAGATTATCTGCTGTGGCTCTTCGACCCCGAAGGAAACAAGCCCGACGGGTGGCGGTTCGACGCAGACGATAGCGAGATGTTCCGTCAGATGTCGCAAGCGTGGGCACTGACGATGGAGCGCGAACTGAAGGCGGGACAATGGTACGATGCTTTCGGCGACCTCTACATGGCTTTGCATCCTGGCGGTGGTGGAAAGGCGCAATTCTTTACACCGCCAAGCGTGGCTACGGTCACGGCTCACTCCTGTCTCGCTGGCTTAGACCTCAAAGAGGCAAAAGGCACGGAGACCACCTTCGGCCACCGCATCACCATCAACGACCCAGCCGCAGGTTCCTCGCGGATGCTGCTGGCTGGTGCCGTCATCTTTCGTCAGATGCAGCACGACCAACTGGGCTACGATGCCATCAAGCAGTCGGCATACAGGCCGTATCTTGTGGCTGAAGACCTCGACTACAACTGCGTGAAGATGTCGGCCATCAATATGGCGATACACAGCTGTTTCGGCGAGTGCGTTTGCCACGACACGCTTTGCGAGCCGGGCACGGTAAGGCTCGGCTACATCGTGAACGAAATGATGTGGCCGTTCCCTACCGACATTCCGAGCATACGACGATACACCGACCCAATGCGATTCGTCAGCACTCGAATGTGGCAGCAGCGCAAACAGCAGCATGAGAATGAACCCGAACAGAGTCAGGAAAGTGTCGGAGCAGACAGCAACAACGTTGCGCCTGCTCCAACTCTTTCCGACCCTGTTCAAGCAGAGAAACCCAGACAACCGCAACAACTGACACTATGGTAACGCTCAAACAACTCTTTCAAGTGTTTGGCCACGACCCGAAGTGGGGACGGTTGGCCACGCAGTCGGCACAACCGATGGTGTCAGTCTTCATGCGAAAGCTGGGCGACACGGACATCACGACGCTGACCGACTTCGACATCGAAATGCAACTGGCCATGAGCGAGCAGCCCGAAGACCGCAAGGTGAAGGCTCGTTCGTGTATGCACTACCTGCTGCGATGGGCACGGGAGCAGGGCAAGGAGGTGCCGCAGATAGCGCACCCGTCAGAGATTAAGGAACAGGAAACCAAAAACGAGAAAGACAATGCCGAAACTGACACTGAATTACGCTTGCATCGTGGACGTGATGCAAGTAGAGCCGAAACCGACGGACAACCAAAGGAAGAACCGAAAGGTGATACTTCATGTGGACGAAGAAGACCTGTTCGACATGTTCGACCAGCTGAACCCGAAGAACATCATCAAGTATCTCGACATGAGGGGAATCAAGCACCGCGAACCAGCAAATCTCGTGGTGAAGGTGAAACCCGACGCAAGCGGACTGAAACTAAGGCACAGCCTAAAGCGAGTGGCGCAGGAACTAAGGAACGCAAGAAGCAAGACGGGCGAAGTTACATAAAGCCCGAAAAGAAGGTAGCCGACAATCACCACGAACATGCGGACGCTCTGCAAGATTACAACGATGGCGAGAACATCAACATCTACGACTCCGAGCATCCCCAGGGCAGACGTTCGACGGGCACCATCTACCCCGACAACGCATCGAAAGGATGGAAGAACGGCAAACGAGTGTTCAAGGACTGCTGGCGGGCTGAAATCACGATAGCAGGTCAACGCTTTCGCCATCGTTCAAAAGATCGTGATGACTGCGTGGCATGGCTCAAAGCCGTTAAGCAAGGCAAGATTAAGCCCACCGATAACAAGGCCGACTGGTGGCGCATGGAGCAGCACAAGGAGGAAGAGGCACGCATCGACGAGCTGATTGTGTCAGCAGCCGAAGAAGCCAACATCGTGTATGAATATCGGCAGACGGGCGACACCGAGATACTCTACAACTATTGCATCAAAGCCCTGCTGCCTCACATGGTCTATTATTGCGCCCACACCTTGCACCTCGGACGTGACCGTTCGCTGACGTGCTCACGTCAGGCCGTCGGGCTCATCCTCACCAAGATAGTGGGAGGCCGCCCCGTCACCAACATCACGTTCACCTGTAAGCGTATGCTGAGAACGTACAGGAACCGAGGCGATTTTTGGTACTACGACAAAGCCCCCGAAGTGGTCAAGCTGATGGTGAACCGCATCGACATGTCGGCACTCGCTGACCTCTACAAAGTAACTAAGGATAGAAGAATATGACGACAATCAAGTGCAAATGCCCGAAGTGCATTCAGAATGATAACGGGCATTGGTGGTGCCAGCGGTTCAACGACTTCACCGATAAGGAGAACGTGGAACTCTGCCGACAATATCCAATGAGCGAGTAAACAACGAATTGAACGAATTATAAGGAACTATGGAAAAGGAAGAAGGCAAAATCTTTATTGTGACGACGGGCGAATATTCAGACTACAGCATCGACCGCGTTTTCTCCACACGACAAAAGGCGTTGGAGTATCTTGACACGAAGGACAACCGATACACGTTGGAAGTCTTCGACGTTGACGAACCGATTGAGCGCAAGACGCAACTCTACGAAATCAGCTTTGAACTCGACAAGAAGAAGGTGATTGACGTTGGCATCTATTGGGACGCATCCTACAAGGACATGATCCACATTGGCGGGCGATACTTCAACACCCGCAAGACGATCGACATCTACGTGGAGAGCGACAGCCGCAAACGTGCGCTGAAAATTGCATCGGAACGCTACGGAGCCATCATAGCAGGCGAACAGACCATGTACCCATATTTGCGTGTCGGAGTGCTCAGGCATTACGGCAATATGGTGCCTGCCTATTTCGACTTCCATACAGGCGAGTTGGTGCTGTTTGATGACCAGCAACTGGCAGTCGAACTGCCATCATTCATCAAGGTTAAACGAATAGAGAAAAAGAAATGAATCTTACAATCCCATTTATTGTGTTAGCCATCATGTTCGTGGCGGTCGTTATTGGCTGGAGCGAGACATGGAAAAAGAAGGAGCACTATCGGTGCCGAGTGTTTGACCTGACGGACGGCAAGGAGGGCAGCAATCTTGTGAAGGTTGTGCCCGACACCCCACCGCCACCGACACCACCTGAGAAGCCAGCGGCACCAGAGGGAATGTTTCGCCCGTTGCTGACTGAGTGGTTCGACTGCGGCTATTACGGATGCTTCCGCAAGAGTTACGTGGTGAACTTGACGAAGAACCCGAACGACACCATCAATGTCGTATTGGTCAACGGCACAAGCATCAACACGGGTCTGAAACTCGACCAAGTGAAAGACGTGCTCGGTGTTCACTATATGCCGAGCATGGAAGAAGAATTGAAACGTTGGAACAAATAACCCAAAGGAACTATGACAGTAGAAGAAATCAAGGCCAAGCACCAGCCTCGCCAACTGGAGAACCAAGTGGAGTTCGAAGCTATCATGTCGGACATCAATCAGCAGCAGGGTGAACTGAACCGCCCGCTCATCGACCGCAAGATGGAAATCGTGAAGCAGCGCGAACTGCTCAACATTCAGAAGCAGGCCATCAATCAGCAGTTGTCGGCATTGTCGGCAGAGTATCAGGACATCGAGGCAAAGGCAAAGGCTATCAATCGCCCGTTGCACGACCTCAAACACGAATGGATTACGCTCAATCCCCGTGAACGTTTCATTAAACCGAAAGAATGACGACAATCAAGTGCAAATGCCCGAAGTGCATTCAGAATGACAACGGGCACTGGTGGTGCCAGCGGTTCAACGACTTCACCGATAAGGAGAACGTGGAACTCTGCCGGCAGTATCCAATGAGCGAGTAAACAACGAATTAAACGAATTGAACGAATTTATGAGCAAGAACGAAGAGATAGCCGGATTCCTCAGACAGAGGATGGCGGCTGAAATGAAGCGATTCCATGAATTTGCGGACAACATGAACGGACGCGCTTACTATGGCGGTTGCATCCTCGTTCAGTTTAAGGACGGCACAACCGACGAGTATCTGCTACGGCCTGAGGATTGGCAAGACGTTATCAACTTTGCACAAACCCTTTGCACCAAACGTACAAAGGAGTGTCAAGAGAAACTGAAAGGCTATGAGTGAGAAACTGAAACGAGTACGATTCCGTAAGGATGGAAAACTCGACATCGAATATGAAACTGAGGACGGACGGACAGAGATAGCCGAGGGTTGTACGATTCACATCGACACCGACCCGAACAGTGGCGAAGAATTTCCCGTAACGTTTACAGTACACAAAGGCGAACAATATCTGATAAAGGACACAAATTGAACGAATTGAAGAGTGGATGAGTGGCCGAAATCCGTAACCGTAAGGTTCTCGTTAATGGGTAATGCTAATACGATGTAGCAGCCTCGTAAGAGGTCGTCGTGGGGTTCGAATCCCCACCTCTTCAATTTTCATAAACAACTAACAATGATAGAACTCGACACCATCTATAACGAAGATTGCCTACAAGGGATGCAACGCATACCAGACGGCTCAGTCGATTGCATTATCTGTGACCTACCCTACGGCACAACGGCTTGTACATGGGATAGCGTGATAGAACTCGACAAGTTATGGCAGCAGTACAATCGTGTTATAAAGCCGCATGGTGCAATCGTATTGTTTGGGCAAGAGCCATTCAGTACGATACTGCGAATGAGCAACCTCGACAACTGGAAATACGATTGGATATGGGATAAGAAGAGCAAGCAAGGCTTTCTCAATGCAAAGAAGAGACCGCTGAAGCAGCACGAACTTATCAGCGTATTCAGCAACGGAACGCCTGTCTATTATCCGCAGATGATAACGAAAGGCAAGCCCCGTCAAAAGGGTGCACCGAGTAAGCGTGTAGGTGATGGCGATAGTGCCTACGGAAAGTTCGAGTATCTTCCGCAAGAGAAGAATAACACGTACTATCCATCGAGCATATTGGAGTTCAGCAACGCATCGCATGTCGATGTATGGCATCCGACACAAAAACCCGTCGATTTGGTTTCGTATCTCGTAAAGACCTACACCAACGAGGGCGACACGGTGCTCGACAACTGTATGGGCAGCGGCACGACCGCCATCGCTTGCATCAAGGAGCGTCGGCACTTCATCGGCTTTGAACTGAACAAAGAGTATTTCGACAAGGCTTGCAAGCGCATCGACTGGGAGCAACGACAACTCACATTATTTTAATATTCACAATTAAACAAAAGGAACTATGGCAAATCCAAAACCAGTACACACGCTGACACGATGGAAGGTGTTGAGCAACGAAGAGGCATCCGAACTGATAGACACGGGACGCATGCAAAGGAGAGTTGAAACGCCAATGGGGGCGAAGTCATTAACCAACAAGCAAATCTACGACATGCAGCAGGGACAACCGCTCTTCGTGGTGAGCAAAGGGCAATACATGATGCTCGCATGGCAGAACGGCCAAGTGGTAGCCTACGAGGTCGAAGAGCGAAAGCCTAAACCGCCCAAGTCGTTTGCACAGAAGGCGCGAGAGTTTTTCCGTGGCATGTTCCCGCTCACGGTGGGTGTGCTCATGCTGACATCGTGCGAGAATTTTGCCACTCGTAACTTTGGCGGTTCGCAGACTATCGAACTGGAGAAAGGTCAACGGCTTGTCGAAATCACCTTCAAGGACAACGACCTTTGGATTCTCACCGAACCGATGGACTCGGACTATGTGCCGAAGACCAAGACGTTCTACGAAGACAGCAATCTCGGAGTGATGCAAGGCAAAATCACCATCGTTGAGCAGCGGTAGCAAATTCTTCACTCTTCACTCTTCACTCTTCACTTTCCAAGAGTAAACCCCCGACGGCATTTCGCCCGGATAGTGGATAAAACCTTTAACGAGGTAAAAGCCGACACCTTTAACGAGGTAAAAGCCGACACCTTCTACGAGGTA
>JAEEGK010030972.1_pt1 | contig 10570 bp, 11 predicted proteins | sample 8958771 | NCBI WGS metagenome assembly JAEEGK01 (sample SAMN16246547, study PRJNA631951) | gut metagenome | biome: gut microbiome; feature: rumen; material: SC-attached | host: Bos | place: Iran: Karaj | collected 2018-10 | reverse complement strand
AAATGTAGAAGGCAGCGGAATTCCTCTTATTCAGAACGTCCGCTACAATGGCAACATTGAAGTAAACAAAATTGAAGTTGATGAACATAAATATATTGATAATGATAATGCAGGTGTAAAAACCTTCTGGGCAGAAAATCAGCAGATTTTTGGTGCAAGAGATGCGTCTGCATGGCAGGCCAGCTCGGACGGAATTATTTCTGTAGATGGTGTAGAAATTAAAATAAATCAGGGTGACAATATTTACGCTCTTGTTGCTAAAATTAATAATAGCGGCGCGGCTGTTAAAGCCAGTGTAGACCCTGTAAGAAATGCATTAAATCTTTCTACTACAGATGCACGCCAGTTATGGTTAAATGATGTAGAAGGAAATGCTTTGAATGAGCTTGGAATTATAAAGGATTCTTCTCAACGTCCTCCATACAATCTTGGAGACGGAGTTCGTGTAAGCGGCGGAAGCATGTTCGATACAGTAATTGCATTCAGAAATGCACTTTTAAGCGGCGACCACGAAATGATTGGCGGAAGGGTTCTTGGTGCACTTGATAAAGGAATCGACAGTCTTGTTACAAGAATTGCAAAGTCTGGTTCTGAATACGAAAGGGCACAGCTCAACGCAACAAGAAATTCAAAGCTTGCACTTGACGTTACTCAGATGGTAAGCAGAGAAGGGGATCTTGATTTTACAAAAGCTATTACAGATTTGAAAATGCTGGATTATACAAATCAGGCAACTTTAAGTCAGGCTGGAAAAATGTACAGTTCTACCTTGCTTAATTACATGAAATAACAAGCTGCAAATCTTACTTGATGGCTTAGGAGTATAAAATGGAAATAGTTACTAAAGCTCATGGTAAAATGGAAATTTCTGAAGATAGAATTATTACAATTCCAGACGGGCTTTTTGGTTTTGAAAAATACACAAAATTTGCACTTGTTGATTCTGATTACGAACCATTTTTATGGCTCCAGAGTACTGAAGATCCTAATCTTGCATTTTTAATTGTTGATCCATTCCTTATCTGTTCATATTACGAAACAGATATAGATGATGATTCTCTGGAAAAAATTGGGGTAACAAAACCGGAAGACATTATAATTATGACAATTGTAACTGTTCCTCATGACGGAAGTGCAATTACTGCAAATTTCCAGGGACCTTTAGTAATCAATAAAGTAAACAGAAAATGTGTTCAGGCAATTTTAAGCGATAACCGCTGGTCTACAAAAGTGAATATCATCGAAGCGCTAAACTCAAAAGGAGATAGCGTATGTTAATTCTTTCAAGAAAAATTGATGAAAAAATTAAAATCGGTGATAACATTACAATTACGCTTATTGATGTTCATGGCGACCAGGTAAAAATTGGTGTAGAAGCTCCAAAAAATGTAAAGGTTTTCCGCCAGGAAGTTTTTGATGCAATTCAGAGCGAGAACAAGGCCGCTGTTGTAGATACTCCGGAATCTGGAAACGAAAAGGCAATTAGTGCTGTAAGTGCATTAAGTAAGCTTCTTAAAAAATAACAGTCAGCTATTGAACAGGCCGCCGTGCTGCTTATCCGTTATTCAGTTTAATTTCTGCTTCACTTGCACGAAGGTAAACAGGACCATCATAATCTTCCAAAGGCTTTTCGTTATTTTCTATCATTTTTTCTGTAAGTCTTAAAATAGATTCAGAAGTATTGAATGAAAATTCTGGCGCAAAGAATTTATGATTTTTATTCTGCGCACAAAGCAATTCATATAATTTTTTACTGTCCGGTCCAAGAATCCAGAATTCTTCGTCATCTGCAAATTCAGAAATTTTTTCAATAATTTTTTCAACCGGATAATCATCATCCTTCATCAGAATATTTGAGCCGTTATAAATTGAACAGTAAAATTTTCCTTTGTTTGCATCTATGCAGGAAATAATATTTTTCCCGGTTTGTAAAAATGGCTCGGCATATACTTTAAGGGAAGAAAGGCCAAAGCAGGGAATATTGTAAGCAAACGTTAATGCCTTTAATGCTGAAAGTCCAAGTCTTAATCCTGTAAAACTTCCAGGCCCGATAGTTAACGCAGAATAATTTAATTCAGAAACATTTATTCCGGCAAGCGAAAGAGCATTCTGTAATGCCGGAACAATCATTTCTGATTGACGCATTCCTATATCAAATGTTGTTAATATTTTTCCTTTTTCAGTTTCAACACCAATTGAAAATTTTGAAACCGCACAATCCAATGCCAGTATATTCATAAATAAATCCTATTTAATTTCGCTGTGATTCCAGTTTTCTATTTCTATTTTTCTGCTTCCGTCTTCCTGTGGAGTGAGCCGTATAATAATTGTAGAAGAAGGCAGCTCATCCATAATTTTTTCGCTCCATTCAATAAGGCATACACCGTCGCCATAAATCATATCATCAGTTCCAAGGTTTATAAAATCTTCTGTGCCTTCCAGTCTGTAAACGTCCATGTGGTACAAAGGCATTTTGCCATAGTATTCACTGATAAGACAGAATGTCGGGCTGGTAATTTCTTCTTCAATTCCAAGTGCAAGCGCTATACCTTTTGTAATTGTTGTTTTTCCTGCAGCAAGAGTTCCCTGCAGAGCAATTACATCGCCTTTTTGGAGTAATGAACCGATTTTTTTTCCTAATTCAATTGTTTCTTCTGCAGAAGAAGTGTAGAACGTTAACAAGGAAGCCTTCCTTCAAGTTCTTCTGTAAGAATATATTCTATGAGTGCTTTTTTAACAGGAATGAGCGGATAATTAATTGGCTGTAAAAATGAAATTTCTATGATTTTTTTTCCAAACGGGCTGGTTTCAATACTAAAAAAGATTGGTGTATTTTCCTGGCTAGTTGGTAAATCAAGTGTCGCATCGCAAGTATATTTTCGCATGTAAAAAACTTCGCCATGTTCAGGCTTTATGTTTTCTAGTTTTACAACCTTCATATTCTTTCAATTTTACTACAGTAAATCCCTTTTTTCAAGTAATTAAAATTTGTAAAATTTGTTCTAAAATTTGTATATTGCAAGATAAATTTTATTTCTGGTTTTTGTAGAAATTTTCAGAAACTGAATATGCAATGCAAAATTTCCATTCTGAAGCTTTCTTGTCTTTTTTATAATTCCTACAATTTTTTCATCAATTCCATAATCAGGAACGGTAACACTAATATTCTGACCTTCTTTAATAGGAAGTGTTGTCTGAATACAACAACCGCCGCCCGAAATATTTGTCATTTTTCCAGAGTATTTTTTTTCGGAAAAAATATATTTTTCTTCTTCCTTCTGTGCAGATTTATTTACAGTAAGCGGATAAAAATCGCACTGAACATCGATAAAGTCTCTTTTAAAATGGCGCTGTGCCTGAGAGATTAAATGATCTGTATGAGTCAGGTACATTAAATAATTGTTATCAGGAGTTTCTTCATAACGAACAACTCTGGAAACAAGATTATATGCAAGGCCTTCTTTTGTTTTGTAAGTAAAACGCTGCTTACTTAAAGGTTCTGGTTTTTGCGGGGAATTATAAATGAACGGCGGAATTGCAACTATAAAAAAGTCCTTTGTAATTTTTTCTATTTTTAAAGGATAAAGTTCACCGTTCATATTTATAAATGTAATATTCAGGCCAACAGTCATTTGTCTGGTTGAAGAAATTTGCTTTCCCTGAGCAGCAAGTAATTCGAGCTTATATAAAATTACAAAAAAATCATTTATCTGATTTTCATCAAAACTGTTTGTTTCTTTTGCAAGATTAAAAGCCTGTCGGAATAAATCTGTAATTTCGGCATTAGATTTTATAAGATATCTGATATTATTGCATTCAGTTATCTTGCATATTTCCCAGAGAATTTTTTCATCTTCTTTTGTAAAGTGATTATGTTTACAAAGTTTTTCTACATCATCTCTTTTTGTTTTTCGATTCTTTTGTTTTTCAATGTATTTTTCAGATTTAAAGTATGAACTTATTGCCTTGTATATAAAGAAGGCAACCGAAAGAATTAAAATAAAAATAATAAGCAGCATTATTATGAGGAAAATTGGAGCAGTTTGTCTTGCTTCTAAAGGAGAACCTGAACCACCTTGAAAACTTTTTGCTGCAGCTTTAATAATGTAGCTTTCCATAGGAACCTCCCGTACAATCCGCCAGATAAATCAGATGATTCTTATTCTAAAAATCTTTTAACGCTTTAGAAATTGCTTCAAGACGAGGGCAAATTTCGTATTCAGACAAATCGCCTATCATTACAGTGTCGTTGTTTTGAAGGGCGTCTTCAAAATCTTTAAGAATAGGAGAGAAGTCTGCAAAAAAATCTTTAAATGACATTCCGTTTAAGGTAGTCTGTGTAAAGGTTTCCGGGAATAAACTTGCAAGAGTTGCAATGTGGCAGAACTGGTCTATACTGTCTGCAAGCTTTTTAATTGCTTCGCTCACTTCAAGATTTTTATTGCTCTGTAAAGCCAAAGGTACATTCTGCATCTGTTCTGCAAGACTTTCAAAAAGTTCAGAAAGTTTTTTAAAAGAATCTTTTACGTCATTTTGAGTAACAACAGAAAATTCAAATTTTGTATTTTTTTCAAGAGGTTTTGCAGCTTCTTCATCAAAAGTTTCTGCCGGAATATTTTTCCCGTTAATTATAATTCCAATTACTGCAGCCTGATTTTCTTCGCAGGTTTTCTCAAAGGAATGAAGAACATCACCAATTGTCTGCTCGCCTTCAAGCTGAACATCTACGTTCTGCCCGTTTATATAAAACTCTATCATAATTCCCCTCGTTAATTATTATTTCTTTGATTTTGTCTTGTAAAATTATTAATTGTAGTCTGCTGGCTTTCCAGACTGTTTAATGAACCTTCCATTTGACTGTATTTTTGTCTAAGCTGAGCTTCTTTTTCATCCATCTGAGATTCCAGCTTTGTAATTTTTGTTTCTGAACTTTTTATTTTTGAATCCAGAGTTGAAGTTTTTAAAGAAAGAATTCCGCCAGTCTGTGTATATGCAGAAATCTGCTTATCGAGTTTATAGGCAATTCCGGAATCTACAATTAAGTCGCCGTCGGAATCAAAACCAAAAAGCTGTCTTATATCGTCCAGATGATTTTCTATTGCATTGTCGAGTTTCTTTTCGTCTATTTCAAGATATCCTCGTAATTTGCTTTGAGAATATCCGCCTGAAAATCCCGATGCATTTGTTCCGATTCCAATCTGAGACAACTGATTAATCTGCGCAGTATCAGAGAAATTATAGCCCGAAACAAGAATTGTCTGCATGTTGCTTTTTATGTTTGTCAAAGAAAAATCTGTAGAAAACATTCCAAGCTTTTTGTATTCAGCTTCTTTTTCTGAATCCGTAAGATAATCAAGTTCTTCTATAAGTTCATTTTTATTTTGAGAAAGAATGTTAATTTCTGCAACTGCCTGATTGTAGTAACCTACAAATTCAATAATTGCATTTTTAGAAGCTTCTTTATCAGGCGCAACAGAAATAGTTGCAGTCTTTTCGGTGCGGTCATGAACATTTAATGTAATTTCCGGAATAACGTCGTCTATCTTATTTGAAGGCCGTGTAATTGTAATTCCTTCATATTTTATAATTGCGTCATCTGCCTGAGAAATAGGGTGGGCCGGTCCATATCCCAAATCTTCACTTGGATTCATTGCAGTAAGATTTGAAATTTCCAGTGAATAACCTGTATTAGTATTTGCAATTGCTATGGCTTTAATTCCGTCATATTCTGCAAGATTAATATCTACATCATGGGAAGTTTTATCCAGAAGATTTTTTACAGTAATTTCTTTTTCGCTTCCATCTTCCATAATTGCAAGAATTACAGTTTCTGACTGAATTATTTCCAGTGGTTCCGGAGGCGTTGGAGGTAAATCAAGTGTAGTATCTGACTGAGAATTTTCAATTGTAATTCCGGCAAATTCTGCAGTTCCTGAATCCGGTAATTCCGGCTGCAAAAGACTACGGTTTATTTCTTCCGTAATGTCGGTTTCTTCAGTTGCCTTTATTGTAAAGGTTATGTGAAGATTATTGTTATTTGTAACTTTAGCCGGTATTTCTATCTGATATGCACCTCTAGGCTCAACCTTTACAGTTTCTTCAAGAAATTCTGCATTGGAGAAGGAGAGTGAAGGCATATTTATATTATCTTCTGCTGTGATTTTCTGCACAGTCGTACTTTGCAAAGGTTTTAAATCTGTCTGAGAATTTTGTAATGTTGTAGCATTTGATTTGATTTTTGTAATCATTCCTGAATCAAATGCAAGTGTTTTTGCTGCGTCTTCAAAAATAAGTTTATTTTCTTTTCCTGTAGGAACCGCTTCTATAAGAAGTGCTTTTTTGCCTGCACTGGCTCCGATTACAGAAGATTTTATAACGCCGTTTCCGCGTTTGTTAAGGCTGTTTGCAAAATCTTTTACGCTTCCTCCTTTCCAGTTAAAAGAGACAGTTTTTTCGCCAACTTTAAATACATAATTTCCTGCGGGAATTTTATAGTCGGCAGCTAAATCATCAGATAAAAATCTGTCCGAAGCGGCAGCCTGAATTACGTCTACTTTAAATGATTGAATATCTGCACTTCTTGTGGCTTCTGCGGTAATTGAACTTTCCTGGCTTGATGAAGTAATTTTGCTGTTAAATGGATTTTCGTAAGAGTACAAATTTTTAGTTTTGTCTCTAAGAATTGTGAGTTTTGAATTTACATCTCTCCAAGCATCTGTTTCAGCTTTATACGTTTCTAACTGTTTTTGTTCTCTTGTAAGTGGAATTCTTTCCACCTGCATAAGTTTTTCTACAGTATCATTCGTATTATACTGATCTGTAACACCTGGTATATTCAGTCCTGCCATTTCTAAACTACTTCATCAAATATATTGCCAATCGCTTTCCTAAGTCTAAGCTTCAGTTTCTGCATATCTTCAGACGGAATTTGTTTTACAACCTGATTTGTAGAAGAATCAATAATTGAAACAACTACGCTTCCAAGTTCCTTGTTAATGTTGAATTGAAGTTTGTTACCAGCTACCATTTCAGACATTTTCTGAAGCTCCTGAACGCTTGCTTTTGTTTCTGCAAGAACCTGTTCGAGAGTCTGTGCTACCTGAGCTCCTGTGGGCGTAATGGACTGATGTACAACTGCAGTTTGAGCCTGCTGTACATTCGGACTTTTTACACTTACTGAATTATAAAGAGTTTGGCCATCCATTGCCACATGAACCATTGAATTCTGAGTAATAGTATTCATAGTTCTCCTCCTTGATTATGCGCCACGAATGGCGCAATCTTACAATGAAAAAGAAGAAAGGGGGGCGCACCCCTTTCTTTTTTTTGCTAAAAACCAAAAAGATGACATCCAGCTATCTCTTTGATTTTTGATTAGAAATTAGGCCTAATTTCTAGTTCTAACGCAAAAGTGCCAATACAGTTTCTGACTGTGAGTTAGCCTGTGCGAGCATTGCAGTACCAGCTTGTGTGAGAATCTGGTTCTTTGTGAATTCAACCATTTCAGAAGCCATATCTGTATCGCGGATGCGGCTTTCTGCTGCCTGGGTGTTTTCAGCTGCAATATTTACACCTTTTGCTGCCATTTCGAAACGGTTCTGGTATGCACCAAGATCCGCTCTCTGTTTTGATACATTAGTCAATGCTGCATCAACTGCTGCAAGAGTCATATTAGCTTCATCTGGAGAAGAAATAGAAACCTGTTCTTCACCGCCCTGAATTCCTTTAAGACCCAATGCCTGAGCTGTCATTGTTCCAATGTATACACGTGCGTTCTGATCAACGTTTGCACCAACCTGGAACTGCATAATGCGATCTGAACCTTCACTGAAGCGTCCAGTAAGCATATTCATGCCATTGAACTGTGCTACGCTTGCAATGCGGTCAACTTCTGCAACAAGCTGAGATACCTCAACCTGAATCTGCATTCTGTCTTCATCGCTGTAAATTCCATTCGCAGACTGAACTGCAAGTTCGCGAACACGCTGAAGGATGTCTGTTGTTTCAGCCAAATAACCTTCTGTTGTCTGGATGAAAGAAACACCATTCTGAATGTTCTTAGAAGCCTGATTCAAGCCACGAATCTGACTGCGCATCTTTTCAGATACTGCAAGTCCTGATGCGTCATCACCGGCACGGTTGATGCGTTCACCAGAAGAGAGTTTCTCTATGTTTCTCATGATGTTGTCATTCGAGATGTTTGTCACACGATCAGCATAAAGTGAACTCATGTTGTGATTAATAATCATAATTGTGCCCTCCATGTTTACTAAGAGTAGAACATCATGCTCTACCCGGGTGAGATTCACCCATCCTGCAGTGTGAAGGCTGAATTGATTTTTGCGCCCTCAATTCAGGTCAAATCCATACAGCAGGAATAGCCCGTCTAAAATTTAAACCGGCTGTTCTTGCTGCCACTCTGCAGTACACAAAGGCACTATGTCAAAGAACTAAACGCATTTGACTGCGTTTAACCATTATACTACGATATTTCTAGAAAAGTCAAAAAAAAGAGTTTTAGGAAATACCGTGCAAAAAGGGGAGAAAGAAACCTAGTGCGTATTAGCGCTAAGCTTCTCCCACCCCTTTTGTGAATATTCAGAACTATTGTCCCGAATTATACATTACTATTTGACTAAACTCAAGCAGATTAGCGAAGTAAGCTCAAAACATTCTGGCTCTGTGAATTAGCCTGTGCTAACATTGCAGTTCCAGCCTGCTGGAGTACAGAATTCTTTGTGAACTCTACCATCTGGCTAGCCATGTCTGTATCACGGATTCTAGATTCAGCTGCCTGTGTATTTTCAGCTGCAATGTTCAATCCTTTTACAGTCATTTCAAGTCTGTTCTGGTAAGCACCAAGATCTGCTCTCTGCTTGTTGATCTTCTTCAATGCTTCATCAATAGTACCGATTGCACGGTTGGCATCTTCCGGTGTGGCAAGAGAGATTTTCTCTTCTGAACTAAGATCAAGGATTCCGAGTGCCTTAGCCGACATTGTACCGATGTAAACCTGTACTCTCTGATCCATGTTAGCACCAATATGGAACCACATAGAACCAGTTACTACATTTTCTCCGGTTGGCTGTGCAAAACGTCCTGTGAGCATGTTCATTCCGTTGAACTGAGCGGAACTTGCGATACGATCAACTTCAGAAACAAGTGCTGAAATTTCAACCTGAATCTGCATACGATCTTCGTCAGAATAGATTCCGTTTGAAGACTGAACTGCGAGCTCGCGAATACGCTGCATGATGTCAGTTGTTTCCTGGAGGTAACCCTCTGTTGTCTGGATAAAGCTGATACCGTTAGAAGCGTTCTGTGAAGCCTGATTCAATCCGCGGATCTGGCTGCGCATCTTTTCAGATACTGCAAGTCCAGAAGCGTCATCGCCTGCGCGGTTGATGCGCTGACCTGAACTGAGTTTTTCGATGTTGTTCTGCAGCTGGTCGCTTGAAACGCCCAGTGTGCGGTTTGAGTACATCGAACTCATGTTGTGATTAATAACCATAATTATGCCCTCCATGAATTTAAGAACTTCAGCATCGTGCTGTAAGTCCTGCTTTTGTACGGGCTGCAGGCGGTTTTTGCGCCCCCACCACGCAGATTTAGACCCTTTCAGCAGGAATCGTTGTTTGTGCCCCTTGTATGCACATGACAACCATTTTTGCTGTCACAAAAGCCATAGAAAGCTAATTTCAAAGATCGATGGCATTCCTAAATAAAATGCCAAAAGTTATCGAACCAGCATAATTACTTATGCAATCACACGGTTCTGTTATAGTAACTACATTAATTGTAAGTGATGTTTTTCGGATTTAAAAGAGAGTAGGCCAAAAAAAACACCGCTTATTTACGGATAGGTGAAAATAAATTCAACTACCCGTAAATATATTATACAGCACTATCTAAGCAAAGACAAGACAGTTTGTGACTGTGAATTTGCCTGAGCGAGCATTGCTGTTCCAGCCTGTGTGAGTACCTGGTTCTTTGTAAATTCAACCATCTGTGCTGCCATGTCTGTATCACGGATGCGTGATTCAGATGCCTGCATGTTTTCGGCTGATACATCGAGACCACGAACTGCATATTCCATGCGGTTCTGGTAACCACCAAGGTCGGCGCGCTGCTTGTTAATCTTTTTAAGAGCTTCGTCGATAGTACCGATTGCGCGGTTGGCCAAATCAGGAGCTGCCAGACTCATAACGTTCTCTGTACCGATTTCGCGGATACCGAGAGCTTCAGCTGTCATAGTTCCGATGAATACAGACATACGCTGATCCATGTTGGCACCGATGTGGAACCACATAGAACCTGTAACTGTATTTTCGCCTGTAGCCTGTGCAAAACGTCCAGTGAGCATGTTCATGCCGTTGAACTGTGCAGCAGAAGCGATGCGGTCTACTTCAGCAACGAGCTGTGATACTTCAACCTGAATCTGCATACGGTCTTCATCAGAGTAGATACCGTTTGATGACTGAACTGCAAGTTCACGAATGCGCTGCATGATATCTGTTGTTTCCTGGAGATAGCCTTCTGCTACCTGGATGAAGCTGATACCATTCTGAGC
>JAEEGK010030971.1_pt1 | contig 10570 bp, 8 predicted proteins | sample 8958771 | NCBI WGS metagenome assembly JAEEGK01 (sample SAMN16246547, study PRJNA631951) | gut metagenome | biome: gut microbiome; feature: rumen; material: SC-attached | host: Bos | place: Iran: Karaj | collected 2018-10 | reverse complement strand
TTAATTCATAATATTTTCCTTTTTCTAAATCATATTCTTTTTTATTTAATATATAAATTTCTTTCTCTAATTCTTTTTCTTCATTTACTTCACCTTTTAAATTTAATAAATTTCCATGAGTAATTTCTAAATTATTTGAATTATTAGTATAAATAAATAAAGTATAATTTTTATCAGAAGGAATTTGTAAAGTATAATAATTAGGAATATAATTATCATTATCAACAATTAATTTATAATTATATTTTCTTTTTAAACTTACAATTTCTGGCCTTTGATTAATATAAACATTAAATTTTTGAGGTTCAAAAATTAAAGGATCATAATTTACTTTAATATAAGTTAATAAAAGTATATTTCCACTTGGTAATATTACTTCAGGTGATTTAAAATATAATTGCTTATAATAATGATTATTTACATTAAATGAATATTCTTTTAATTCATTTTGATCTTTATCAACAGGATAAAATTCAGCTAAATAATCAATTGTTAATTTATTAAGTTCGAAAAATTTTCCGTAAAATGAAGTAATTAAATTATTAACTTCTTTTTTTTCAGAATGAATTGTAATAATATATTCTTTATCAGGTTCAAAATTACTTATATCAGTGAAAAAATAATAATATTCATTATTATAAAATTCCAAAGTTTTTTTTGAAAATTCTAAAGGTTGATAATTATGTAAAATTGAATAAGAAATAAATTTTGTTGCTTTATGAATATAATAATAATTCTCAATTTCAATAATATAAATTGTATTATTTTCAGGAATTAAAATTAATTTCGAAATAGTATCAGTTATATTATATTTAGGTTTATTCCTTTTTCCCTCTTCATAAATTTGAATTCTGTGTTTATTCTCAGGATTTCCTCTTATATCAACTTCATATGAATTTCCCTTTAAAGTCTCAATAGAAATTTTCATAATATTTTTACTAAGAAAATGATCTAATCTATAAGTTTCATCTAATTTAAGAGAATAAATATCATATTCATGATAAACTCTAATACGAATATTTTTCTTAACATCATTATTTATTTTTACAACAATATATAAATTATTATAAGATAATTTAGTATCATAATATTTAATAGAATAAAGTTGATTACCATCTAATTTAAATTTCCACATATAATTTAACCAATCATCATAACTTTTAAGAACTTTATCATATGTAGTATAAATATATATTTCTCCAATTAAACCTTCTGCTTCAGGAATTTCAATTGCAATATCTCCTCCTAATTCTTTTATTGTATATCTGAAAAATGATTCTCCTTTCCCTTCAAAACTTTGAAATTCATATGTATTTAAGGGAATGAAAGAATTAAATGGTTTTTGGTAACTTTCATATGAAAATGAATTTAATACCATTAATATTAAAGCAATTAATACTTTCGACATTTTATATAAATATAAAAAATTAAATTAGTAAATCGTTTCAATAATTTTTTAAATTCTATACAAAAAAAAAAATTAAAAAAAATGTTAAATCCATTCCTACTAATAACATTTCTTCAATTAATAACATTAATAAAATCAAATGACTATGATTGTATCAAAGTATCATCACCATCATTAGAAAGTTGTAAGGAAGTGGATACAGGAACAAATAATTCATGTTGTTTCGTAACAGAAGGATCAGATACTCGTTGTTTATTAGTAGATGGGACAAGTCCAGTGAATATATTAACAAGTTTAGTCACAGTGAAGAAAACTTTAAATGCCACAACTACAAATACAATGGAATGTGGAACAAAAGCAGAAGTTTGTGCAAATATACAAAATCCAAAAAGTTTTAGTGATTGCAATAGAACTGATGATAATTCTACGTTTTTACCTTATCCTTATACTTGTTGTTATGTTCATAATGGAACTAAAAATTATTGTTATCCTATTAATGCTTCTTATTTATCAACAGTACAATCTTATGTTGATACTCTTCTTAACAATTATTATAATAATAGTAATGTCCCTGAGGGAACTGTATGGGCTGATTGTAGCAATGCAAGTCTTCCTGTATCTAATTCTAGGAATTTAAAACCTTTTATTTTGGAACATATTTTAATTTTGATTTTGGCATTTTTGGTTTAAAAATAATTTTTGTTTAGTTTTATTTTTTTTTTTTTTTTGGAATTTTTTTCTCTTTATTTTTAAGTTTTGTTATTTTTTTCATTTTCTAATTTTTTTTATAATAATACTATATTATGGAGAAAGGAAATAATAATAATGAAGATAATGAAAAATTATATCAACAAAATATAAATGAGTTAATTAAAATTAGTCAAAGTATTGATTCAAATAATGAGTATTCTGTTGAAATTAGAAATGATAGTATTTTCTTAAAATTATTATTTAAAGATTTAAGAGATGGTTCTAAATTTTATGAAAAATCACAATGGAAACCAGTTAAAACAGCAATTCAAAATTGTTATAAATTAATACAAAATGGTTATTCTTCTGGAAATCAAGTTGAATTACAAAATAATATTATTATATTAAATAAGTTAATAAAAGAATTAAAAGAAGTTAAAAATTATAATATTGATGAAGAAGCTGTTGTTAAAGATGTTTTGGAAAGTTCTTTAAAAAATTTTTCCCCTGAAAATGAAGAATTTAAAAAAAGAATTAAATTATCTAAAAATAATGATTTTGATAATTCAAATGAAGAAAATGTCACTAAAGAATATTTTGAAAGGAAATTAAAAGAACAAAAAGAATATTATGAAAATAAGTTATTAAGTTTAAATGATAAAATAAATAATTTAGAAAATGAATTATCCCAATTAAAAACTTTATTCAATAAATTTGGAGGAATTCTAACAAAATATAATAACCCAAATTCATAATCAAAAAAAGTCATTTAAAATAAAAAAAAATAAATAAATAAATAAAAATTTTATAAATATCAAAAAAAAAAAATGTTCTCAGAATCTGAAAAAGTAACTTAATAATATATATAACATTAAAAAAAAAAAATTTTTTTTTTTTAGAAAATAACAACATTTGAAAAATGGGAAGGATACAATTATTTTCCCTTAAAAGGAAAATTACTTTTTGGTCCATGTACAATAAAACCAACATTAATGACGTTCACAGCAATAACTTTACCAGTGTTAATATTTGAAATATTTGAATGGAAATACATAAAAAAAACTCTATCAATATCAATTCCAATAATAATATTACTTTTATACATAATAACAGAAATATTATTATTAATAGCATCATTTTCAGATCCTGGAATTTTAGAAAGATTTCCTTTTAATGAGAAGAAAATAATGGATAAAAAAAATATAAAAATTGTTCAAAGTGGTTTTATGAGAAATTATCGTTTTTGTAATACTTGTTCAATTATAAGACCTCCTCGTTCAACGCATTGTGGTGATTGTAATAATTGTGTTGAAAGATTTGATCATCATTGTCCTTGGATTGGGAATTGTGCAGGGAAAAGAAATTATAAATTCTTTTATTTCTTTATTTGCTTACTTAATATATTAACTGTTCTCATTCTTATTTTTTCCATTTTTCATATTTGGAAAATTTCAGCTGTATACATTTTTTTATTTTAATTAGGTTTTTAACTTTTTTAATTGGAATTAGAATAAAGATGAAAATAGAAAAAAAGAATTAACTAAATGTGTTGTTTGTTTCTTTTTAATTATTTATTGTGCTTTAAGTATGATTTTTACTACAAATTTATTATACTATCATACTAAATTAGTTACTGGAAATATGACTACTAAAGAAGAATTGAAGAATTATTTTAAAAATCCTTTTGGTAATATTTATCAAAGAAATATTAAAATTAATTGGAAAAATGTTATTTTTCCTTTAATAAATAAAAAAAGTATTTTAGATATTTTAAAAAAGGAAAGTAAAGAAGATAGAGAAATTGAAAAGAAAAATGAGAGAAAAAAAAAAAGAGATAGTATGGAATATAGGAGAAATCAAGCAAAGAAAAAATTGCCTTTTTATAGGGAAGAAGAAGAAGAAAAAAAAAGTAAAGATGAAGAAAATAATTTAAGACATTCTTCAAATATTAATAGATTTAATAGTAAAGATGAAATAATTAATAATGAAATTAATATAGAATTAACAAATAGAAATACTGAAAATAATGTAACTACAAATAATAATAATATTATTTCTTCTATTAATAACAATATAACAAATAATAATATTATTTCTTCAAATAATAATATTATAACCACAAATAATAATATTATAACTTCAAATAATAATATTGGAAATAATAATCACATGAGTCATACATCATCAATGGAAGAAAATTATGAGAATGTAGATGATAGTTTTTCTGATGTACAAAATAGAAAAATTCCTCAATTTCCTTGTCGTCTTGATATGTCAAAAGATTTCAGAAACAATGATTAAAATAAAAGTAGTATAATATTTTTTTATTAAATTTAACTATCTATTTCCATTTTTTCATCTTCTTTATTTTCTCCTTCATATTCAATTAAATATTTAATTGAATATATATTATCATTTACTATATTTTCCAATCCTGAAAACACTTTATTTAAACTTTTATGTAAATTTAAAAAGACACTTTTATTTTTTACATTTTTTAATTGATTTCCATGTGCTTTTATAATATTAAATATCCATTTCATTATTAATTCAATATTAGCATCATTTTCTAATTTATTTGCTAAAAAATCTAATAAAGGACCAATAACATTAAAAGGTAATTTTAAAGAAATTAATTCAATATATTTCATTGGAATTGTTTTTAAATAATTATCAATAATTTTAATTTGGTTTAAATAAATAGAAAAAATAATCCCTTTTAAATAATTTTTATTTTTAAAACAATTAATAGCATCATTAACAGTAACATTAATATCTAAAGATAATTTAGAGAAAGAAAGTGATTTATCTAAAGAATAAATATAAATTCCTTCAGTTGATCCAACAGCAAAAGCTCTATTAGTATTACTAAATTTAACACTATTAATTTTAATTTCAGGAATAATATTATTTTTATTTCCTGGTAATTGATTTTTAATTTTATTTTTAATTTCTAATTCATCTTCACTCTCAATCTCATCATTTAAATTTAATAATAAATTATCATTATCATTATTATTCTTACTATTTAATTTATATAAAATACCATTTAAACTTCTATTATGGGTTAAACAGAATTTCTTTATTAAAATTTGATAAACCATATCATAAATTAAAACAAATTGACTATTTCCTCCACAAATTAATAAATTTCCGCTTAAATTATATGAAATACAATTTAAATATTTATTCCTACTTGAATTTTTAGCAGTGACTTTTTCATAATTTAATCTTCCTCCCCAAATATCTTTAGAAACATCAATAATATTTTTCATACTTCCAGTTTGAACATCCCAAGTATATAATTCACCATTTAAAGTACTAACTGCTATTTCTTTATCATCAGGAGAAATATCAATAGAAATAATTTTACTATTATGACTTAAAGTTTCTCCAATTCCTTTTTTAGAATATAATTCCCATATTTTAACAGTATTATCCCAACTTCCTGAAACTAACATATCACTAATGTTAGAAAATTTAATAGTACTTATTGGAGAAGAATGACCTGTTAAATTATCTATTAAATCTCCTGTTTTAAGTGACCAAATATATATTATATAAGTTTCTAATGATCCTGCGCATATTATTTCTCCTGTGAAATCAACTGAACAACAAGTAAATTTTGTTAATTTAGGAGTTGTCATTATTCTAAAATTTTTATATTTAATTAAATCAAATGCTCTTACTGTTCCATCATAAGAACATGATATTAAAACATTAGATTTATTTGGACAATATTGTAATCCTGTTATTTTCATATTATGATCAATGAAAGTATTTAAACATTGTGAATTTGATGTATCATATATTTTTATTCTTCCATCATTTGAACCACATGATATTTGAGATGAATCATTTGAATATGATATTACTGTTATTTCATTTAATAAACCTTGTTGTTTATAAATGTATGATTCACTCTTCCATTCCCATATTATTAATTTACTTATATATTTACTTCCAAATGATATCCAATTTCCTTTCTTATTTATTGATAATGATGTTATTTTTGAATCACTTATTTTTAATGATTTTTTGTTTTCAAATGAATTTAATGAATATATAGAAAATGAACCATCTTGAAAAGCTAATACAATTATATTCTCTTCTGGGTTTTCATTAAATGAATTAATTTCACATTGAACTAATTTTGATTTTATGTTAAATTGTTGTTTTTTTTCTAATATATATCTTCCAGTTAAAATTCTCTTTTCGAAATCTGAATAATATTCTAATTCATCATTTTTTTCATCTTCTGAAGAAGAAGAATTTTCCATTAATTCATTTTTACTTTTTAAATTTTTATTTCCTTTTACTCTCCTTTCAAAGTTTAATTGCTTTTTATATTCTTCACTTTTTTCATTTATATATTTCCAAATAAACATTATTCCGTCTTGACTTATTGAATATATTCTATTATTATCTTCACTAAAAAAACAATTTATTAATTTTTTTCTATGACCAGTAAACATTAAAGGAATATAATTTTTAATTTTAAAAACATTTAATAATCTTACAGAAGTATCTTTTGATCCAGTTAAAATAAATCTTGAATCATTACTCCAATTTAAACAAGTAATTTTATCATTATGAAAAGAAGTATAATTTCTATATAAAACAAAAGGTTCAAATTCTTTTTTCATTTTTGGCATTTCAAAAATTTTTATACTTTTATTTATTGAAACAGCAAGAAAATTATTATCAGGTGATATTTTTAAACAATTTACTTTTCCTCTAAAATTAAAATAAGATGTTATAATTTGCTTAGGAAAATTTATTATTATACAATAACCATTTACATCAATTACTATTAATATTTTTCCATTTGATGATATATCTAAGATATCTATATTACTTCTTGCTTCAATTGGTAATGTCTGTGATGTTCCATGTTTTAAATCTAAACATAATATTTTATTTCCTATTGGAGATAAAAGAATACTTGAATCATCTTTTGTAAAAATTACTCTTCCTGTATTATGAACCGCCCCAAATAAATTTGAAAATTGATAATTTAACATATTCAGGAAAATATATGATAAATAATTAAAATATTTAATAATTTATTTATTTTAAGCAAATTTAAATATGTTTAAATATGTATTAATTTTTATATTTATATTGAGAATAAAGAATAAATATGATTATTTTTTATTCATAAGGTTTCTAAATAATATTAATATGGTTTTATATTGTTTTTCTTATTCTGCCCTTAAAAGTATAATACTAATAAAAAATTAACTTTAATAAAAATAAACCCAATTTATAAAAAATAAATTGTTATTGGTAAAATAATCAAAAATTCAATAATATAATAATTATATAATAAAAAAAATTTTAATCAACTAAACTTGCATGACTATTACTTTTTTCATTACTACTATGACTACTTTTACTGCTTTTACTACTTTTACTACTTGAACTATGACTAGAACTATTATCCGATTTTGAAGAATTACTTTGAAAGCTATTATTACTTTGATCATTATTTGTTTTAGAATTATCTAATAAATTTAAAACAGAAACTTTTTTCTTCTCAGGTGGATTTTCATTTTCGCAAATAATAGTAAATTTATTTTCATGAATTAAAGACATTTCTTTATTATTTTCAACAATAAAACTATCTATTTCTCTTTGATCATTTATAAATTTAATATATTGATATGAACTATGTAATTTCATTTTTAAAGTTTTTTCTATATTTATTTGACTATATAATGCTACTGGAATTTTACATCCTACAAAAGTTAACCAATCAATTAATATATCTATTTGATCTAATTCTTCTTCTTTTAAGTGACTTTTTTCATTTTTTATTTCTATTATTATTCCAAATTTATTGTTTAGTTTTTTAAATTGTAATTCTGGTTTAATAGCAAATAAATATTTTAATGATGAAATTATTTGATTTGATGTTTTAAATAAAAGTAAATCACTTATTGAAGAATAATGATTATATAATTCATGTTTATTTGATAAATTTAACCATAAAATTTGCTTTTTTAATCTTCTTAAATCATTATCTTCTGTTTCTTTTCCTTCTTCTAATTTTTCTTCAATTTGTTTTAACTTAATCATAATTTCATTTTCAACTTTATCCATTTCTAAAACAGAAGCTCTTTTATATAAATAAACAATAGTGGCAGTTGCTATAGAAACTAAGAAAATAGAGACCATATATTCAAAAATATTAATCAAAATAAAATATTCAGAAACACTTAAATTATGGAAAATTTTACTATCTCTTGGATGAATCATATCACTAATAATAGTAATATCCCAAATAGATAAAAAAGAATTATATAAAGTACTATATTCATAAACCATTTCATTATAAAGAGAATAATTTGCTAAACCAAACATTACAAAAACCATTCCAAAAACAAAAAATATAATAAGCATTCCAGGTAACATTCTAAATAGAATAGAAATATATTTTACAAAAACACCTGAAATTGAATTTGCCCATGAAATTAATGATATTAATCTAAAAGGAAAACAAATCATAATATAACATAATGTAGCAATAATAAATTTTCTAATTGATAAAAAAGCTAAAGGACTATAAAAATTATCAGGCTTATGAAATTCAACACTTTTTCCTTCGGAAATGAAGAAAATAGTAAAAATAATTAAAAAAACATTTAAAACTTCATTAAAAAAAACAAAAATATGAACAGACCAAATTAACTTAACATTAATTTCATAAATTAATTTAATAATATTCAAAAAAACAACAATAGAAAAAAAAATAAAAGTAATAACAAACAAGAGATATTTAGCTCGATAAGTATTAAAAGGAGTAACAGAGAAATAATAATTAATATTAGTATAATAATTAAGCATTTCAATACCAATGATAGCATTAACATTATTATCATTAGCAGGAATTTCAAAATTAATTTGTAAAACAAGAAAATTTAAATCATAATCTTTAATAAAAGCTTCTAATTGAGTAGGATCATCAAAATCATCAATAGTAATATCCATATATTCACCTCCATTTAATAAATTATAACTAGTATACTTACCTGGAAAATTAGGAACTAATTTTTTTAAAGGACCTCCTTCATCTCTATTTTTTTTTCCTTTATATGGAATTCCACAATTTTTATTATCAAAAACATCTTGTAATGTTGTTATTATACATTTATAATTATTATTACAATTCTTTGTAAAATCTATTGAATCTGAACATCCTTTATATGCATATTTTGTTAATCTAACTGAACCTGAAGGAATTAAAAATGGAAGTGAATCTGTGTCTTTATTGTATGTGTATAATTTTTGTAATATTGTTTTTAAATAGTTAATATAGTCTGTGTCTGATTTTATTGATGTAAATTGTGATTTTAATAAATATAATTCTGTTATTTTAGATATTTCATTGTTATTGTAATTTCTACCTATATTTGTGTATAAAAATGCTAAGATTAAAAAGGATGTTAAATATATTATGTTTGTAACTATTTCAAAGATTGGGGATATTAAACAAAGTTTTATATATTTTATATTCTTTTTTTGGATTACTTTCATTTTTTTATTTTCCTTTTTTTTTTGTTTTTTAAATGTAATTAAAAAATTTAATAAATTAATATATAACAAATTTTTTATTCATTAAAAAATTTAAATATCCAAAAAACCTTAAAATACCTTAAATTTAAATAACTTCCTTTAAATCTCTATCAATAAAGAAAGAATGAATATTTTCTTCGACCATATAAAGATTAATACCTTCTTTCTTAGTTAATTTTTTTTCCATAACAACTTTAGCAACTTCAGTAGCAACTCTAATAAGAGTATTAATATCTAAAGAATTAGGCATAATCAAAGCAGGACTTAATTTATCAGAAGAAACTAAATCAATAATAGCTTTATTAGGAGCGATTTTCATATCTATAATAATTTAGGAACTCTAGTATCAATAGTTTCTCTAAATATACCAAGGAAACAGAATTATTGATTTGATTTGGATAATCACTTCTTCCTGTTGTTATTATATATTCTCCTGTTTTCTTTGCATCATCTGTGAATATTTCTAGTGTGGGATTTGCTAACGCAAATACTATTGGCTTTGGTGATATACTCTTTACTTTTTATATTGATATGGTAATTTATTAATTTTTAATCATAATTTCTTTATTTCTCATATGAAATAAATCAGTGTTTTCAAAATAAGAATCATTTTCATACTTTTAGCATATCTTCAACCCAAGTTCTATGACCGAAAGTAGTGAAAGCATTGAATTTATCTCTAATCTTTAGTAGTACTTGTCCTTTACAATTATATTTAAATAATTCTCCCAATCTGTTCATTATATCTTCATTAACACCAAATAATTAAACACTAAAATAAGAAAGACTAATAGCTTTAACATTATATATAAAATATTTTCATCTTTGAGTTTATTAGAATCTAATAAAATAGGATAAGAATCAATTTTAACAAAATATTTATAAAAAGACAAT
>JAEEGK010030970.1_pt1 | contig 10570 bp, 12 predicted proteins | sample 8958771 | NCBI WGS metagenome assembly JAEEGK01 (sample SAMN16246547, study PRJNA631951) | gut metagenome | biome: gut microbiome; feature: rumen; material: SC-attached | host: Bos | place: Iran: Karaj | collected 2018-10 | reverse complement strand
GACAATATATGTAGTGGTGCCGCCTTCTCTTAAGAATTCCAAAGACGGGGATTCTATTCCGTAATTCAATGCCAATATATCTTGCAAAGTCTTTTCATCCATGATTGTTATTCCTCTTGTAACTGCCCAAATAATAATTATCGTTTTTCGTGTTATCCATATAATCTGATTCCATCCTTTAATATCTCATTCGTCAATTCCAGATTATCTTTAAGTTGTTCAAGGCTTAACACATCTATCTTCTTATGGAGCGAAGTTCTTAATTTTTCAACCATCCCGTAGAACTTAAGTCCTTTTACATCAGAAGAAACCAGTAAGTCCACATCGCTGGTTTCCACTGCTTTTCCCGTTTCTTATCCCAATCAAAGCAATATCTCATAATACAAGTAATCGCCTGTATAGGCACTTTCCGTATCGTTCCATATTTACGCATCTCCCTCAAAAGAAGAGCACCAACTCCCTAATAACGCGAACCCCATACTACACCTACAGTTTTATAAGATTCATTACCAGAGTCGTCATAATATCCTTCTCTTTGGGATCAGACTCCGCAATCATAAGCGTTATGGCAACAAGCGCACTGTCACTTATAACTTTTTCGCCGTCTTTGAACAATGCGTTATTGCGATTAAGGAACTCAAGAAACAGTGAAGCCGCTATTCTCTTACAGCCATCAGCAAAAGGATGGTCCTTTATCATAAAGTAAAGAAGATTGGCTGCTTTTTCTTCCAAAGATGGATATACGTCTCCGCCAAATACACTTTGATAGACTGCGGCTATTATTCCCTCAACCTTTCCGACCTCTTTTTCCACACCGAAAACATCAGATTTGAAAGTATCTTCCATACTGTCGACCATCTTCCTGCATTCCGCATAGGTAATTCGATATACCGGACTTTCGCCATCGGGCTTTTCCAAAGACTGGTGATCGTACTGATCAAGAAGAGTCAGAGCCTTTGTATACTGGGTCACAGCCTTGAGAACATCCTCTCCATCCAGCTCCAGGATTGACGAGATCATCTTGGACTGGATTTCAACAGTTTTCTGCAAAGCTTCGAGACGTTTGTCATTAATAGCATAACCTTTGATGATATAATCTTTCAATACTTTATTGGCCCAGCGTCGGAATTCAATGCCACGCTGAGATTTGACACGATAGCCAACCGAAATAACCATTTCAAGATTATAATGATCGATGTCTCTTTCAACATCTCTTCCGCCTTCATTTTGAACTATCGCAAATTTTGCGACAGTTGAAATGTCTAGTTCCTCTTTCAGTGCATTATTAATATGCTTGCCAATCGTCTTAACATCCCTATCGAATAGTTCTGCCATCTGATTTCTATTAAGCCAAACTGTATCCTGCACAACAGTAACATTTAGTTTAATTTCCTTGTCCTCTGTCTCAAACAATACAATCTCATTTTCATTCTTCATATCCATCTTCCCCCAATTGAATTTGCGAGTGCTTTTTTCTCTTTACGATGTAAAAAAATGGACAGACAGCGTATCCAGTATATTAGGTTCCCCTAAGGGAGCGCAGATTGGTTTTCCTGCTCATCAATTGCCTTACATCATCAAATTAATATGCTTTAAGGACGTAGTCAAGCTCTAAGATAGAGTAGTATCTACTGCTTTAAGCCTTCATGATCTGACATATGCTTTTCTTTTGCTTATTCCAGAATCAAACACAGTGCTTTTCAGGGAATCATCCTCAGTCTGCGTTGTCTGGCAATTATCTTATTTATGGTTTGTGAATAGTCTCGTTTCTCCTCATAGACCCCTCGATCAGGAGAATAGCATTTATATGTCACAATCATCGTAATTTCATTGTTTTCCTTCTTAAGATCCTTGTATGGAGTGTAAGTAAAAGTTCCCTTACAATTCTTTTCGTGCCATTGCCTTTGCTTAGCGATTCTTTTGTTATAGCAATTCTCACATAGTGGCTCAACCCATCCCCCAGTGAGCACCGGCGAATTCATACGCCCACAAGAGATACAGAAAAAGCCGGAAATATAGTCATATTTCGATTCAAGATTCAACACAGCCTCCGGTGCACCATTTGAATAAAGTCGAAGAGTTCCATACTTTTCCTTTACCTGTTCCCATTGAAAGTCCCTCAGATAATGATTCCGAATCAGCACTTCTCGATATTCTTCCAACATTATTTTCCCAAACGCCCTTTTCCAGCCGATTGGCACATCATCGTACATCGTGAAGCTGTATCCTTTTATCCTGTTCCAGTTCCAATCAACCGGTGCTATCCAAGGATATCTTTTCACCAGTTTCTTATTCCTTAGCATTTGCATTTTTCTTCTTTTAGCTTCACCTTTTCTGTTCATGTTTGTCATCTCCTAAAAACATTTCTTCAGCGGTCTTTCCCGGATAAAATTCCCGTTCTTCCTCTCTGTCGGAATCACGTAACTTAATAAAATGCTCATTCATAGTGTTGAAGATTATCTTAACAAGTGACTTTTTCCCATGTATCAACAACCCGTTTATCAAGTCTGTATACTCAGAATAAACTGTTAATTTCTCACCATCCTTATATATCAGATCTATGTGTGTATCCTTGAACAAATGATTTTCCACGATGTAACTGTATTTGACGTCCACAACATTCTTCGTATCGATCCATCGATGAACTCCACGCCAGGTTATCCGGGTATAGTTATCTGTCGGTGGCTGATGTTCGTAGGCATCATAACAGTCAGAAATCCTGTATCCAGGTTCATCGTATTCGTCATCCGGATCATAATAATATAAACTTCCTTTATAATTCGGAGCTCCCACATAGGCATGTACACCTTTCTCACCCTTCCAGGTAAGACCAAAAAAGTCCGTCCATTCAACAGAGTTCAATCCAAACTGGGCCGCATCCCGCTCAATGGAATAAAAATCCGGTAAAAGATCGTTGTTTTTATATGTATCTTTACTTCTCCGAGCACGCGTCGCCATGTATCGATCATTTTGCTCGTTACTATTTTTCAATCGCCAACGCCATTTTTCCGGGAAATATTCTACATAATCATCCACGTATTCCCTGATAACTCTTCCACTTTTCATATCCGGTCTCCTTACAAGCCATATTTACTTATTGTATACATTGTATAGTAATCTAGTATTGCCTTACTGTCAATACTTATTGTATACTTTTTATATTAATATTTTGTGAGGATTATTATGAACAACAACTATGGAGAACAAATAAAATCTTATAGAATTAAGCTTGGGCTTACTCAGAATCAAGTCGCAGCTGAAATGGATGTCACGCCCGGTTACATCAGCAATGTTGAGAATGGTCGTACTGCCATGTCGCTTCGTTTTTTGATTTATTATGCCAAATTGATGGGCGTCACCCTTGATGAACTAGTAGGCAATCTGGAACCAGACTATACTTCGAATGCATTAGACAATGCTCTGATGGCGGAGATATCCAAAATGGATGATCAAGCAAAAGAAAAGCTTCTTCAGACGATAAAAATCTGGAAATAACACAGGTGTAAACATGATGTTTAAGACAGACGGCAATAATCAGCCGTTCCGCAAGGACACTGACATCGCCTGCCAGTCTTTTTTAGTCATCAGATTCACGTGCCCTGTCCGTTTCTCATGCATCAGAGGCACATCCACACCTTCCGTGGTCCATTGATACTTAAAACCGCACTTTTCCTGTACACGCTTCGACTTGTCATTACCGTCATAATACCCACACCAAACCTTCTGCATACCGAGATCCTGAAAAGCATGGCGAAGCATCTCTTTGGCTGCTTCCGGCATGATACCGTTTCCCCAGAAAGGCTTTCCGAGCCAATATCCGAGTTCGCATTCATCATCCCGATCCGTCATATCCGTATGACCATTTAACTTTAGCTCTATCGCACCGATTGCTTTTCCGTCTTCCTTCAGACAGATAGCATAAGCTTCCTTCCCGTTAAAAACATTCTTAATAACGTCCCGGCTCTCCTCTATACTTTGGTGAGCGGGCCATCCTGCGATCGGACCCACATCCGGATCGGAGGCATATTTGTATAAATCCTCTGCATCGTTTTCATTCCATCGGCGCAGAATAAGGCGTTCTGTTTCAAGCATCTTTTCACCCTCAAAATCTGTAATTTTCTTAAACTCCTGTATTTCAATCATCCGACCATTTCCCGTGGCAGACACGATATCACACTATGTAGCAATGTATATGACCCACAACCCCCGTCCCCCCCGGTTCATTTCCTTGCCCAAGTCACGGGCGTTATGTTATACTGAGCGGAGGGCGGTTATTCCGCTGAAAATCCATGTTACGAAGGGGTACGTATGGCAAACCAGGCTTTTTCCGGCAGTCCGATCAGGACCAACCAAAACGGTTATTCGACAAAACTTCCGAAATACATCGCGGTTCTCTCCGGAAGTCCCGTGTTTTTACTTGATAAAGACGGCAACAAGATCAAAGAGTACGCTTGTCCCGGTCTCGAATTCGACGAAGCATCGGGCGATAACGTTTATGTGACAGATCTTGGGGATATTCCGAGCGGAACATATACATTAAAATGCGACGACTACGAAACAGAAATAAAGGTTTCCGACAAGGCTTTCCCGGCGCTTGTAAACAGCCTCATAAAAGGGCTTTATTATCAGCGCTGCGGATGCGAGCTTGAAAGCAGGCATGCCGGGATCTTTACCCACAAGGCTTGTCACACCGCTCCCGCGTTTTACTGGGAGGACAAGACCCGGTCAAAACTTATCCGTGGAGGCTGGCATGATGCGGGCGACTACGGCAAGTACGTAAGCCCCGGTGCAGTCACCGTCGCGCACATGCTTTATGCATATCTTCTCTTCGCTGATGGGTGCTCGGACGACCTTAACATTCCCGAGACAGGTAACGGTACCCCCGACATATTAAACGAAGCACGATACGAACTCGAATGGATCCTTAAGATGCAGCGCGAGGACGGTGCTTTCTGTCATAAGATCACAAAGGATCACTTCGCTCCCTTTATAATGCCCGAGGATGATACCGATCCCGAGTACATTGTTCCGCCCTCTCACACGGCCACGGCGGATGCTGTTGCTGTGCTTGCGCTCGCATCAAGGGCTTATAAGGATTTCGATCCGGGCTTTGCCGGGTGTGCCCTTAGTGCCTCTCTGAAAGGATACAATTGGCTTGTCGCAAACCAGGGATTCATTCCTTACATGAATCCCAAAGGATTAAACACAGGGCCTTACAGTGACACAAGAGTGATCGACGAACTGTTCTGGGCATGCTGCGAGCTCTACGCCGCGACAGAAGACGAAACCTTCAAGAGCGAAGCCGAAAGGCTCTACACCTACGGCCGGAATGTCAAAGAAGGCCCCTCCCCCGACAGCATCTTCAAAGAGATGCTAATCAAAGAAAACGAAGCCGATGCCGAATTCAAGAGAAAATTCCCTTTCTGGCACCCCGGGGATTTTACGGGTCTGAATTTCGCAGAATTCGGCTGGTCAAACGTAGCCGGTCTCGGCGCGCTTTGCTGTCTGTTCTCGCTTAAGGAAAAGGCGGGCAAGCTTCTTTACGACGACCTTAAAGAAGTTGTTCTTAAGTTAGGCAAAGACATATACTCGCGTGTCATCAGCTCGAAATACAAAACTGCACTCAGACCTCAGGATTACGTCTGGGGCAGTATCTTATGCGTTATGAACAATGCGATGACCATGCTCGTAAGCTTTCTCCTCTCGGGCAGTGAAGACATGCGTGACGGTGCTCTCTGCCAGCTTGATTACTCGCTGGGTCTCAATGCGCTCGACCTTTCGTTCGTGACGGGTCTGGGGCATCGCAGTGTCCAAAATCCCCATCACAGGCCTTCGGGTGCCGACGGGATCGACGCTCCCGTGCCGGGCTTCATAGTCGGCGGGCCGAACAAGCAATGGACATATCCCGAAACCAAAGAACGTCTCGGTGATACACCCGCCGCAAAGTATTATCTTGACGAAACACCTTCGGCCGACACAAACGAAGTCGCGATCTACTGGAACTCTCCGGTGATCTTTGTAGCTGCGTACTTCAATACTTTATAAAACAGTCTTCATGCTGACCTTGGTATCGGGGGCGATCGATGATGTGATAAACGTATTGCCTCCGATAACAACGTTCTCTCCGATCACTGTCTCGCCGCCGAGGATCGATGCATTGGCGTAGATCGTAACGTTGTCGCAGATAGTGGGATGTCTCTTCTTACCCGAAAGCTTCTGACCGCCTCTCGTTGAGAGCGCGCCGATCGTAACACCCTGATATATCCTGACATTCTTGCCGATGATCGAAGTCTCGCCGATAACGATACCTGTTCCGTGATCGATAAAGAAGTACTTGTCGATGGTCGCTCCCGGATGGATATCGATACCTGTGAGCGAATGAGCGTACTCCGTCATAAGACGCGGAAGCACGGGCACATCCTCAACATAAAGCTCATGCGCGATCCTGTAAACGGTTATGGCGAAAAGTCCGGGATATGCCAGAATGATCTCATCGTAGCTGCCCGCAGCAGGGTCGCCGTCAAGAGTAGCGAGCAGGTCTGTCTCAATATACTCGCGGATCTTGGGGATCTTACCGAAGAACGACTTGCAAATGCGGTAACTCTCTTCTCTCCTGCCTTCCTCGGTGAGTGTGCCCTTCTTCTTGCCGTAATCAAGAGCACGGATCACCTGCTTGTTGAGGTGATAGAAAGTATCCTCGATAATGACCGCGAAGCTGTTTTCGGGCGTGTAGATCTTATATGTCCTGTCCCTGAAATAGCCGGGGTAAACGACCTTAAAAAGATTCTCCACCAGCTCCTGAACCTCAGACTTGTCGGGTTTGTTAAAAAGATTCATCTCGTCGATGTTTCTGCCCTTACCATAGTCGGCGATGATGTCCTTCACTATATTCTTAATCTCTTCCTGCTTAACGATCTCTTTCACGTGTTAATCCTCTGTTTTTAAATTCTGTTTTTTAACGATGTTGCGGATGCCTTCGCAGATTCTTCTGGCAACACGCGGGTTGTTCATTGTGTAAAGATGTATGCCGGGGATGTCGCTCGCGAGCAGGTCGATGATCTGGCTGAGTGCGTAGGACATGCCCGCATCGAAAAGTGCCTCTTTGTCATCCTCAAACTTCGCCACTATCCTGTTAAAGCGCTCGGGGAAGGTCGCGTTACAGATCGTGAGCATACGCCTGATCTGCGCTGCATTGATGACCGGCATGATACCGGGGATGATCGGCACCTCGATCCCGGCGATCCTGCAGTTCTCAACAAAGCTGAAGAACTTCTCGTTCTCAAAGAAGAGCTGCGAGATAAGTACCGATGCACCGGCATCGACCTTACATCGAAGACCTTTGATATCATTCACCTTGTCTGCAGACTCGGGGTGACACTCGGGATAACATGCACCGAGGAAGCAGAAATCATGCTTCTCGGAAAGGTACGAGATGAGGTCGGAAGCGTGCTTAAAATCACTTTTTTCCTCGATCTTCGGGGTTCGGTCTCCTCTGAGTGCGAGAATGTTCTCAATTCCCTCTGCCTCAAGAACCCTCGCGAACTCGTCGATCTCCGATTTGTCATAGTGGAGCGAAGTCAGATGTACCACGGGCTCCACACCGTACCTGTTCTTGATGTTCTTTGCGATCTCAATCGTTCGGTTGCGGTTGCTGCCGCCGCCCGCACCGAAAGTAACGCTTATAAAGTCAGGTTCGAGTTCACAGAGCACCTCGAGCGTTTCATCAATGCTCTCAAGCTCGGTGTCCTTCTTGGGAGGAAAGATCTCAAAAGAAAGACTTTGTTTATTTCTGTTGTAAAGCTCGGATATCTTCATTTCTCTGTCTGAAAGCCTCTGCTTTCATATCCTTTCCGAAATAATTGATCTGTGCGATATTCTTCCTTATTATGTCTGAAATTCTCTGCCTCTGCAACCTTTTTTTCAGTACTCCGTGATCGGATTCATTCATCGGGCAGACCGGAATAAAATCTGTTAATCTAACGTTAATGCTCCCTTAACTTGTATTCTACGGCTTTATGATGTAGAATCTCCCTGTAAACACAGCGGCAGGGCAAACAAAGGACGAAACAATGATATTCTACGTTGCAAATCTTATCTGTTCAGTATTACTGACCATTTTGTATATATCCAGATGGAACAAGAGCTATAACACTAATATCACGATCATCTTTATCCTCATCCCGATCGCCAACATCGGATCGGTTCTGACTGAGATGTGCACCACGTTCGAAGGCGCCATGATGGCCAACCGTATTTCTTATATCGGCGGCTGTTTCTTGAGCTTCTTCATCATCAATACCATCTTCGATGTCTGCGAGCTCAAGATCTCCATGTGGATCCGTGGTGGCATCTTTGCACACTGCACTTTGCTTTACACATTTGCCTTCACCGCCGGGGAAGGCTCCCTCTTTTACGAACATGTTTCCTACTCTGTCATAAACGGCAAGGTCATACTCGAAAAAGTCTACGGTCCCATGCACACTTTCTTTGTGATAAGCGTCATCGGCTACGCCCTCGTATCCTTTGCGGCGATCCTCTACACAGGCATGAAGAAGAAAAAGGTGTCGAGCCACATGCTCAGGCTCTTGTATATCCCCCAGCTTATATGTCTGATCACCTACCTCTTTAACAAAAGATTCGGCATGGAGATTGAGCTCTTATACTTCGGTTATACACTTGCACTCATAGTATTCCTTCTTATTTCCGACAGGCTCAGGCTCTACGATGTCGAGGAAACGGCGGCAAGCTCCGTCATCAAAGGAACGGGTACCGGTGTCATCCTGATCGACAATGACCGTGAGTACCTCGGCAGCAATCAGGCCGCAAAAGACTTCTTCCCGTCACTGGCCTCACAGGAAGTTGATGTCGTCCTGTCCGACGAAAGACTCAAAAACACTGTAGATTCCTGGATCGACGGATTTGAGCGTAACGGGACCACGGACTTCTCCTGCAGTCTCGGTGAAGGCGATGACAAGAAGTTTTACAAACTAAACATCTCACACCTGCGCGGAAACGTCCGCGTGCACGGCTGGCAGATCACGATCGTCGACGAGACCGAGAACACAAAGTACATCACACTTATCAGCAACTACAACAACGACCTGAAGCGTGAAGTAAATCAAAAGACACATCACATCGTTGAGATGCACGACAACCTGATCCTCTCGATGGCGACCATGGTTGAAAGCCGTGACAATTCAACAGGTGGTCATATCAAGCGAACAAGCGAGGGAGTGCGTCTGCTCATAGATGAAATGAAGAAAGACAAGACCTTTGATCTTTCGGAAGAATTCTGTTCGGATGTTGTCAAAGCGGCGCCCATGCACGATCTCGGCAAAATTGCCGTTGACGATGCGGTTCTGAGGAAGCCCGGACGCTTCACCGATGAAGAATTCGCGATCATGAAGACTCACGCGGCAGAAGGTGCGAAGATAGTACACGAGATTCTTAAAGTCACCGACAATGAAAGCTTCAAGAAGGTAGCCGAGAACGTGGCACATTATCATCATGAGCGTTACGACGGAACAGGCTATCCCGAAGGGCTTTCGGGTGATGACATCCCGCTCGAGGCCCGTATCATGGCCATCGCGGATGTCTACGACGCCCTCGTCAGCAAGCGTGTCTACAAAGAAAGCATGTCATTCGAATCCGCCGACAAGATCATCATGGAAGGCATGGGCAAGCACTTCGACCCGAAGCTGCGCAGCTGCTACGAAGCCGCCAGACCTCACCTCGAGGCCTACTATTCCTCTATAGACAAATAACAGATCGAGTAGGCTGACTCCTACTCGATGCGACGGGACATCTCGCGTACAAGTCCGCTCGATGACCGTTCACTCAGCCGTCTGTTCACAAACAAGCTTGTAACAGACGGCTTTCGTTTATCGCACAAAAAGACTTCCGCACAACACGGAAGTCTTTTATATGTCAGTTTTGACCACACATAACAAATCACAATAACTTACGTATCAGATTTCATAATCGATACAAACGCGGCTGGCCGTGAAAGGTCTCACCTTAGTGTTGGCAACCTCCACATGAGCGGGGTGAACCGAGTACGCCTTGAGTGATGCTTCATCCTTAAATGTCGAATCAAGCATAAGGTCACAGTTCGAAGATCCGAGTGGCTTGATGTTGACCTTGATGTCCACAAGTCCGGGGATCTGTCCTCTGAGTCCCTCGAGACCGGCTTTGATGCCGTCCCTGATCACGTCCATTTCCGCACCCGAATACTCTTCCTTTAAAGTCCATAAGATAACGTGTTTTACCATTTGATTCCTTCCCGTTCCCTAAACCAAGGGAGCCTATAACGCTTATGTGAAAAGACCCGAGTCTCCATCCCGTTCTTCTATTCACATACATAGATTTTATCACAATCTTTTTCATAAAGCATAGTATTTTTTTGAGCAGATCGTCTCCTGCCTTATACACACGGACATCCATATGCAAACAAACCGGGATCTAATGCTTTAAGTAAACAATCGAGTAGGCTGACTCCTACTCGATGCGACGGGACATCTCGCGTACAAGTCCGCTCGATGTCCGTTCACTCAGCCGTCTGTTCACAAAC
>JAEEGK010030969.1_pt1 | contig 10570 bp, 7 predicted proteins | sample 8958771 | NCBI WGS metagenome assembly JAEEGK01 (sample SAMN16246547, study PRJNA631951) | gut metagenome | biome: gut microbiome; feature: rumen; material: SC-attached | host: Bos | place: Iran: Karaj | collected 2018-10 | reverse complement strand
TACCATAACAGCATATGCTGTATCAGGCATATTTATCTTCTTGTCATTTGTCTTTTTATCTTCCATATACATTTAATGCTTTTTGACAACTTCTCTTATAACGTACTGAGGCGCATTGTTCATGCTAATATACATCCTGCCAATGTATTCACCCAGTATTCCAAGCATGAACAGTATCATGCCTCCTATGAACATAACCGAAGACATAAGTGCAGAAAAACCTACTGCAACAGCATCTCCCAGTACAAACTTCTTTATAATGGTATAAAGGCCGTAAATAAAACCAAGTATAGCACATGATATGCCTGTCCACGTAGCTATGCGCAGCGGCTTAACACTAAATGCAGTAAATCCGTTCATCCACAGACCGAGCAGTTTTCCCAAGGTATATCCCGATTTTCCTATTTCTCTTTCTCTGTGATCAACATTTACATTTGCGATCCTCTTTGTTGATCGAAGTACCAGTCCTATCACATAAGGATACGACTTGTCATATCTTAACATCTCATCAACAATAAATCTCTTCGCCGCAAAGTAACTTGATACATAAAGCTCCTTAGGCTTCCCGAGCAGGAATTCCGTCATCTTTTCATTGATAAAGCTTCCGAAATTCCTAAACAGAGAATGCTTCTTGTGATCATATCTAGCATAGACAACATCCTCTCCCTCTTCGATCTTATCAAGAAGCTTGTAAACTTCATTTGCGGGAGTCTGACCATCATCATCAAGGCATACGAGTATATCTCCCGATACATGTGCAAATCCTGCCATAAGAGCCGCATGCTGTCCAAAATTCTTTGCAAGATCGATACCCGTGATGTTTGGATAGGTATCTGCTAGTTTGCATATAACATTAAATGTTCCGTCTGGAGAAGCATCATTAACAAGTATGATCTCATACTCATACTTATCTGATAGTTCTTCCATCGAAGACCTTATCTCATCCACTACTTTGGTAAGAGTCTGTTCACTTTTATAACATGGTATGCAAAAGCTTACTTTTTTCATCTGACATCCTTAACATTATATACGTAGAAAACTGTTTCTCCGTTATTATCACAGATCGTATCCTTTGATATCAATCCTTCTCTCTCAGTCGATGTAATAAACTGCCATGAATCGATATCTTCATAAAAACTCTGCTTGTATGTATCAAGAGGGCTTAGTGCTGCCCATCCTCCGGCCAATTGAGTATTACCCTTCTTATGTACATCTTCAGTAAATATCTGTTCCGTATAATCCACGGTTGAATATACATCCAGTAAATAATATGTTCTCGGATTCTCGGATGTATAGGCATAGAGAAGATCAGCTTCTCTGTTCTTGATCTCTCTTAGCTCTGCTTTGTGTTTTACATCCTTGACTGCAGCCGGTGTGAACATGGCATTGATGATTCCTGCCACAACAAATACAACGGTTAAAAGAATAGATATCCTTTTTCTGATCACCGGGCTAGAATAATTACTCTCAGCCCATGCAACAAGCAAAACCCCGACAAGTATCGCACATTCCATCAGATACAATGGATGAGCGATACGAGCATTTATCCTGTCCTTGTATGATACATATCCCCAGGATATGCTTCTCATTATTATCAAAAATGGCAGTGTATATGCCCATTTGATATCCTTTGCATACACCGCTGCTATTATAGCTAAGATGTACAAGACGATAATTATCATGTTGCTCGGTACATGAAGTTTAACACCCTCCTCCAAAAATACACTCTCAGGATCATTCAATGCCTCCTTTTGAGCAGGTGTCTTCCACTGAGCAATATTCATCAGAACTTCAAATATGGCATATGCGGCTGTCTTTTTCTTAAGATTATGTTCAGTTGCATAATCAGCTATCTTTTCCATTGATACGGGATTGACCGCATACGATAGCACATAATTATAATCAGCTAAACGCTCATAATCATCTCTGTCCATAAGCAGACTGTCATATAATGCAGTGTTTGCATCATAATCCGGTATGCCCGTAAAATCATATACCGTAGTTCTTGCTTTAAACAGTCTGTTAAAATCCTGCCACTCGCTTGCCTTGTATGCGAAGCTGTTTATAGCAAGTGAAACCACTGCTCCGCATATCAGTATGCCTAAGAATATAAGATACTTTTTAAGGCTCTGAAGACTTGGTTCTTCCGATATCCATTTGCATACACCGACAACAGCAAGAAAAGGGCACATTAGAAGAAGCATCTCGCTTCTTAGATTAAATGCCAGCAAGATCAGTATTATCGGAATCAGGTTATCGCTTACTTCAAACTTCTCCTTTGTAAACAGCAAAAAGGCTGCTGTAGAAGCAAGCATGCCACATACTACAGTATACTGGATCATGAAGAATTCCCAAAACTGTGTAGCAACACCAAACGAAGTCTCGCACAGATAAAGACCGATTATCGCCATCACTCGCCAGAACCGGTTCTCGATATTGTTCATCAATATCAGCTGTGTCCTGCTAAGCATCAGGATCATGCACATCCACATGAATCCTATCTCGAGCATTCCAAACCACGGAATGTGAGGTGCTATACCGTAAAGAAGTTTAAAAAGCCATGCCAGAGGATACAGCATCTGGATATTATGTGCGTCCGGTCTTCCGGTGTAGGCTCCCGAAAGTATATCCTTTATCAGGATATCGTCGTTAAGATCATAATAAAATTTGAAATAATGTCCTGCTATTATATACAGAACAGTTGTGACTATAGCAGCGCATATATACGAAATCACAACATATCTGTTATCATCTTTTTGTTCCACTTTAACTCCATTGAGAAATTCTATTTAAAGAACTCTTCTACCTTCTCACAGATGTACTGGGTCTGTTCCTTCTTAAGTCCGTAATATAACGGCAGTCTTACAAGTCTCTCACTTTCACGGGTAGTATACTTGTCTTCACCGTTAAACCTGCAGTATTTAAGACCTGCCGGTGCACTGTGAAGCGGTACATAATGAAATACCGTAAGGATATCATTTGCCTTCATATGGTCGATAAACCTTGTTCTCTCATCTATATCCTTGAGCTTTATGTAAAACATATGTGCATTATGCTTACAATACTCAGGGATCTTTTGAAGTTCGATCTTTCCATCTTCTTCAAGATGCGAAAGATTTTCTCTGTACATGTTCCAGGTATTCAGTCTGTCATCCGTTATCTCTTTTGCAAGTTCAAGCTGTGCCCAAAGATAAGCCGCATTAAGTTCGCTGGGGAGATAGCTTGATCCGAAATCCTGCCACCTGTATTTATCAACCTGGCCTCTGTAGTACTTGCTCCTGTCTGTTCCTTTTTCTCTGAATATCTCAGCATTTTCAACAAACTTTTCATCTTTTAAAAGAATGGCCCCACCTTCTCCCATGGAAAAATTCTTGGTCTCATGGAAACTGAAGCATCCGAAGTCACCTATTGCGCCTAAAGCCTGTCCCTTGTACTCGCTCATTATGCCCTGGGCTGAGTCCTCTATGACAAAGAGATCGTGCCTTTTTGCGATATCCATGATAGTGTCCATCTCACATGAAACACCCGCATAATGAACAGGGACGATTGCTCTTGTTTTATCAGTGATTGCATCCTCTATAAGAGTTTCATCCATGTTCATGGTATCGGGTCTGATATCCACAAATACCACAGTCGCTCCTCTTAATACAAATGCATCTGCTGTTGAACAGAATGTATAAGACGGCATTATCACCTCATCACCCGGCTTTATCTCAGCAAGAAGAGCCGCAAGCTCCGTTGCATGTGTACAGCTGGTCGTGAGTAAGGCCTTTGCGCATCCTGTCTTTTTTTCTATCCACTCATTGCATTTTTTTGTGAACTGCCCGTCTCCGCATATCTTCTGAGCATCAACGGCTTGTTTTATATATTCGTATTCCCTGCCTGTAAAAGGCGGAACATTAAAATTGATCATACCATTATCCTTGCCTTATTATATTCGGCTCATACTGAACCAATTTATATAGTAACAGATTTGCATGTTTTTTTCTATCTTTCTGTCACTTAAGCCCTCCATCATCAGTAGGCGGTGCAAATACGTTTCCGTCAAACCCGAGTCCCTCCGATAGATAAGCAGGTTTTGTCGTGGCATACTCCTTCATGAGTCCGCCATATGTATCGAAATTAAGATGTGTGTTCCATGGCACGCTCCTTACCGAACGTGTTCTTCCAGTAACAGCTACAGAATCAAATACATTTGTCGAATCCGCTCTTTTTTCAAGTAATGATATATATGCATCCTGAAGATCATAAAACCAAACGGGTTTGTCAGATATCTGCATATCATGCTTTTCCTCATTTGCCTTTACAAGCAACAAAGGATTCTGTCTGTTGTTTAGATATCCATGATCCCCCATGATAAATATCACGGTATTATCATATATATTCTCCTCCTTCATCTTTTTAAATAACCTGTCTATCAGATTTATGACAGCTTCACATTCCTCTTCATACGAAGTTTCAGTCTCGCAGAGCTCAAGTTTGGAATTATAAAAAAATGGGGGATGGCAGCCATCTATATGAATCATCTGAAATACTCCGCCATCCTTTGATGCTGTCAATTCGTCAACAGTTTCCCTGAAGGCAATATTATCCTCTCCATATACAGAATACAAATCAGTATCAAACGCACACAGTTCGCTCTTTAGATTATCTGGATAAAATGTAAAATATCTTTTTAAGGGTTGCGGAAGATACCTGAACAATACCATTTTATAAATATATCCCATCAATATCTCACTATCCGAAGAAACTCTTAAAAGTTTCTGTGCGTTGGCTATACCGATCCGCTCATTATCCTGAGGAATTAGCATGTCCGTATATATATCTTTCTCCCACCCATTATCAGTCAACCATTTAAACAATTTAGATTCCAAATACGCATTATTAAGATAATCCCCATATGTAATATCGTTCTGATAGTCTTTTCCTGTAACTATAAGAGGGATAGACATGTCAGTAGATGTATATGCGCCCATTGTATCCCTATAAAACGTAAATCCGTCAAACATCTCTGTGTATTTCGGATTCTTTTCGACCAATTCATAGAAAACACTACCATCAAATGTATCTGCAACAATCACTAGCATATTGCAATTCTTCGACAACTGAAGTTCTTCATTTGTTGTCGCGACATACTCCTTTTCCTTTGCAAGACCATTATTCTTTATGAGCAGAACCGACAATGTATATATAAGAATTAACAATATAAACGAACAGGCATAATTAGCTATTTTTACAAAGGCTACATGCTTCTTGATACTAAAAAAGCTACATACAGCAAACATCACTATCCATAAAATGGCAAATATCACCATTTGTCTGCTAAACAAACTCCACTCTATATCGTCTCCATTCCATGCCCCATAGTCGGTAAAATCCCAATTGCCCTGTACATAAATGCCAATCGTACCCCCTATAAACATACCATATATGATGTCATAAAACGTTCTGCCTATCATTCTGCAGATAATCAACCCCATAACACAGATTAATGCAGATACAACAAAACAAATAAACATCATCAGCAGCATGTCCGTTCCTGGGAAAAAGAAATAGCCCTTGTTAGACAAATAGATTTCTAGCGGGCCATATATTGCCATCAAGAATGTAAACATAAGCACGGGAAACAATATTTCTTTTCTTACTATTTTGATCTCTTTCACGGCTCATACCTGCCTATTGCATTCATAATAAGTATCTTTATAAGGTTTGTATTTCCCCTTACAGCAGAAATCTTTGTCGGTGTCTTTCCATATTTCGGATATACCCTGTCAACAGGCACCTCACAGGCTTTATATCCCAATTGAGTCGCCCTTGTAGAAAGATAAGCAAGCAATTCATATGTGACAAATATATCTCTGAAAATATTAACTCTTTCATCTTCAAGATATCTTCTTGAATAAGCTCTGTAATTGTTCGTTGTATCAGTAAAACGGTGCTTTGCCGTAAGCGAGATTATCGGAGCGTGTATTAGCTTAACAGACACATTTCTTACAAAAGGGGTCCTGACTCCGTGCCCGCCTTCAACAAATCTAGATCCCTGTACAAAATCATATCCTTCATTGAGCTTTTCAATGAACCTTGAGACATGCTCTATGCTGTCCTTGTTATTACCATCAATGGTTATTATTCCTTTATATCCTCGCTCAAGCGCATAGTACATACCCATGCGAAGCTGAGCCCCCTGTTTTCCAGCGCCTTTCTTTACAAGCAGAGTATTCACTCTTAGACTCTTTAAAACTTCCTCATCCGTACATCCGTCACTTGAATCCCCATCACATATGATGATATCCACAAGATCTGATACATTGAATCTATAAGCTCTTTCGAGTTCTTTCTTTATCCTGTCTCCCTCATTTATGATAGGTATCAAAAGGCAATATTCCTTTCGCTTTTTATCATATTCATAACATTCAAAGTCCGGAACTCCTGTTATATTTTCCCATTTATTCATATCTACTCCTCAAGCAGATGTTTTTCATCTGTAAGCGTATATGCTCCTGTATCATATGCAGGACCTGTTACATTGATCCTTTCAAAACCTCCCACACTACTATGAGCTGCAGTCGGATGTCCTGCCCATATGATGTTATAGGTATATCTGTCTTCATCTTTAAGTACGTTTACGGCATTTATGTTTGTTGCATCCGCATTTAAAATATCTGAATAAAGATCTTCAAGTCTTTCAAACGTACATGGACTTTCATCTATCTTAAAATCACCATGTTCGCCTTTGCCTTTAAACAGCAGAATAGGCGAGTTTCTGTATCCGTTATCCTCATCACCGTACAGAGATTCTCCGTGATCTGCTATGATGAGTATATTCGAATTATCATATGCTCCCGTTTCACGCAGTTTATCAAAATACCGCCCCATCATATCTACACAAGCAAGCGCTGTCTCTTCAAATCCCACTTCATTCTCGCTTAATACAAAATCACGCGTATAGTTTCTTAACGGATGCGTTCCTTTTAAATGATAGAGTCTGAAACACTTCTTTTCAGTGGTAACGTTTATCTTATACATGTTTTCATTGAACACATAATTAGCCCAATCAAACAGTTCGCCGTTAACGTCATTCCCCTGATCATCCAAATAGCTAATGAGTTTAAGCGAATCCATGTCATCGGGATAGAACCAGCAATATTTTTTCAACTGATACGGCAGATATCTGAATCCTACAAACTTATAGAGATAACCTAAAAGTTTTGAATGTGAATCAACACCATATTTAACCCTGTACCAGTTCTTTGCATGCTTTGGATCAGCCGGGATCGCATTATTGGCATATATCCCTATATCATAGTTATCTTTGTTAAGTCTTTTTAACAGATACGAATCATCATAGGCCTCAATACAAAAGTCATCATAGGCTTTTTCACACAGATATTCTTTTCCTGTGATTATCTGCAAAAGCGAGTAGTCTGTCATTCCAAACAGCGATACCGTGTCTCTGCAAAATACAAAGTCTTTGAGATTGTTTCTTACCTCGTCAGAATACTCGCTCTTAAGCAGGCTATCCAGCATCCTGCTGTCAAAACTGTCAAGGACTATTATTATGAAATTTTCATCGGATGAATAATCCCATTCACTTTCTGTGGTGCATACAACCTCGGTTTTAACAGAAAAGCCGTCATATTTGATCATCGCCACAAAAAGTGTCTCTATCATAAGAAGAATAAAGCACACTGAAAATATATTCACATATCTCTTCAATTTTTCTTGTTTTACTCTAACGCTGAGAATAATTGCGGTCAGAATCACTATAGCCAAGAGTATTGCAGACTTTATTCCGTCATTCTTATATAATGCCCAATCTATCTCTTTTCCGTTGAGTACGCCGTAGTCAGCCTTTATATAATTCCCTTGAATGTATAAAGCAAGAAATACAGAAAATACAAAGAAAACAATCCTATCCCAGATATTTGGGATGAACTTATACATCAGCCTGTCGATCAAAAGTCCAAAGATAACCGAGACTATAAAAAAGATAGACAGATATCCTGCGAAATCTTTTAACGAAAACCATGTATCCTTCTTAATCATCAGATACATCTCGATCGGTGCAAATACAAAGATCAAAAAGCACATGGCAGGGATGGATATATTGTAAACATACTTCTTATCGTTCATATACCATAAATTCTCCGTCATCCATGATCAATGTAAAACCCTGCTCATCTATAAAGTTTTCGATTTCAGTCCGTTTTTTAATATATGACTCAGATATCGGTTCTTCGTTTCTGATAACTGCGACCACTCTGTAGTTTCCACCCAGTCTTCCTTTAATGTTTTCCAGATCATTCTTAATCATAGAAACGGGATTGGAATCAAGATCTGACCACGAAGAAGACATGCCACTGGGGATTTTTGTTAAGTATGTAAGTCCCGGGCAGTTGCCATAAAGAATCAGTTCATCTGGTTCACATTCTTCTATTATCCTACAGAGTTCTTTAACTTCGTCTGCATTTTCTTTATTGGTATACATTCCCTCTAAAGACTCTATTCCTTCTATCAAGAAGTCTCTCTTCTCACCTCGCATACCGTCTCTGAATACAAAGTTAAGATGAAATCCGTAGCTCTGGATCAAAATAACCACTATAAGCGAGTATGCCATGATAGAAAACGGCAAACCGATCGTTGTTCCCTTTTTATCATTATTTCGCCTCATTGAAAGAAATCTGCTAATAATGTCAAAGCAGGTTGTTACTGTTATCGGCAGAACAAGAAACAGATTATTAAGGTTCTGATATGTATGATTGTTGCTTCCAAGTGGCGCTATTATGATGATCACAAGCGAGATAACTGCGAGAAGCAATGTCTTTTCATCAGTGTTTTCATCCCTGTTTTTTACCGTATGTATAATAACATATACATCCGCTATAAGACTTGCAATGAGAGCCAGCATTCCCCACTCATACATGCTCGTATAGTCTTCATAATATCTGAACGAGAACATTCCCCGTCCCCAGAAAAACCTGAGCATTACCGCTATCACGGCCATGTATAAACATCCACCGGATACGAGCATCACAGTTTTATAGGTCGAATTCTCATCGCCTGCATATCTTGACAATATAACCTTATCTATCAATGTAAATATCAGAACACCAACAGCCAGCACTGCCAGGATCACAACAAACCATTTAGAGCTTCGCATATAGTCTTTAAGTGTTCCTGTTATCATTGCAAGAGGAGTGTAACTCTCATCAGTCGAAGTTATGCCTGCAAGCCCTGATATCGTATCAGATAGACCTTCTAACCCGAATGTAGCTATAATTGACGCTATGCAAATAACTAGACCTAAAGCATATCCTGCAATACATAAAAGAGACTTTTTTACAACTCTCTTTTTGTAAATAATCCCCCATACCCATAAAGGAACTATCAAAGCCATCTGGGTAACATTCGGGATCCTTACAAACACATTTGCGCCGAGTATTATGCCTGCCATGAAAAAGAGCTTTTGATCATCCTTAACTATACCCTTATACAAAAGTAAAACTCCCATTACCATAAAAAGGTATGAGAGATAATTATACAGTATCCCTGTCGGGATCCAGCAAAAACACACAGCTGCAAATTCGGCAATAAAAACGCTTTTTGCCCCCAGGTCATCTTTAAGGACAAAATACACAATCAATACGATAGCCGATAATACCAGACCTGTGTATATATTTGCAAAACGCAGCTGATGTGCTCCAGGCAGTTTAAGGATGATCGATCCGATCTTATTGGATAAAAAAGTCGATATAACCCACATGCCATCAAGCCTGTCTGCAAACATATAATTGCCCAGGCTGTAGGTACTGTCTGATATATCAACTCCCTTATCATAGTTTATAAGTGGAAGGATCAGAAGTATGATCGGATATATCACAAGTTCTATTATTCTCTTGTATCTTTCATAGAATCTTTGAAACATTATTTTGTCTTCTTAACAAAAGCCTTTCCGATCAATGAAAACAGTTTGCTTCGTAAATAGTCAACTACACAACCTACTAAGAAAACGATAACAACTGCGATTATCATCCTGCATAGGCTTACAGGAAACAGTTGAGAAGTATTAGCCCAAAGAAAATATGGCCACAACAATCTCATTCCTATATTCTCATGGAAGAGATAAACACCAAAAGTAAGAGGTGACACAGCACATATGAAATCTGATATCTTTCCTTTAGGAATCTCAGTAAATTTCCATATATAAAAGAATGCTATAGAACTGAACAATACCAGTATATAGTTGTATGAGTATGTCATATCAGTATAATACTCAAGCTTTCCAGTTTCTCTGCATATCGCTCCTGCAACGGAGGCTATACCCCAGTTTAATAGTACAGAAACTACATATACTGATACAGCCTTGATTTTTGAATCCAAAAACTCTATATCATACATCCTTATATAGCCCGCGATCAAAAACAGACATATAAACCATCCAAAATCGTACCCGTAATTGTCTGTCGGTATTAAATATGGATTGATTGATTTCGGTATGCTAAAGAAACATAAAAGGGCTATGATTATAGTCTTTAACTGTTTTTGAGGAAGATTCTTGACAGCTATAGCA
>JAEEGK010030966.1_pt1 | contig 10571 bp, 5 predicted proteins | sample 8958771 | NCBI WGS metagenome assembly JAEEGK01 (sample SAMN16246547, study PRJNA631951) | gut metagenome | biome: gut microbiome; feature: rumen; material: SC-attached | host: Bos | place: Iran: Karaj | collected 2018-10 | reverse complement strand
ATACTTCGCCGTGGATTTCGGCGCCGCGGAGAGCGACATGCCGGCGATACGGGAATACCTCGCCGCGGCGCGGATAAACCTCGAGGGCTACCGCCTCGGGGTATACGGCTCATACGCCGTCATCGAGGCCGTGGCCGACATAACCGACTGCCGCTGGCAGTGCGTGGGCTGGTCCTACGGGAAGAAAAGCCCGAAGCTGCACGTATACCAGGCTCAGTTCAACAAATACGCCGGCGGCGTGAACGTGGATATAAACGAATGCGCCGATCCCGACGCGGCGGGGCTGTGGGATTATACGCCCGCGGCCCACTGGGCAGAAAAGGACCTGGAATGGGCCGTGGAAAACGGCCTGCTGAAGGGCTACGACGAAAGCGGCCTCGACCTGCGGCCCGACCGGCCCGTGACGAGGGCGGAGCTGGCCGCCGTGCTGCACAGATACGACGAAATGAGGAGAACGTGACATGAACACAAGCACACTCTATTCATCCGCGCTGAAGGCGGCGAAACGCCCCCTCACTCAGCAGGAGGCGGACGAAAAAGCCCGCGTCCGTCTCATTCCGCAGGCACCGCAGGCCCCGGAGGGAAAAAAACCCTACCTCGTCAAGCCCGCGGCGGCCTCCCCGCAGCAGAGCTCGACGCCCGGCTTCACGGCCGCGCAGACCGCGCAGCAGACGGCAGGGCAGGCAAAGAACGTTTCGGGAGAGCTCGGCAAAACGATAGCCATGGCGCAGATAAGCGCCATGGCGAAGGACGCGGCCTCCGGAGGGATAAAGCCCTCCGGAGGCACCGCGCAGAACCCGACGCAGACCGCGCAGCAGACCTCCCCGCAGCAGAGCACGGATTATTCCCTGCTCATACGCGACGCCATAGCCGCGGGAGCCGACGCCGCCACCGTTCAGGGCCTGCTCGACAGGCGCGTGGAGAAGGCGCTGGGAGACCCCGCGCTGAACAAATACGCCTTTGACGACACGTATTCCGCCGCGAAAAGCTACATTGACGCCAACAGCCGCCCCGTCAGGGACGACCGGGCCGAGGACATGGCCGCCGAGCTCACGGACATTTACCGCGGGGACGACGGGCTGTACGCTCAGGCCCTCGCCGCGCAGCAGGCCGCCAACGACGCCGCGGTGAAGCAGGCCGTGGGCCGGCTCAGAGCCCAAAAGGACGAGACCGACAGCAGCTACGCCGATCTGTTCCGGCAGCTCTATCTCAACAAGATGCGCGACGCGAAGAACATCGACCAGCTGCTCGCCGACCGGGGGATCACCGGCGGCGCCGCCGAGAGCACGGCGCTGAGCATGAACGCCGGCTACGAGGAGGCGCTGCGGCAGGGCGCGAGGGACCGCATAAACGCGCAGTCCGAGCTCGACAGAGCCATAACCGAGACCGAGCTGACCGGGGACGTTTCCAACGCCGAGGCCGCCGCGAACAACGCCGCCGCCCGGGCGTCCGGCTACGCCGACGTGCTCAGAGGCCTCATAAGCCGCTACGACACCCTCTACGAAAACGAGGCGGCGCGGGACGGCGACAGGAGCGCGAGAGCGCGGAATTACGCTTATCAGACCGCCCTTGCGATGATGCAGAGCGGCGTGATGCCCTCCGACGAGCTGCTCATCTCCGCCGGAATAACCAAAAACGACGCCCTCTCCGCGGTGAGCCGCGTGCAGGACGAAAGCGAAAGAGCAAGGCTCGACGCCGCCGGAGAAACGGCATACAAGACCGCGATGACCATGCTGCAGGGCGGCCTCATGCCCTCCGACGAGCTGCTTGCCGCCGCCGGGATAAGCCGCCGGGACGCCGAAAGCATCGCCGGGGCAGTCAGAGAGGAAACGGCGTACTCAAGGAGCAGCGAGACCGCCTCCGCCGCCCTCAAGACCGCCATGACGATGCTGCAAAGCGGCATAATGCCCTCCTCCGCCCTGCTTGCCGACGCCGGCCTGAGCGAGCAGGACGCCCGCAGCATTGCCGATGCCGCAGCAAAGCAGGCGCAGGCCGCCGCTTACTCCGCCGTGGCCTCTAAGCCGGTCACGTATACCAAAACGCAGGCCGAGGCGGCCCTCGCCGCCGCCCTTGCCGGAGACACGGGCCCCGCCGTCCGGCAGATAGTGGAAGGTTATTACGGCCTGCCTCTCGAAACGGTGCTCGCCGGCTCCGCGCCTCAGACGAAGTATACGCAGACGCAGGCCGAAACGGCCCTTTACGCCGCCCTGAGCGGAGACAGGAGCGGGCCCGTCCGGCAGATAGTGGAGGGTTATTACGGCCTGCCCCTCGAGACCGTGCTGAGCATATATACCGGAGAGGCGGCCGGGGAAGAGGAAAGCGGCGGGACGGACTACGGAGGCGCGGAGATCACCGCGCCCGCCGCGTACACGCCCACGCCGCCGGAGGAAAGCCTCGATTACGACGCCGACTCGGGCATATTCCGCTGGAACGGCGGGATATATACCGATCTCAAAAGCCTGACCGACGACATGGCGGACGCGAGGCTGAGCGAGGCGACGGAGAAGATCCTCGAAAGGAAGTTCGCCTCCCTCGGCTGGCCGCAGGTGAGAATAAAGTGAGGGCGGAGAAATGATATCATACACGGAAGCACTGAAAAAACTGAACTACGCTCCGGCAAAGCAGGGCCTGAGGGCCGCTCGGCGGGGCGAAGAGACCGACGCGGGCACGGGGGCGAAAAGCGCCCCCGCCGCGTCATATTCGGACGCCCTTCGGGGCCGGCTCTACGACGCTCCCGCGAAGACGGCCGACGCGGGCATGGGAAGCACACGCAGCCATAACGGCGGAGGCGGCAGCCTCGGCGGGCCGCTCATAAACGAGTTCCGGAGCATGAACGTGCCGAACGTCGAAACGGATATAGGCATGACCGGGGACGAAAAGAAGGCCGAAAAAAACAGACTGCTCGAAAACATGAACAGTCTGATCGGCTCCATCAATACGCTGAAAACCGCGCAGAGCCGCGGAGCGAACGTATCCGACCGCCTCGGCGAGCTTACGGCGCAGCTCGACGCGGCGCAGAAGGAATATGACCGCATCGTTCGCAGCGGCCTGCACAGCCGCGCCGACGAGCTGCAGTGGCAGATAGACGACGCGCGGAAAACGGTAAACGGCATAAATGGCCTCATGCCCCGGACGGACGCCGAATGGCGAAGCGCCGCGAGCGACATAAAGAGCGGCAAAAACGGGCTTTCCGCCCTCGGCGGCGAGCTCATGCGGGCGCAAAACGGGCTGAGGGAAGCGAAGGACGACAGGAAGCTGCTCGACTACGTAAACAAATACGACGAGAAGACCCTGAAAACAAGAAAAGATACCTTCGGCGGGCAGTTCGGGGCGAATTATACGCTCGGGCGTCTGACGCAGGACGGCAATCTCGCGTGGGACCGCTACCTTTCCGAGCCCAACGAGCGCAACAGAGTACGGGCACGGGTGATAAGCGAGCTCACAGAACAGATGCAGGCAAACAACGTAACGGCGCTCGACGGCGAAAACACGAAGCTGCCGTGGCTGTCGAAGGACCTGGCGAATTATCTCCCTCAGTTCATTGATCAGCTGGAGTACGAGGCCGCGGGCGCAGCCGCCGGAGGGCTGGCCGGCTCCGCGATACCCGGAGTAGGAACGGCGGCGGGCATGAAGGCCGGAGCGATAGCCGGCAGCGGGCTGTATTCGTTCAGATCCGTGCGCGGCGCGGCGTTCAGAGGGCTGACGGAGCTGGGCGTCCCGGAGGAGCAGGCAAGAAAAGCCGCCTCCGACGAGGCGGTCATATCCTCAATGATCGAAATGGCCGATACCGGCCTCGACCTTGTCACCCTCGGCACCGGGAAAGTGCTGAGCGCCTTCGGAAAGCAGGGCGTGAAGCAGATAGCCGGAAAGGCCATAAGCGAATGGGCCGGGAACACGGCCTTCCGCAAGCTCCTCGTGGGCCTCGGGAAATACGGGATAAACATTCTCGGCGAGACGGCCGAGGAAGCCCTGCAGGAAGCCGTAAGCATTGCCAACGAGAAACGCGCCGGCACCGGCAGGCTTGACCTTGTGCGAAGCTCGGCCGACGTATTGAACAACGCGGCACTCGGCAGGGATCCCGAGGCGAAAGCGCGGATAACCGAAGCGGGAAAAGGAGGCGCGCGCCTGGCCGCCATGCTGGGCGGCGGGACGATGCTGACGACCGGCCTCGGCGAGAACGTCATGAACGGCGGGAGAAATATCACGGCCGAAAACGGGCAGATCGAGGGCGAAAACGGGCAGAATATGCGGCGCGGTATCGGGGAAGGTCTGAGCCTTCCCGCGCCGGGGATGACGGAAGAGGAAAAAACGCGGCTGAACGCAGAGCGGAAGAACACGCCAGAGCCGCCGCGCTATCTCCCTGCCCCGGGGATAACGGAGGAAGAAGCCGCGAGGCTGAGAGGGAAACAGACACCGGCGCAGGGGCCGGAACAGACGCGGCCTACGCCAAAGGGAGACTCGGAAACGGGAACGATCCGAAAACGCTTTGCCGCGGATTTCGACAACTGGATGAACACGACGACGCAGGAACAGCGGGCAAAAGACGGAGGACGCTTCCTGATTGGGCACACTTCCAACCAGCTTAAGCAAGCCAATGTCGATGATTATGATATCTACTTTGGAAAAAGCAAGATCGCGCGCATCCTGCTCAATTTGGAAATGACGCCGCAGATCATTAAGGAAGTGGCCGATGTTATAGAAGCACCTGTGATCGTCATGGACTCCAAGACGGTGCCGGGAAGCATCACCATGTTCGGAAATTCCAAAACGGCAAACGGAAAGCCGGTCATGGTATCGATGCTGCTGCATCCTACAACCAAAACCGGCGAAATTCTTGACTATGGAGTTGTGACGAGCGCATACGGCAGACGGACAAACAATGCTCAAAACCTGATCGACACATCCAACATCCGGTACATAGACCCGGACTCAAAAAGAACCGGCGAATGGATGAAGGCACTCGGGCTGCATTTGCCGTCAGCGTCATCCACCGCCGGATCAGAGGAGATAGACCGATCCTCTACATCCCATGCGCCGGACGGCGCACAAGAGGATATCTCACGGCCTACTATCGCCTCAAGCGATACTATACCACAGCAAAATCAGACCGTCAACACCTCCGAAGGCGCAGCGGGCGGGCAGAATACGGAAGCAGGGGCAGACGCCGCCGGCGAAGCGCCCGCATCGGCGCGGGAAGGCGGGCAGAATACGGCTATATTGTACAGTTTCCACAACATCCCGGTACCGACTTATGAGCAGTTGATTGAAAAGCCTGATATCCCCGTAGTGGACATTCGGAAAACGCGGCATGGAAGCTTCAAACAGGAGCGTGAGGAGTTTTTGAACAGTGAGCGGGCGCATCGGCTTTACTCCGCACCCGTTACTAACCGCGACACCGGTGAGATAATCTTCATCACTCCGGCAACTGTCAGGCACAGCTTCTCCAACATCGGTTGGGAGCAGATCGAGCTGGCGGAGCACCTGCCGGAGATCATCGAGAGCGCCGTTCTTATACATGCGGAGCAGAGCCGGAAAGCACCGGAGGACAGAACAACAGGCGTCTATATCCTTCTCGGCGCGGCAATGACCGACAACGGTGTGCAGCCCGTGAAGCTGACAGTGAAAGAATACAGCATCAAGGGGCAACGACTCCCGAAGGATATTGAGTCCTATTATGGGACGGGATCCGATCCGACAACATATGCTGACATATACGACGGAAAAGTGTTGATACTGGAAAGCATAAAAAAAGAGGAGCCCTCCGGTTCAGCAACGACCGACACGGCAAAAAATGCCGCCGTAAGTTACCCTTTAGGCTCCTTAGATGAAAGTCCCTCCGGTTCAGCAGGTTCAGCGGCGGCGATCGTACCGACCGCGCAATTCCACCCTTCAGGTCCTTCCAAAATCAGTGTAAATGATTTGCTCTCGCTTGTCAAGGGCACCGCGGCAAAGTATATCCCGACATCATTCAGATATGACCCGCCGCTGTACCTTCCCGCGCCGGGGATGACAAAGGAAGAGAAGATGCGGATGAGAGCGCAGACGGCCCATTCGAGCGCGCTGAAAGCCGGAGCGGACACCGACGCCGCCGAGAGCGCCGCGCGCCTGGCCGGGATGCTGAACAAAGATATCCGCTTCTATAATGACCCCGCCCGAAACGGGAGCCTGACGAACGGATATACCGAGAACGGCACCATATACATAAACGCCGCGTCAAAATACAGGCCCGTGGTATGGATCGTGGCTCATGAGCTGACCCACAGCGTCGAAAACTCCGGAGCATACAACGGACTTCTCAGGATCGCGAAAGCGCATTACGGCGACGGCTGGACCGATGTGCTGCAGAGCCGCATACGGAGCGCGGAACAGGCCGCTCAAAATCTCGGAAATGAAAAACTCCGCCTGACGGCGGAGGCGGCGGAGCGGGAGCTCGCGGCGGATTTCTTCGCCGACAAGCTTCTGACTGATGAAGACGCCATACGCCGGGCGGTGAATTACGATCCTACCACGGCGCAGAGAATAGCTGCCTATCTGAAAAACCTGCTGAACAGGCTGCAGGGCAGAGAGCCGACGCTCGAATGGGCCCTCGACCGCTATAATACCGCCCTGAGGGAAGCAGCCCGGAGAGAGGCGAATTACGAAAATGCGAGCGGCAGGCAATACAGCATTATAACACTTCCGGACGGAAAACAGTTTGTCAGAGCTGACAGGCAGGTCATTTTCGGCAATGATTCGACCAAATGGAGAGAACAGGCTGAAAATTATATCAACGGTAAAATTCGAAATGGCGAAGATATCCGGATTATAGCTGAGGATGGGGATGTTCTAATGCTCACAAAAGACACATCCGGAAAAATAACATCGCCTTATAAAAACGGGAGATCGTTGGACAATGAAATATACTTTAGAAAGCTGACTGCGGGAACACATATCGACGAATTATCTAAAATATCAATGAGAGGAAACAAAAGCAAACCAGACACGGGATCACGGCACGGTGATTTTGCGTCAGACGGTTGGAATTATCGAACAGCTTATTTTCAAGACTATGACGGGATGTATTATAAGTTGAAGATTTCCGTGGCACAAAACGCAAACGGAAATGTTATCTACAATATCGGAGACATGAAAGAAGAAACTCCCCCACAGCGCAAGGAGCGCAAACCAGGCTCATAGGCCAAAGGCAGGGTAGTTTCTTCACTATCACTATAATCAATACCTTTGCTTAAGTCAATTGAAATTTCTTCAAAAACAGACTTTCCAAAGATGTCGCGGGCCCGGAACCGGGTCCGAAGAGGATTGCACCGGCGCGTCAGCTCGACGGACGATACGGAAGCATCGTATCCGAAGCGCGGGAACGGCTCAGGACCGGGAACGCGAAGCTCGGGGACGTCATCAGACATGACGAGCTCTTCCGTTGCTATCCGCAGCTGCGCGGTGCCGGCGTTCAGTTCGCCGAGCTCAAAAACGGCCGGCGCGGAGAATACGACGGCAGGCTGAACGTCATCCGCCTCTCCCGTGCGCTCATGAACGCGCCGGAGGATACGCTGATACACGAGATACAGCACGCGATAGACGACGAGGAGGGCTTCGCCCGCGGCGGAAGCGCGGACTATTGGCAGCAGCGCCTCGACAACGGCTACGGCGGGAACAGAACGGCGGATGAGCTCTACCGCGACACCGCCGGAGAGATATCGGCAAGGGAAGCGGCAGGGCGGCGCACGTGGACCGAAGACCGGCGCCGGGCAACGCCCCCGGATATCCGGCGGGAGAACGCCGTGTTCGCGGGAGATACGGGCACATTCAGCTTCAGCGAGCAGGACGGGGTTAAAAACATTGAAACGCTCACCGAGCAGGACGAGCTGGACCTGCTGGAGAGCGTGGAGCGCGGAGATTATGCGGACCGCAGCTATATCCCGCTGCGGAGGAACACGCCGGGCATTCTCATATCCGAAGTGGAACGATATACCGGCGGCGAAACAACCGTTGATGATCTGCCGATAATCTCCGAAGTGGGGCACCTGCGGCAGGCGATGGACGAGGACAGCGGGAGCTACGATCCGAAGCACCGGCCGCACAATATAAGCCCGTCCGAAATGATCTCCATCATCAAGGGTATGGATGATCCGCGGTACATCGTGCTGCAGGACAACGGCAGATATGTCGAGGTCGTGCGCTACCGCGGAGAAAAGAATGGACGAACGGCGTGGGCCGTGCTGGACTTTGGTGACTGGAAATATAGCGAACTGATGAACGGTTATCCGAGCGGGACGTACAATGTACTTGTGACGCCGTTCGAGCCGGACGACCTTGAAAGTTACATGCGAAAGCATGTGAAGGCCGTCGTATATGACAAGGCAAAGGACGCTACGAGTAGCGGCTCCAACCGTCTATGGTCTTCACATACCAGCGTAACGCCCTTTGCTGAAAAAAATATAACATCCATGGATGCTATTGTCAACGCCCCTCCGAAAGCACAGCGGGAGAACGTCATGGGCTGTGCTGGATTTTGGCCAGGATGAAGATATACCGTATATGAACGGCTATCCGAAGGGAACCTATAATGTGCTCGTGACGCCGTTTGAGCCCGACAATTTGGAAAGCTACATGCAGAAGCATGTGAAGGCTATCATATATGACAAAGCAAAGGACGGCCCGGAGAGAGGTTCCAACCGTCTATGGTCTTCGCGTGCATCCGAGACGCCCTTTGCAGAAAAAAATATAACATCCATGGATGCTATTGTCAACGCCCCCTCCGAAAGCACGGCGGGCGGGCAGAACAAAGCATAGATGTAGAAATCAGCGCCGGACCGTCGGCATTAAAAAAGGGAAAAGGTCTGGCCTATATACTCGCGTCCAACATCGGCAAGTTGGAAGGAGATGTACCTGTTAAAAAATTGATAGGTACTGAAATGAATGATCGGACAAAAAAACATCCGAACAGATTGCGGATTTCTTCAAGAAAATAGGAAATCTTGTACATCGGGATGGATTTGGAGACATTCTGTTTGGAGAATACGGAATTGGAGGAATGATAAATCATCGACCGCTGAACAGGGCAAAGATGGTAAGTTTGACTGCCGTACCTGAGGTGATCAAAAGTGGAAAAATAATCAGTGCGGTGGAAAATCGGAAAGAACGTGGGTATGACAGCTACATCTTTGCAGCTCCTGTCAAAATCGGAGAAAGCACGGTCTATGTGGCTGCAGTTGTTAATAAAGACCAAAGCAACCGCTTCTACATGAGCGAAGCGGTTGACTCGGACGGAAACTATGTAAGAATAAACGAAACCCCGTCCGACAACACAAAGACCGGAGTCACCGCACAGGGCGGAATTACCGGAGGGCCGGACGGGCTTTCTACCGTAGGAAATAACGACGGTTCACCGACCCTGGTCGGCAGAACTGTCAATCCCACGGATATTCAAAGCATACCACAGCCCCGGTGAAGCTGTCAACGCCCCCTCCGAAAGCGCAGCGGGCGGGCAGAATACGGAGGCAGGGGCAGACGCCGCCGGCGAAGCGCCCGCATCGGCGCGGGAAGGACTGCCGCAGAAGGCAAAGGATTATCTGACGCGGGCGGAAAACAAGCTGCTGAGAGAGCTCGGCACGGCCCTGAGCGTGCCGACGGTCGCGCAGCGGGCATACCTGAAAGACATCGTCCGCGAAATATCGGAAGAATATCTCAAAACGGGCAGGGTTTCGCAGGAGACCGTCAACAGGCTCTTTGAGAGGGCTTACAAGGAGGGCGTGGTCGAGGACCGCACGTTCTACGAGGACTATAAGCACATCAGAAAATATCTCCGAGAAACGCCTGTTTCGCTTTCAAAAGAGGATCGGGCGGATATCGCGGACTTCGACGAATGGAAAAAAAGCGCGCGGGGGCTGCTGCGGATAACCGAGGACGGACTGCCTTTACTCAGCACGCAGTTTAGGGACAAAAACGACCGGCCCACGCGGATGGTTCAGTTTGCAAAGAAGATCAACGGCACTTATTACGTCGTCGAAGCAATTCCGGACAGTGCAGACCGGAAGCTCCACATTGCAAGCGCCTATATGCAAAATAATGGCGGAAGCATCACCCAAGAACTGAACATGGACGGCAACCCGTCCCCGCAGCCTACGCCCGAAGCGCCACTTGGTCCTGTAGCTTTCGCCGGAAATACATTATCACAACAGGAGCCGGCTGTCAACGCCCCCTCCGAAGTCGCAGCGGGCGGGCAGAATACGGAGGCAGGGGCAGACGCCGCCGGCGAAGCGCCCGCATCGGCGCGGGAGGGACTGCCGCAGAAGGCAAAGGATTATCTGACGCGGGCGGAAAACAAGCTGCTGAGAGAGCTCGACAAGCGATACGGAAGCATCGTATCCGAAGCGCGGGAACGGCTCAGGACCGGGAACGCGAAGCTCGGGGACGTCATCAGGCACGACGAGCTCTTCCGTTACTATCCGCAGCTGCGAGACGCCGGCGTTCAGTTCGCCGAGCTCAAAAACGGCCGGCGCGGAGAATACGACGGCAGGCTGAACGTCATCCGCCTCTCCCGTGCGCTCATGAACGCGCCGGAGGATACGCTG
>JAEEGK010030963.1_pt1 | contig 10572 bp, 6 predicted proteins | sample 8958771 | NCBI WGS metagenome assembly JAEEGK01 (sample SAMN16246547, study PRJNA631951) | gut metagenome | biome: gut microbiome; feature: rumen; material: SC-attached | host: Bos | place: Iran: Karaj | collected 2018-10 | reverse complement strand
AATCCCCAATCCCCAATCCCCAATCTTTATTTAAATTTATTTTTATTCTTATTTTATAAAAATAATATTTTATTAAAATAAAATTTTTTAATAAAGTTACTATATAATATTTATAATATTTTAAATATTAAATATTAAATTTAAATTATAATTAAATGTCAATAATAAAAAATACAAATATAATTATTCATAGAAATACAAAAACTTTATCAGAAATAAATTACAATAAAATTTCTCCTCATAATTCTGATTTATTTAATCAAAATAAAAATAATAGAAGTTATAGTTTAAAAACAAAAAAAAATTATAATAATTCCGAAAAATTATTGACAGAATTATTAGATGAAATAAACAAAAATTCTCTAAATGAATTTTATAAATCATCAAATAGCATATTTAAAAAAACAATAGATGAATTAAATTTAAAATTTTATTTAGAAACTGAAAAGTATTTAAATAATAAAATAAATAAAGAAAAAACAGAAAATTTATTATTTATAATTTTATTTAAACAAATTAATGTTTACATAGAAGAAATAAAAAGATTAAATTTGTATATTTTAAAAAATAAATATCAACCTCAAAATGTTATTAAAAGAACTGATAATTTAATAAAATATAGTAAAGATTTTGAAATAAAAGAACAAATAATAAAAACATTAAAATTATCTAAAAAAAATTTGGAAGATAAATATTCAGAATTAATTAAAAATGAAAATAAATTAAAAAAAGAAAATGAAGAACTTAAAAAACAATTAAATTATTTAAAAAAAAATGATGTTTTATCAAATAATTTTTCTTCAACTTTAATTTATTCTAAATTATCTAAAGAAAAAACCAATTTTACTTCAAATTTAACTAAAAATGATTATGATTTTGAAATTCATAATGAAAAAAATTTAATTAATAAAAAAAAATTATCTATTCATCAAAATTATAAAAAATTTTTAACTTTAAATGATAATTTTGATGATAATGATAAATATTTTTCAACTATTTATTATAATCATAGAAAATTTGAAAATTATTTAAATAATAATAATAATAATAATAATAATCATAATAATAATAACAATAATAATAATAATAAATTTGAAAAAGAAAATAATCTCTCTGATTTTTATAAAGATTTTTCAGGTTCGGGAAAAAATTGTAAAACTGAAATTATTATGAGTGATTTAGAAGATTATTATAATAATAATAATTCAAATTTAAATACTTTTGAAAATAATAAAAGTAACATCTCATTATCAAAAGAATCAAATGATATTAATCAAAGAAGTGTAATTAATAATAAAAAATATATAAATAATAATAAAAATAATAATAATAATAATAACATTTTAATTGAAAATAATTATAATATTAATAATTATAATCAATATTGTAATAAAAAGATAAATAAAGTAATTGCTGTTAAAAGACCTAATTTCAAAAATAATAAAATAAAAATGATTAAATATTCAAAACAGGTATAAATCAAATTATTTATTGATTAGTTTTATAAATAATGAATTTTTGAAAAATAATTTTTTGTTATTTTTATCTTAATTATTTATTATTAATATAAATATAAATATAAAAAATATAAATTGTATTTAAATATTTTTAATCATTAATTTAAAAATCATAATAAAAAATTTATATAAATATTAAATATTAAAAGATTAAAATAAAAAAATATTAATATTAAATAAAAATAAATAAATTAAATATATAAAATAAAAAATGCCAAAAAGAGAAATTGTTACAATAACAAGAAAATTAGACATTCCAGAAGATAAAATACATGAATATCAAGAAGCATTTGATATGTTTGACAAAGACAAAAGTGGAACAATAAGTGTTCCTGAAATATCAAAAATTATGAAAAATTTTGGATATCCTTTAAGTAAAAAAGAAATAGAAAGTATGATTGCTACTATTAATACTTCAGGAACTGGAAATTTAACTTTTGAAGAATTTGTTACTTTAATGGAAAAACAAACTAGTTTGGTAGATGAAACTGATGAAGATGCTGTTTTAAGAGCATTTAAATCATTTGATAAAGATCATGATGGAAAAATTACTAATTTTGAATTTAGATATATTTTAAGTGAATTAGGATTAGATGATAAATTTACTAGTGAAGAAGTTGATTATTTATTTAAAGAATGTGATTTGGATAATGATGGAATTTTAAATTATCAAGATTTTATTAATTTCTGGAAATCACATTAATAATTATTAGATATAAAATTATAAAATATTTTTTATTTAAAATTTTTTTGATAATTACAAATTTATTATTTAATTAAAATTTATATTAATTATTATTATAAAAATTAATTTATTTTAACAAGAATAATATTCTTTTTTTTCTTTCATAATTTTTTTCCCTAATTTTCCCAAAATTTTTTCCATATTATATTTATCAATAATCGAAACAATTGAAATTACACTTCCATAACTTTGAACTTCATTTTGTTCAGAATCATAACCATATTTAATTAAATTTTCTTTATATTTAACTGGATCAATTAATTCAATCATTTCATAAAAAATTTTTGGGTCTTCAGGCAAAGAATAAAAAAAAATATTTTTTGCAAATTTTAAATTAATTTTTTTAAAAAAATGTCCTCTTTCATTATATAATAAAAATTTATATTTTCCTTGTTCAAAAAAAAGTCTATTTCTTTGCCAATCTTTTTTATCTGTGTTTTCATCAATAAAACAAACAGCTTTTGATTTTTGTTTAAAAAAACTTTTTAATCGTAAATAATCAAATGTTGAACTAACAAAAATTATTGTATGTTTTTCAAAAGATTCATATAAATTAATCCAAATATTTTTAGTAAAATAATTAAATTTTTCATCATAATAATTTTCATTTTTTAAATCAAATAACATTTTAAATTCAAATCTAATTTCATAATCTTTAAAATTTAAATTTTGATATTTTTCATTTAATTCATATTTAATTTTTTCTATTTGATTTTCATAATCAGGTTTAATAATAATTCTTCCATTAATATTTTCATTACAATATTCAATTAAAATATTATCAATATCCATTGTTTTAAAATGTGAAATACAAATTGTTTGTCTTAAAAATTTACTTAAATTATTAGAAAATAAATCTTTAATTCTTAAAATTGAATTTAAATTTTGATTATTTTTTGGAATTTTATTAACAAAACTTAAAATTTCATTTAAATGTTCCAAATTTTGATAAATAAAAATTTCTGAAAAATCAATTAATAAAATTTCAATAGAACTTAAAAAATCATAAACTTTTTTATTTTCATTGTCTGTTTGAATTGATAATTTTAATCCCAAAGGAGAACAAATAATAATATCACTTTCATTAAAAGGTGAATATAAATTTATTTTATTATCAAAATAATTAAATGAAATTCCCATTCGAAAACAATCATCTAATGATTCAAATTCACTGTATTCATCTTTAAATTTTTTTTTATTTGAAATTCCATTTAAATCTCCTTTAAAAATAGAAATTATTTCTTCAATTATTATTCTCGCATGTTTTTTGTAAGGAACGAGTATTAAAATTTTCGGTGATGTAAAACCTTGATCTTTAATATTTATTTCATCTAAATCATTAATTGAATATTTTTTTTTAATAATTTTATTAAAAATAAAAAAATTATTATTTATAGGAAGATTATTATTAAAATATTTATTGTTTTTTTTATAATAATTTTCTATAAATTCTTCTTCATGTGAACGAAATAAAATTTTTTCTAATTTTTCTGAATTTGTATTATTATTATTTTCATTTATTATTTTTTCAATATTGTCGTTTATTTCAATTTCTTCTTTGCGTTTTAAAACGTGATTTATAATATGAAATAAATAAATTTTCATTAAATTTTCACGAATTTCTAAATTATTACAACAAAATTGAATGTCTCTATAATTATTACAATATTTATAAAATAAAGGATAAAAATTTTTTTCATCATGAATGTCAAATTTATTATTATAATTTATTAAATTTATTATTTCTGAATCTTTTAATAAATTTGAAATATAAGAATTTTTATATAAAAAATTTTCTTTTTCAGAAAAATTATTTGATTTAAATAAAAATTCACCAATTTTTTCATTGTATAATTTTATTATTTTTCTTTTTTTTAATGATAATTCTTTTATTTTATTTTCTGGAATATTATTTATAATTGAATAAGTGTCAATATTATTTTCATTTGATATTTTTTCACTTGAATAAATTTCATTAATTTCTTCTTTTGTTAAATTTTCATTAATAAATAAATTTTTATTATTTATTATTTTTTCTTCTTTTTCTTTTTCAATTTGTTTTGCTAATTCTTTTATTATTTTATCTTCCATAAAATAATAATATTTAAAAAATATTATTTTACATTAATAAAATCAATTAATAAAATATTTAATTTTTTTTTAATATTATGTCAATTAATTTAAATGATGATATTAATAATAATAATAATAATAATAATATAATTATTGTAAACAATCAAAATTCTTCAAAAAGTATTAATGAAAATCTTTTAAACAATAATAATATTATTAATAATATTAATATTATTAATAATAATGATAATATTAATAATATTATTAATAATAATAATGATAATAATAATAATAATAATAATAACGAAATTAATAATGAAATTGAAAAATTAAAAAAAATATTAATTGAAACAACCGAAAAAAATTTATCAAAATTATTAAACGAAAATATTATTCACACAGAATTTAAAAAACATTTTTTAGAAAACAAACAATTAAAAACAAATAATAATAAAAACATTCCAATTTTTTTAATTTTCAACACACTTTTTAATCCAAAAATAAAATCAAAACACAAAAATTTTCAAAATAATTTTATTTTATATTGTCAACACATACGAAATGAATATGATTGTATTTTTGACAATGAAAAATTTAATGAAAATCAAATTCCAAATTTTTATAAAAATTATTATAATTCATATAAAAATTACAAAAATTTAAACAACATAAATTCAATTAAAAATTTAATAAACGAATGTTTAAATGATTATCCAAAAATATTATCATATACATATAAATACAAACATCCAATTCCAAAACCAGTTTTTATGGGTCCAAAATTATTAGAATGTGAAGATATTTATAATTTTTTTTTCATTAGTCCAAAAATGTTTATTGTTGAAATTAAAACAAATTCATCTGGTTTTATGTTGTTAGATTCTTTTTATACTTTAACTAAATATGTTTTTGAATGGAATTTTGATGATAATAATAATATTAATGATTTTAATACTGTTTTGAATAGTTTTTTTAATATTACTTTTATTAAAGACATTTGGTTTAAAAAACAAGTTGAAGGAAATGGTTATCCTGAAAATGAAGATTATGAAAAAAATTTTATTTATAAAAATTATGTTGAAGAATTAAGTTTACATTTTAATGATGTTGAAAAAATTTATTTGAATGAAATTAAAAATAATTCTAATAATAATAATAATAATAATTATTGGGATGAAAGTATTATTAGTGAAAATTCTGAAGAAACTATTTTAAATGAATCTGATTTTTTGTATGAACATTTAAATAAAAAAGAAAGATTTAGTTTGAATAATAGTAATAATATTTATAATTATAGTTTGTTTAAAAATAAAAAAATGAAAAATTTTAATAATAATAATATAAAAAATATTTATAATAATAAAAATGAAATTTATTTATTTTTTGGTGTTTGTTTAATAATTTGTGTATTATTAAATTTATTAAAAAATAAATTTGGTGATTTTTTTTTATATTTTATTTTATTGATTATAATAAAATATTTATATAACATAGATAAAAAAATAAATTATATTATTGAAAATAATAATATAAATTAAATCAATTTTATTTATTTTTTATTTTAAAAAATATAAATATTTGTAATAAAAAAAAACAATAAAATATTTATATAAAAAATAAAAAATTTATTTAATTTTTCATTGTTCTGCCCAAAATTTAGTAAATTCTTTATAATCAATTTTTCCATCTTTATTTAAATCGCAATTATTAAAAATTTCTTTTACTTCATCTTTACTCATTTTTTCGCCCAAAGAAGTTAAAATATATTTTAATTCAGACATTGAAATATAACCATTGTGATCTCTATCAAAATATTGAAAAGCTGTTATTATTTCATCAACATCTATTTTATTTCCTTTTTTATTTGTTTGAATTTCATTTAAAAATTCTAGAAAATCATCAAAATCAATTCCTTTTCCGCTGCTTGAAATTTGATCAAAAATTTCATTTATTTCATTTTGTTCTAAATTTTTATCAATTCTATTTAAAATTAATTTTAATTCTTTTTTATCAATAAAACCATCTTTATTTTTATCATATTCATCAAAAATTTTTTTATATTCGTTTTTTTTATTTTTTCTTGACATAATTTTAATTAAAAAACTTCTAAAAAAATAATTAATAAAAATAATAAAAAAAAAATTTTTTTATATAATAAATTTAAATATTAAAAATGTCCGAAAAAAATAAAATTCAAATTTTAGATTTTCTCGGTTCAAATTCAAATAATTTTAATTTTAATTCTTTAAATAAAATAATTTTATTTAACATTGGTTCTTTTATAGTTTATTTTAATTTAAAAAATCAAACAAAAACTTTCATTGAATTTCCACAATCTGAAATTGCATTATTAAAATTCATTGATGAATCTCAAAATTTTATGATTAGCATTGATAAAAATAGTTCACCTTTATTAATTCTTTGGGAAATTCCTTCATTTCGAACAGTTTTTAAAATTAACATTAAAACACGTCCAAATTTTAAAATAAAAAAAATCTATTTTGAAAAAATAAAAAATGATAAATATTTAATTTTAATCACAAGCATTGATTTAAATATTTTCTATGAATTTAACATTTCAGGAAATAATTTTAATATTGAATATTTAACAAATATTTCAAATAATAATAATAATAATATTTTTAATATTATCGATTTCAAAACATTTTTTAATTCAAATGATTTATGTTTATTATTAAATAATTCATTGCAATTTTATACAATTTTGAATAAAAAATGTAATTTAAATCACAATGTGAATTTTCCTTTTAAACTTAATAAAAATTCTTTAAGAATTAGTAAAATAATAAATTTAATAGCGTTTTTATCTGAACAAGGATCAATTTTAATTTTTGATCAAAATGGTAATAATAAACCAAGTTTAAATCCTTTTAATAATGAATATTTTACAACATGTGAATTTTCAGGTGATTCTTTAATTGTTGGAACTAATAATGGAAAAATTTATTGCTATGGAATTTATGAATATAAATTAAAATTTTATATTGATAATAATATTTTATTTGATTTTAAATTTAAACATTTATTAAATAATAGTGATTTTATTAATAAAAATAATATTAATTTTCCCGGAATTGAAAAAATTTTTATTGATGAATCTATTGATACAATTTTAATAAAAACTAATGAAAATTCATTTTTATTGAGTTCTATTTCAAATATTATTAAAGAAACTCGAATTCAATTTAATTTTATTTCAAATGGAAATTTAATAAATTATTTTAATTTCAGTCATTTTAAAAAAATAAAAGAAATTGAATTTCCTGAACAATTTGGAACTTTTTATGACAATGAAATTTACACATGTGCAAATGATTCAATGATTATAAAATACACATTAGATATTAATAATAATAAAATTCATAACGAATTTTTTGAAATTAATAATAATAATAATAATAATAATAATAATTTTTATATTTCAACAATTAAATTTCATCCATTTTATAAAAATAAATTATTCGCTGGTGATAATAAAGGATTTTTATATTTATTTGATATTAATACAAAAACTTTTCAATATAAAAAATACATTATGAATTATGAAATTTCATATTTAAATTTTAATTCAAATGGAGAATTAATTTGTATTTCATTTGAAACTGGTTTAAATTTATTATGTAATTTAACAAAAAATTGTGAAGTTTTATTAAAAATAAATGATCATTTTTTAACAAGCAGCGAAATTGCAATTCATAAAAATAATAATCAAATTTTGGGATTTTCATATTTTTTTAATAAATCAGAAACAATCGATGACATAATTTTATATTTAAAAAATCAAACTCAAATTGAAATATCAAAAATTTTTATTGAAAATGAAGATTTTAACAAAGAAATTATAAGCACAATGAAAATAATGAATAATATTATTGACATTGTTGTTCATGCATCTGAAAATTATTCAATTTGTTTAACAGAAAATAAATACATAGTAATTAATCAATTAAACAATGGCGAAGTGACAGGAATCATTGATTTAAATAAAAATATTAAAAATTGTTATAATTTTACATTAGATTTTAGTGGTTTGTATTTAGCTTTGATTTGTGATGTGAATGATAATAATAATTTTGATGATGAAATTAGTAATAAAAAAACATTAATTATATTTGAATTAGGAACTGGGAATATTTGTAATTTAATTAGTAATTGTTTTAGTATAAGTAAAGTTAAATTTGATCATTTTGGAAAAAATTTATTTATTGGTAGTAATAAAGGAGATTTTTCTGTTTGGAAATTGCCTGAAAATATTGAATTTGCTATTCAAAATGTTAATAATGAAATTAAAATAAATAAAAATTTTTGGGAATTTTATGAAATTAAATATGCTGAAAATGCAAATGAAGATATTTATAAAAATAATAATAATAATAATTTTAATGTTAATATTGAAAATCAAAGTAAAAATGATTTAAATGAAAATGTTTATTTTGGAAAAAATGGAGAAATTTTAAAAGATCAAACTATTCAAGCTGATAAATTTAATGATTATTTTAATTTAAAAAATAATAATTTTAATAATAATAATAATAATATTAATTTTAATGAAAATCTCGTTCTTAATGAAAATAATTTTAATAATAATAATGAAGATGTTAATAAAATTCATGTTAATGAAAATGAAGGTGATATTAATAATATTGTAAATACTGATAATAATAATAATAATAATAATAATAATTTTATTAATTCTGATAGTGATAATAATAATAATAAAATAAATAATAATAATAATAAAGTTGAAAATGTTTTTGATAATAATTTACAAAATTCTTATCAACAATTCATGAAAAATAAAAATTATAAAAATCCAGACCCTGAATTAAAAAATGAATTTATGATTAAAAATAAAATAATTACTGATAATAATAATAATAATAATAATAATAACATTAATAAATCATCATCGAATTTATCTAAAAATTCTCATAGAAATTCTTCAAGACATTCTTTAAAAAATAAACCACCTGTTTTATCAAAAACACATTTTAAAGAAGATGAAAATAATTTTTATCAATCAAATAATAATATTAATAATAACAATAACATAAATAATAATAATGACATAAATAATATTAATAATAATATAAATAATAATAATATTAATAATAACAATAACATAAATGATAATAATAACATAAATAATAATAACATAAATAATAATAATAGCAATAATAACATAAATAATAATAACATAAATAATAATAATAATATAAATTTCAAAAATAATTTAGATCCAAGTTTATTTCCACCTTTTAATAATACTTATAATAATAAATTCAATAATAATTTAAATAACTACAACAAATTAAATTACATTTCAATTAATAATAATAATAACAATATTCAAAGTGTTTCATATAGACAACAAAATAACACTAGAATTAAAAACATAGCAAACGCAATAAATGAAATGTTAGTACCAGAAAATAAAGAGTCAGAATCAATAGATAAAATAAATAGTGAAATAGAAAGTTTAAATAATCAAGAAATAAATTATGTTTCAAAAGATAATAATTCTTTAGATGAAAATATTTATTATATAAATAATAAAAGAAAAAATAAAAAAGAAGAAAATAAAAAATATCCAGAACCAAATGACATTGATATTGATTTTAGTGTAACTGAAAATAATTATAATAATAATAATAAAAAATATCCTGAACCTAAAGATATTGATGATGTTTTAAGTTTAAATACAGAAAATAAAAATATAATTTCTGATAGTAATTATAAAAATAATAGAAAAGAAAATGAAATTATCAGCAGCAGTAGTAATTATAATATTAAATTTACTAATACTAATAATAATGTTAATGATAATAAAAATATTACTGATGAAATTGATGATTTTAATGATAATATTAGAGATTTTGAAAAGAGAAATAATATTAAATAATATTTATTTAATTTTTATTTAATTTTTTTTATTTATAAATATTAAATACCATAAAAATTTAATTTAATTGGACTATTAATAAAAATATTTTTAATGTTGTTAATATTGAAAAATGAAGAAGAAAATGAAGAAAATTTAAATAAAAATAATATAAAAAATTTTTTATTTTTTATTAAATATTTTATATTAATATTTGAATAAAATATTAATATATTTATTTTTTAAATTATAATTTTTTATATCTAAGATATTCTATTTTACATATTAAATTTGTATTATAGATTTATCTTAGGAATAAATAAGGAAAAATATTT
>JAEEGK010030958.1_pt1 | contig 10574 bp, 5 predicted proteins | sample 8958771 | NCBI WGS metagenome assembly JAEEGK01 (sample SAMN16246547, study PRJNA631951) | gut metagenome | biome: gut microbiome; feature: rumen; material: SC-attached | host: Bos | place: Iran: Karaj | collected 2018-10 | reverse complement strand
CTTTAATAAAATTAAATAATTAAATTAAATTAATATTATTTAAAGGAAATCCTTATATAAATACAAATATTTACAAAGGCTTCCTTGATTTAGATACCCAATACATTAGGATCAAAAAAAAGGCGCGCGTTATTAATAAAAATATTGCAACAACCCCAGAGGGACTTGAACCCCCAACCTTTTGATCCGAAGTCAAACGCGCTATCCATTGCGCCATGAGGCTTAATTACAAATTTAATTTTATGATATAAATATATAAATAATAAAAAGAAATAATTTGATTAATTAAATTTATTAAATTTAATTATACAGAACTTATTTAATTATTATTATAAAAATAGATTTGTATTTTAATTTAAATGTTTAAGTGTGCTTTAAATAAATTAATAAAATAATTTTAATTGTTCAGTATAAAAATTGTTGCAATTTGTTTATAATAAAATTATTATTATTATAAATAATTTATTTTGAAATGTAATAAAAAATTATTAAATAATAGAATACTATTAAATATAATTATAAAATATTATAAAAAGTTTTCATTATTATTTTTTATATAAATAATAAAATCATTTTTATTTTGATTTATAACCAAATAATTAAATATTAAAATATAATTTATACTATTTATTTTATGGAAAAAAAATTATATAAATAATCATTATAAAAAATTATTATTTATCATCAATCATCATTTCATTATTTAATAAATTATTTTTTTCTTTTTCTTCTTGTTCTAAAATAATATTATTAACATCTTTATCTAATCCATTTTTTAAATCTTTAACTAAAGAAATTAAAAGCGAAATTTTATTTGAATCATTTTCAATACGATTTTCAATCATTTTTGATTTATGTAAAATAGTTTTATTTTCTTCTTCAGTTTTTTCTATTTTTTTATTCATATTATCTAAATTATCAAATTCATTAATTTGTTTTGCAATTTCTTCACAATGAATTTTATAATCTTTTTCTTCTTGTGATTCTTGTAATTTTTTATTATAATTTTGTATTTCATTTTTTGTTTGTAAAATATTTTCATCGATTTTTTTTGAAATATTATTTAAATATTTTTGATCACAATCTTTTAATTTTTGAATATTTTCTGATTTTAATAAATTAATTTCAATTAAATCAATTTCATTTATCATTTGATCTAATAAATTTCCCATTTCATTTCTTGTTAAATTATTAAATTTATTCATAAAATCTAAATATTTCGCAGTTAATTTTTTAATATTCATTTCTTTTAAAATTATTCTATTTATAATAAAATTTTCATCTTCATTTAAACCATTCATTTTAAATAAAATAAAAAAATAAAAAAAAATAATTTTTATATAATTATAATAATAATATAATATAAATTTCATCATATATTAAAAATAAATTACAATATAAACATAAAAATATAATATAAAAAATAAATTATGGGAAATGAATCCCCTTCAAACTCACCAAAAAACAAAAATTCAAAACATAAAGAAAATGAAAAAGAAAAAGAAAATAAAACTGAACCAAATGCTCCATCTTTTGTATATAATACCGAAATAAAAGGTGTAAAAGAGATACAACCTATTCCATTAAATTTAAAAATGGTTGGAGGAAGTTTTCACAGTGACATAAGAAAAGTATATAAATTTCAAGATATTTTAGGAGGAGGTCATTTTGGCTCAGTAAGAACTGCATATAGAAGAAATGAAGAACCTCGTGTTTATTATGCTATAAAATCTATATCAAAAAAAAATGTTACTCAAAATGAATTAAATGATATTATAAAAGAAGTTGAAATTTTATCTAGCTTAAATCATATTAATATTGTTAAATTTTATGAAACATATCAAGATAAATATTATTTACATATTGTTCAAGAATTATGTACTGGTCAAGATATATTTGAAAAAATAATAAAAGATGGGAAAATTTCTGAACAAGATGTATCTAAAATTATAGTTAAAATATTAAAAGCCATTGCATATTGTCATTTTAATAAAATAGCTCATAGAGATATAAAACCAGAAAATATATTATTTAAATCAAACGAACCGGACAGTGAAGTAAAATTAATAGATTTTGGATTAAGTAGAAAATATTCAAAAGCAGAAAGTATGCATACAATAGTAGGAACACCATATTATATAGCCCCTGAAGTTTTAAAAGGTGAATATAATTATAAATGTGATATATGGAGTATAGGTGCTATAACATATATAATGTTATGTGGGTCACCTGCTTTTAATGGAAGTACTAATAATGAAATATTTAATAAAATTATTAATGAACCTTTAAGTTTTCCAAGTGAAAAATGGGATAAAATTAGTAAAAATGCAAAAGATTTTATTTCAAAATGTATGGAAAAAGATCCTAATAAAAGAATTGAAGCTTCGGAAGGGGTTGAACATCCTTGGTTTAATACTATTAATAAAGAAGCACAACAGTTTTTAAATAATGAAGTTTTGATTAATTTAAAAAATTTTTCTTGTCCTACTCATTTTAAGAAATTAGTTTTACATTATATGACTAATAAAGTTTCTGAAAAGGAAATTAAAGAATTGCAAAATGCTTTTTATGCTATTGATAAAGAACATACAGGAACTATAGAAGTTAGTGAATTAAAAGATGCTTTTAATCAAATGGGAATTAAAGTTTCTTCGAATGAATTAAAACAAATTTTTAAAGAGGCAAGTGAACAAAATAATAGTAGAATTGAATATTCGGAATTTATTATGGCTACTATGAATTCAAAAAAATTATTAAAAAAAGAACAATTAATTAAAGCTTTTAATTATTTTGATGTTGATAATAATGGTTCAATTGATAAAAACGATATAAAAAACGCTTTATTAAGAAATGGAAAAAAAATTATAAATGAAGATGAAATAGAAAAAATAATTAAAGAAGTAGATAAAAATGGAAAAATAACAATTTCAAATTTTTTAAAATTATTTGGGTTTGAAGAATAAAAATGTTTTTATAATATTAATATTATATAATTAAATCTAATTTATTTGATATAAATTAATATATATTTTATTAATATTTATTATAATGTTTTATTTATTAATTAATTAATTAATAAATAGGTTCATAATTTCTTTTTTTTTGTTTTTTACTCACATCAAATTCGTTATTTTTTCTAAAAGGCATATATAAACCACCATTTTTAGCCGCACTATCATATAAATTACTACAAACTCCTTTATAATTATAAAATATATGATCATTTTCTTTAAGATATTTTTGATATTCTTTATTAAAATTAGGATTATGTGGATTTAAATAATCACTAAATTCTGCGACACCTTTTTTTATATTATTTACTGATTTATCTAACATATCAGAATGAAGAACTCCAGTTAATGTATTTTTATTAAAATTTATTATATCATAATCAACAGAATTTCTATTACCAACTGAATTTAAATTATATGTTTTTGGCACCCATCCAGTTTTTGATTCAGCATGAGGACCATATTTGCTTTTCATTGATAAATAATTATTTGAATCTGATGATTTATTTACAAAATCAGGTATTCTAATTCCTATATGATCTGTATCTAAAAAATAATTTTGATATCTTTTATTATCCTCATTTTTTCTTGGGTGAAAATTATATTCTTTATATATATCATATTTAGGTACTAAAGATGGATTATTGCATTTATATGTACATCCAACACTCCATCGAAGAGGATTATTTTGAAGATATTGTTTTTCTGATTCTATGTCTTTATTATTATTTATATATGAAGGACGTTCTAAAGGTTGAGTGATATCTTTTTTTGAAAATTCTATAAAACCTATGTCTGGATTTAAACCTGAATCGGCTACTATTTGTTTACCAAAACGATTGAAGGGTTTTACTGGTTTCACTGAGGTGAAGTCTTTTTGACGACCTACTAATAATTGAGGTTTGTAGATATTATTGTATTTTGGTTTTTCAAGTTCATTGTTTAATGAGAAATTATTTGTATTTTGATTAAAATTATTTGAATTTGTGTTTTCAAAATGTGACATATATTATTATTTTTTTTATTATTATTATTTATTTTTATAACTAATAATATATTAATATTTTTTCATACAATATTAATAATATTTTCAACATAAAATTTATTAAATAAAATTAACATATTTAAATATATTTAAAAATAAATATTAATTTTATAACTAAAATCAATATTTTTAAATGCATAATAATAATAATAATAAAAAAAATGAGCAATTCTAATATTTTTTTTCCTAATTTGTATCCAACTGCAATTTCAACAAATTTTACAACCGAAGGAAACACAAATCAAAACAAATTTAATAATTATAATGCTCATCAATTTGAAAATTTATTAAAAAAATTCCGAAAACGTCAAAAATTGCCTCCAATAAAAGAAAAAAACAATCGATACAACACAGAATCAAGCAAAAATTTAAATGATATTAATACAACTGAAATTGATTTAGATGAAGAAGACAAAAAAGAAAATTTAGAAAGTGAAAAATATTTAGTAAAAATCTACGAATCAAACTATTTAAAAAAAATCGAAGAAATTAATTACGAATTTGGTAAAAAAAAAGATGAAAACGAATTAAAACCAATTTCATTAAAACGTCATAAATATGGTTTTAATCAATTTGTAAACACAAATTATTCAACAGAAACATGCATGAAAGATTTTTACAACAAATTTCAAAAATTTCGAATATTAAATAGAAAAGAACCTTTAAATAAATTCACACCTTCTTTTGCATTTATAAAATCCTCCAACGAAGAAAAAATTATACCAAATCCTTTAGGTTTAATTAAACGTTCAGGAGATGAAAAAATATTACAAATGAACAACCAAAAAATTAGTGATAATTATATTAAAGTTTTGAGTAATAGTTTATTATATAGTCATCATTTAAATGAAATTGATTTAGGCGGAAATAGAATAACAAACATTGGCGCTTCGATTTTATTTAAAAGTTTAAATTCAAATCAAGATTTGTTAGGAAAAATTAAAATTTTAGATTTGAGTAATAATAAAATAGGCAATAATGAAATTGATAATTTTATTAATTTTTTACAATCTCCGAAAAATAATTTAATTCATATTAATTTATACGGAAATAATTTATATGATGATAATATAAAATTAATATGCGATAATATTGGAAAATACATAAGTGATAAATTAATTTATTTAAACATTGGAAAAAATTTAATTTCTGATGATAGTATTGAAAATATTGTTAATATGATTGGATTTTGTAATAAATTAAATTTTTTTATTATAAATCATAATAAAATTTCTAATAAAGGAGGCGAAAAAATAATAAAAAAAATTAGATTTCATTATGAATTAAAAGTTTTAGATTTAAGTTGGAATAATATTGGTGATAATTTAATTAAAGAACCAATTTATGAAGAATTAGTTAATAGCGATTTAAAACATCCTGAAAGAAATTTTGATAATTTTACTATAAATGAAGCATTAAAAAATATGAAATTCACTTTTAGAAAAAATCCTTTAATTCCAAGCGATGATAAACAAAATAAAAACAAAAAAGATGATAAAAAAAAAGAAAATACTGACAATACAAATAAAAATTTATTTACTGAACCAAAAAAAATAAATGAACCTATTAAAAATCCATCTTCATTTGCTACTGAATTAGGAACATATTTTAAAGAAAAAAATCTAAAAATTATTCATATAGACATTTCACATAATAATTTATCAAACATAGATTGTAAATTTCTATCAAACGAAATAAAAAACAACCATTCAATTTTAGGTTTGCATGTCGATGGAAACGAAATGGAAATTGATTCATTAGGATTTATAAATCCTTTAGATAACAACAACAAAAAAAGTGAATATTTCGCAAATAGTCATTTATATTACAACATGAACGAAAATTACAACATAAGAAAAACAAATATCGATACTATTCGAAACCATAGAAATAAAAATAATTGTTGGATTTGCGAAGGTTGGAGAGAAATTGAATTTATTTTCATTCCTAAAGAACCAATAGATGAACCTGTAAATCATTTAGTTAAAATTCATCTTAATTTCGATAATTATAAACCTTTTGGAATGTTATGTATAGGTGGCTCTAAATATTCTATAGTTAGAATGTGCCCCCCCGGAGATATATATTATTTCTTTACTTTAGATACTGTGCCTGTTGAAGAAGAATCGAAAGAAAATAAAAAAAATGATGAAAAAATAGTTCTAAATGAACATAGAAAAATTACTTATACTTTTGATAATATTTATTTAGAAGAATTAAATAACATTCGAAGTAGATTAAGTTATCAAAAACGAATGGAAAAAGAAAAAGCAGAACAAAATGGTGAAGAATATATTGAAGATTTAACTAAAACATCTATTATATATACTGAACCCGATCCCAATCAAATAATAACAATTTCAGCGAAAATTTTAAATAAAATAAACATAAAACCGAATTTTAATGTTTTAACTCATGATTATAAAAGTAATTTAAAATACACAGAACCGAGACCGAAAAATATTATTAATAAATTTGTTAAGCCTCGAACACCTTGGACATTTCCTATTAGTATTTGGGCATATTATGGTTATGAATATGAAGGTGATAGTGAAGAATATTTAGATAAGTGTTTTGAATTTGATTTTAATAGATGTCAATTTAATAAAGATTTCAAAGACGAAGAATCTTTCAATGAATTAAAAAAAATGTTACGTGAAAGATATAGAGATATTATAGATTGTTATAAATATTATTCTTCTTTTTCTGGTTTTGCTGTTTGGCAAATTACTCAAAATAATTTAACTGAATTTATTAGTCATTGCAATGATTTATGTGATAAAAATTATGTTATTAATGATGTTTTCGTTACTCAAAAAGTCGTAATAGGTAATATAACAGACAAAACAGATCGAACAAAAAACAACAATAAAATGTTAAGTGACAACATCGTTCGACATCAATTTATGAACTTATTAGTCAAAGTCGCAAAAGATAAATATGTAACTGTTTTAGGCCAAACAAAAAACGTTTTAGAAGCCACAAAAATCGCTTTTGAAAAACATTGGGACAATGCAATAAAAGGATTTGAATATCACAAATGGCGAATGGAACGTTACTACAACGAAGAAGTTGATAACTTTTTAAAAGCTCATTTACCCTTATTAGATGCATTATATATGTCATGGTCGAAACAAAAAGGTCCAAGGAAAAAAGATGTATGGATGAATTTAGATGAATTTAATAATTTAGTTCAATCTTTTGTTGACATTAATGAATATCCTATAAGAGACAACCCCATTATATTTAATTATAGTATTAGATTACAAATTAATGAGATTTATTCAGATAAACATTGTAATATGTATTTACCTGAGTTTTTAGAAGCTTTGTGTAGAGCTGTTGATAAGGCGAGTCCCATTCCAATAGGTGAAAAAATGGAAGATTGGCCGAAGGAAAAAAGAGTAAATCAACCTTTGATTAATAAATTAGAAAATGTTTTTCCTAGTTTGATTAAATTAATTACGAATCCTGATTATAAAGCGTTGAAAGATAAGTTTCCTTTGCCTGAAAAGGATCCTAATATTAATTTGTATATTATTAATTATGATAGTCCCTGGTATCAAGGATATATTATTAAACCCAAGAAAAAAACGATTAGGTTGGCTACGATGAAAAAAACGAGGATTGAAAGTCAAAAAATTGAAGAAGAGATTAATAAAGATGTTGAAGAAGATAATAATAATGTTAATGATGTTGTGGAAGATGTTCCTATTTTAAAATTGGATGATAATGAAGAAGATAAAAAAGAAGATAATAATAATGTAGAAGAAGAAACTAAAGAAAAAAATGATAATAATCAAGATGAAAAAAAAGAAGAAATAAAAGAAGAAAATAAAGAAGAAAATAAAGAAGAAACAAAAGAAGAAATTAAAGAAGAAATTAAAGAAGAAACAAAAGAAGAAAATAAAGAAACAAATGAAATAATAGAAAATAAAAATCAAGAAGAAGTTTTTCTTGAACCAGAAGAAAAAGATGAAATTCCAGCAGATGAAAAATAAAAATTAAATTTAATTATTACATAAATTATAATTTATTTTTATTTTATAAAAATTATTATAAATTTTTTGCCATTTCATTCCATTTTTCGCTTTTTTCTTCAATTCCTTTAATAATAAATTCACTTTCATTAATAATTTTATGTGCTTGTTTTTCACCAATTTCTTTATTTTTTTTTTGTCTTTCTTCTTTAATTTTATTCGTTTTTGCTTTAATTTCTCTTTCATAAAAAGTTAAAGTAGGTAAATTTTTAATATCAATTTTATTATCCAAAATTTTTTTTTTCTGATTAAAAATATCATTAATTAACATTCCATTATTTGCATTATTTTTAACTAAATTAATAGTGTCATTATAATTAAAATTATCATTTAATTCATAAGATGTTTGTGTAATAAAAGGAAAAGAATTAATGATTTTTTTATTATTATTATTATTAATTTTTTTATTTTTTATGTTAAAAATATTATAATTTAAATTTTTTCCTTGTTTTGAATATTTTAATAATTTTTTTAAATCGATGTTAATAAAATCTTCTTTTTTTTTTTTGAATTTTATTGGTTGAATTTTATTATAATTTAATAATTTTAAATCAGGAAAAAAATTTTCTTCTTTTTTATTATTTTTTATTTGTTTTTCTTCGCTATTATTTAATTTTTCTCTCATTGTGTTTAAATAACTTTCATAATAATTAATTTGATTATTAAAAAAATTTTGATCTGTTTTTATAACATTAGAAATGTAATTTTTTTGGTTTTCAAAATCATCAAAATTTAAATAATTTAAATTTTCTTTTTTTTTTATTGTTAAATCAATTTTTTCATTGTTATTATTATTATTATTTTCATCATTAAAATAATCTAATTTAATTGGTTTCATTAAATTAATATTATCTTTAATTGAAAACATAATTTTTCCGATTTTATTTAAAATTTTTCCATTTTTTAATTGTTTCATTGATTTTTTTTCTTCGTTTAAATTTAAATTAAAAAATTCATCGTTTAATATTTTATTTCCTTCTTTTTTGTATTTTTCTAATGAAGATTTCATTACTGAATCAAAACTTGCGCCAGAACGAGTTTTTTTGTAACGATTTGATGATTCTTGTAAAAAAAAATCCAATTCATTTTTTGATTTATTTTCAAATTCGTTGAAAATTGTATTTATTCTTATTCGTTTTTTTATTTCGCTTGTGTATTTGTTACTTTTATTTAAAAGTTTTGGAATTAAAATGTTTAAATTTTTGCTGTTTGAATTTTCGTTTTGATTTTTTTGAGATGACATAAAATTATTTTATTTAATTTATTTAATTTAATAATATTATTTTTAAATAAAATTTTAAATAAATTTTTTTTATTTACATTGAAATTTTTATAATAAAATTTAAAATAAATTTTATTTATTTAAAGAATTTATTTTTTTCACATTTGAATGTGTAAAAAAGTAATCATCTTTTTGATTTTTTCCTGTATGAAAAGGTTTAATTTTATTATGTTCTCTATTGAAAAGAACACTATTTGATCTTTTTTTATTATTTTTTTTATTAAAATCAGTTTTATTAAAATCAAATAAAATTTTTTGGCTATTTTTTTTTGTATTATTTAATGAATTTAAACATTCTTTTTCTTTTAATTCTAAAATTTGAAATTCTTTTTTAAATTGTTCAATTTTATTTATTATTAATTGATTATTATTTTTAATATTATTAATATGAAAATTATTTTTATTTTGACAAAAATTAATTTTATTTAATTTTAAATTTTCTCTTTCATTAATAATTTGATTAATTTTATTTTTATTTTTTTTATTTTCTTCTTTTTTAATTTTTTCTTCTAATTCTTTAATATTATTTTTTTCTAATTTATTTTTTAAATAATCTTGAATTTTTTTTAATTTATTAATTTCATTTGAATTTTTAATGTTTTGTTCGATAGTTTTTTTTTTAAGAGAATTTTTTGTTTTTTTTAATTCAATTTCTGTTTTTTGTTGTTTTTTTATTTTTTCAATTTCTTTATTTAAACGTTTTTTTTCTTCTTTAATTTTATTATTTTTTTCTTCTTTTTTTTTATAATTTTTTAAACGTTCAGAAAGAATTTTTTCTTCGTTTTGAAATTTTGAAATTCGATGTTTAAGTTCTAAAATTTTATTTTCGTATTCTTTTTTTTGAAATTCAAAAATTTGAGATTTTTTTATAATTTCTGAATTTAAATTATTTAAAGTTTTATTTAAAAATTTTTCATCTTCTGAAATGAAATTTAATTTTTTTTTTATTGATTTTTTATTTGATGAAAATGAATTATTATTATTATTTGATTTTAAAAGAGAATTTTTATTATTTGAATTAATAGAATTTTTAAATTGATTTTCATTTAATAATTTTTTTAATTTAAAAATTTTATTTTTATCATTTTCATATGAATTTGAATTTAATTTAATTTCAAAATCATTATTATTATTATTATTATTATTATTATTATTATTATTATTATTATTATTATTTTTATTATTATTATTATTTT
>JAEEGK010030957.1_pt1 | contig 10574 bp, 8 predicted proteins | sample 8958771 | NCBI WGS metagenome assembly JAEEGK01 (sample SAMN16246547, study PRJNA631951) | gut metagenome | biome: gut microbiome; feature: rumen; material: SC-attached | host: Bos | place: Iran: Karaj | collected 2018-10 | reverse complement strand
ATAAATTAAATTTATTTATATATATATATATATATATATATTTAATTATTTATTAATTTTTATATATTTATATATAATATATTGATATTAATTGATATTAAATAATCAAATAAAATTAGTTATTATATAAAAAATAATTCTAAGAATTATAATCATATAATTAAATCAAATACATATAATTAATAATATTTATGATTTAAACAAAATAATTTATATATTTATATAAATTTTAGTGACACAAAATTTTTACTATAAATTTAATAATTATAAATATAACATTCATTTTATTTTCAAATTTTAATTTTCGATTGTTGCATATAATTTAAATATACTTGTTTGTTTTTTATTTTCAATAAAATAATTTTTTAGTCCTTTAACAGTATACTTTTGTATCCAATCATGTTCAAGACATTGTTTAATATCCATTCTTTTTTCAGGTTCTTTTTGTAACAACATTTCCACAAAATTTTTAGCTTCTTTACTAATTTTTTTCCACAATTTGGGATAATAAGGAACAGGATCATCAATAGTTTGTCTAGCAATTTCTTTTTCACTAAACTCATCATCAAAAGGTAAGCATCCACACAACAATAAATAAGTTAAAACACCAAGACTCCACATATCTGCACTTTTATCATAAGGATTTTCAAGAAGCACTTCAGGAGCAACATAACTAATAGTTCCAAAAGGTTCAGTACATTTATCAGTTGGTCCTAAAATTTTACTCAAACCAAAATCAAAAAGTTTAACATCAGCATTATCAGTATCATCAGTCATTAAAATGTTTTCAGGCTTTAAATCTCTATGAATTATACCATAGCTATGTAAATAAAACAAAGCAGTACAAACTTTATGAATTATATCATTTACTCTTTTTTCGGGTAATTTATATCCTCTTTTTTCTATATAAGCATATAAATCTTTTCCACTGCAATATTCAATAACTAAATAAATATGATCTTCATCTTCTAAAATATCATATAATTTACAAATATTTGGATGTTGGCATATTTTTAGTACATCCATTTCAGTTTTAACTAATTCCATATCTCTTATTGTCATTCTTTCTTTTTCCATTACTTTAATAGCTACTATTCTTTTTGTATGAATATGAACTGCTTTATAAACATCAGCGAATTTTCCTGTTCCTATTTTTTTATCGAATTGATAATTTTCATTAATATCTGTGTAATTAATAATGTTTTTTAATTTAGATATTAATGTTATATATTCGTCATTATTATCTAAATAATATTTAATTGATTTTGTTGGAAGAATTAGAGAAAATGAATAATAAGTTGTATTTTCGTAAACAATTTCTTCGTTTTCTTTTATAAAAACTCCGGATAAATTATGCATATCAATTGGAGTTAAATCATCTTTATCTTCAAAAAAATAAATATCTTTAAAAATTAAACGAAAATAATTTTTTTTTATTGATTTTTTTTTCTTTTTTATTTTATAAATATAACCTTCGTATGTTAATTCTTTATTTGAAATAGAATTTAAAATAACATCTTCTTCATCTTCGAATTTTCTTGATGCAGATTTTTTAATTGAATTTTCATTTTGTGAATTTGTTTCATCTTCTAAAACTTCTTCTTCAAAACTTTCAGAAGAACTGAAATTAAGACTTTTATTACTTTCTTCAAAATTTAAATAAATATTATTATCATTATTATCATTATTTTCATTATTTTCATTATTATTATTATCTTTAATTATTAAATTTTGACTATTATTTTTATATGTTTTAAATTTTATTTCTTGAAAACTCATTCTTTTTTTATTATTATTAACATTTATATTAAGATTATTAAGATTATTATTACTTAAATCTTTCATAAACATTTCTTTTTTATCTATTTTTTTATTTTTTTCATCATTCATTACAATTTTATCTAAAAAAATTCCAGTCAATAATTTTCTTTCATCTCTTCTTTTTGGAAATTTTTTCTTTTTTTCATTATTTTCTTCTCTATTCATTTCTATTAAATTAATACATAAATTATCTTCATCATTAATAAATTCTTCTTTTGATTTATTATTATTATCATCATCACTTAATTTATTTTTTTTATCTTTATTTCCATAATTGAAACTTTTATTTTTTGTATAATCTTTTATTAATTTTTTATTATTTCTTAAATTTTTTTTGGCTCGATTCAAACCGGGAGACATAAATTTACTATGAAAACTTGGACTTACAATTTCAGTTTCATTTGTACTTTTTCTAGGGGGAGATAAAGGAGTATTATTAGTGCTATCAAAAGAAACTCGATTTTTTTTTTTCTCACTAATACTTTCAAATAATTTTATTGTATCATTATTAAATGGTCTTTTTTCTAATAAAAACATTAAAATAAACATTAAAATATCACTATTTTTATTTTCAATTACTGAAAAAAATTCATTTTCATCTAATTTTTCTTTCTCTCCAAACGAACTTTGAATAATATTAAATAATTCATCTTGACTTTCAATTCTATCTTCAAAATTATTATTTTCATATTTCAATTTATATTCACTGTATTTTCCACTTATTTTTAAAGGAACATAAGATAAAATCATTCTAACATCTTCTTTACTAATCAAACCATCATGATCAAAATCATAAAAATTAAATATAAATTTTACTAAATTATCAAAAGATTCTGTAAATAATATTATCATTCCATTTATAAATTCTTTTGGATCTAAATAACCATTTTTATCTATATCAAATACTTTAAATAATCTTTCACTTATCAATCCTGGTAAATTATAATATTTTATAAATGTTATGTGATCAATTCCTTGTTTTTTATCTAATGAACGTTTTGCTAAATCTTTCCAAATTTCTGCTAAATAATTGGCAAAACTTGACAATGAAGGAACACGAAATTCTTCAATTAAAGAATTAAATGTTATTTTTTGTAAATCTTTTTTTGTTGGAACTTTTTTTATTAAAATTTCTTCATTTTCTTTTATTGAATTGTTTAATTCTATTTCATTTTGGTTTTTATCATCAGTTAAATTTGATGACATTAAATTTTTATTTTATTATAATTTAATAATTATAAAAAAATTTAAAGATTAAAGATAAAATAAATGTTTTATTATTTATTTATATTAAATTATGTATAAAATAATATTATAATTTATTTATTGCTTAAAATATAAATTAACTATATTCAAAAAATATTAAATGAAAAAAAATATATTTTATTATTATTATTTTTTATTATTTTTATTTTCAATTAATATTGAACTAAAAAATAATTTATCTAAATTTGTATTATTCATTTTCATATTTGAAAAATAATTATTATTATTAATATTATTATTATTATTGTTTGGAGTTATTTTATTTTTATTATCACTAATAGTGTTAATAATATTTATATTATTATTATAAATATTATTATTAACATTATTAGAAATAATGATTAAATCTTTTTTATTTTTATTATTACTACTTAATAAAAAACTTTTTGGTGTAAAATTCATATTTATTTCAAATAAACCATTTATATTTAATTTCTTATTTGAATCCCAATTAAAATTTGAACTTGAAAATTCTTTATTTTTAATAGAATTATATAAACTATTTTTATTGGGAGTAATTATATTTTTATTATTATTATTGTTATAAATGAATTTTTGTTCAATTTGTGAACTTAATAATGATTTATCATTTGTTGAAATTCGAAATTTTGCATCTTGTTTTAAATTAGGTGTTTTAATATCAATAGATTTTTTTATATTTAAATTATTATTTTTTTTATTATTAGAAAATAATTGTTTTGAACTACTTGTTTGTAGTATATTATTATTAAAAAGAAGAAATTTATTATTGTTGTTAAAAGGAATTGTATCATTTGATAAAGATAAATTTAATTCATTTTTTTCATTATCTTCTTCTTTTTCTTCATTTAATGTAATTGAATTACTTTTACATATTAATATATTATTATTATCATTTATTTTAATATTCTTATCATCCTCCTCATCTTTATTAATATCATTAATAATTAAACTTTTATTTTTATTAAATATTTCATCTTTAAAATTTTTATTTTTAATAATTTTATTATTTTTCTTTTTACTTTTTCTTCCTCTTTTTTTATTTTTTTTTCCATGGGTATTAAATTTTAATTCTTTTTTTAAAACTTTCATATTTTCACCTTTTTTAAATTTACAATAATTTTCCATTTTTTTTTCATAAAAATCTTCATTTTTTATCAAAATTTTTTCATGACATTTTTTAATAACATCTTTAATGATATTATTAATATCTTCTTCATTTTTATTTCCAATCATTTTAGAATATTTTTCCTCAAAAAAATTAATTTTTTTTTGCATTGAACTATTCCAATGATTTTTAATAGTATTATCAGTTCTTCCAGGTAAAAATTTACATAATAAGCTCCATTTATTTCCTAATTCTTTATGTTTTAAAAACAAAACTAAATCTTCTTCATTTGACCAATTTGATTTATTAACTTTTGGATTCAAATGATTGAACCATCTTTCTCTACATTGTTTTCCTATTCTATTTGGAAAAAATGATGAAATAAATGACCAATTTTCTGCTCCGTATTTTTCTACTAAATTTATTAAAGATTTATCTTCATTTTCTGACCAAGGAGATTTTATTAAAATATTAATTTTTTTTTCGAGTTTTTTATTATTTTTTTTTGTTGAATTTTTTTTATTTTGATTTTTTAATAATTTTTTTGATTTTGATGTATTATTTTTATTTTTAGGTAAATTTTGAATTTTTCGATTTCGTTTTCTATTAAAAATAATTAAAAATAAATTACTTATTTAAAAAATTATTTTTATTTTCCATTTTTAATTTAATTTTGAATTTAAATTAAATTAATTATAAATAAATAAAAATAATTAAATTCAAAAAAACTATTAATGAAAAAAATTTATTTATAAAAATAAAAAATAATAAAATAAATTATAATATAATTAAAACAATTAAATAAATATTTTGCAAACAAAATTAATAATTTAATTAATATCAAAAAATTAAACAACATTGACATTTATTATCAAATTCATCTTTATTTTTATCTTTTTTATTAAAAACAGTTTTATTTAAATTATTTTTATTATTTTTTTTATCATTTTCAAGAATTTTTTTTGCTGTTTTTGGAACAGTTAAATCCATACTAATAGTTTTAGTATTAGGTTTTTTTTTAATTTTAATAGGAGGAATATTTAAAATGTTTTTATGTTTTTTTATTTTTGATTTTAATAATTTTTCATCATTTTTTTTATTAATATCATTATCTTTAATATCATTTTTATTATTATTATTATTTTCAATAATTGAATTTGTAATATTATTTGTATTTGAAGAATTATCATTTAATAGAGATAATTTATGTCTATGTGGATGATTATTTTTAAAAGCATTTTTATACATTCCTCCATTTAATTTAAATAATTTTAATTTTTCATCAATTTCTTTTTGTTTTAAACGATTTTCCATTTCTCTTTTAAATTCTGAATCTGTTATTTGACTTGTGCTTAAACCAGTCAAATCAATGTGTAAAGAATGATCGTGTTTAATTTTACTTTTCCATACTAAATTTTTATTTTTTATTGGATAATAAAAATTAAATAATGAATTTTTAATTTCTTCTTTATCGTTTATAAATGAATTTATATTTTCATTTTCATTTTTTTCATTTGTTTTATTATCATCTGTGTTATTACTTATAATTGAAATGTTATTATTTATTAAATTATTATTGTTCATATTTATTAAAAAAATAATTATAAATATTTTATCTTTAAAAAAAATATTTTAAAATTATTTATAATAATATTTTCTTTTTAAATGATTATTATAAAATTAAATTAAAAAAATAAAAAATATTTTAAAAATAATGAGAAAATACACGAATCAATCAATGGATTCAAACACAAGTAGCGCATTTAATGAACTTCAACAAAAAAAACTTGAAGCATTAATGAATGCTTTTTCAGAAATGGACATGGATTTTAATAAAGAACTTTCAAAAGAAGAAATTTTAGATTTTTTAGATAAACGTGTTCAAAAAGAATTTGATCGAACTTTAGCAAATAAATTATTTGAAATTCTTGATTTAAATAATAATAATTCAATTTCAGTTGAAGAATTTATGAAAGGTTATTTAAATTTTGAAAACGACATTAAAAAAAATGCAGATGAATTGAATAAAAAAATATCATATGAAAAAATTAATTATAACACAATTGATAATCAATGTAAAAAATATCAACTAGAAAAATTAAATGAAGAAGGATTTTGTGAAAATGCTTTAATTACTGTTTATATTGACAATGTTGAAATGAGAGAAGAAATTGAAGGAATTGATAGAATTTCTATTAAAATTGAATATAATGAACAAACGCAAGAAACAACATTTAAAGCTGGTGCTAGAAATGAAGTAAATCAAAGACTTGAATTTAAACCAGTATCAAGAAAAGATAAATTATATTTTATTATGATTGCAATTAATTCTCTAAATGAAGAATATGAAATAGGAAAAAAAGAATTTAATTTAGAAAATATTGAAAGTCAAGAAGAATATGAAGTAAAAATTATTATTCCTGATTTAAAAATTAAAAATAAGGAAATTGCTCAAATTCAATGTAGAATAACTTTTTTTTGGTCAGATTATAAATTATATGAAGATCAAAGAAATTTATGTGAAAAAAAAATTAACAAATATGAAAATGCTTTGGAAAAATCAAATTTTTATTTGCAAGAATTAAATGAACCTTATGGAAATATTAATAATATTATGTCAAGAATGGCTTCAAATGTTGATAATAATATTTTAAATTATGAAAATAATATTAATAATGAAGAAATGATAGATGATAATAATAATAAAATTAGATCAAAATTAAATAAAAAAGTTTCATTTGAAGATAATATTAATAATAAAAATAATAATCTTAATAATAATTATGATGATACTGATATATGTAAAAATTATTATGAAAATTATAATTCTGACAAAAATTCAGCATATGGAAAAAATGAATATTTAATTCAAAAATTATTAAAGCGAAAAATAACATATGATGATTGTATTAAATATTTATCAATATTAAATTCAATTTTAGGAATGTTAAATACATTTTATAAAAATGATTTTCCAAATTCTTTAGGAGGATTATTAACATTATTTTTTACATATTTAGCATTAGCAAATAAAAATTCAAATTCGACTTTGAATATTTTTAAAAATTTACTTAATTTTTTATATTTTTTAATTGGTTATGATTTAGTTTGGATTTTATTAAATTTTAGTAATTGCATTCATGGAATAGATCAATACACTGAAGGAAATGAAAATGGAATTTTAAGATGGTCGATGTTTGTTACTTTTTTAAATGAAATAATAAAATGTGGAATTGTTTATTCAATTTTAGGAGAAAAAAATAAAATTGAAAAAGGAAATAAAAATATTATGGAAAATCAAAATTATTAATTTTTTTATTTATATAAATAATTTATTTTCTTATTTAATAATAATTTAATTTTAATTTTTTTAATTTATATTTCTTTATAAATAATTTTAATTTTTAATAAAAATAAAATTTTATTTATTATTTTTTATTAATTATTTAATAAAATATATTATTAAAAAATAAAAATAAATGTCATTATTAGATATTAAAAAAGAAGACATAATATATAATAAAATATTATTAATTGAAACTATTTTAATTCAAAGAAAAAATGCAGCGATTAAAATTCAATCAAATTTTAAAAGTAAAATATTATATTTATTTTTATTTTTAATTTTAATAAAAAAATAGGACATAAAATTATTAATTTGATAAAAAAAATAAATATATTTAAAATAATTCTTCAAACTAGAATTCAACATGAAAAAATTTTATTTAAATACATAAAAGAATTCTTATATCGTAAAAAAATAAGAGAATTAATACAAAGAAACAAAGATTATTACATAATTTTTCCTGGAGAAAAATTACAAAATCTTTCAAATCTTAAAATAAAATTCTTTTTTGAATCAAAAAAACCAAAAATTTATCCTTTAAAATTTTGTCCTTATAGAAAATTATATTATTTCGAATTTAAAAGAATAATCATAAGAAAACTTTTGTATAAATTTTATTTTATTTTCAACGGTTGCAAAATGATTGATATTAATTATAAAATATTGAATACAAAAGATGGTTATATAAACGTAATAAATATAAAAGAATTACAAGAAAATGAATATAAATTAGAAAATATTTACGATAAAGAAATTAAAATGTTTTATAGTATGATTATGTCTTCTTTAGATACAGAATCAACTTCAAAATTAGGTGAATTTTATAATAAAAGAAAATTTATATCAAAAAATACTATGGAATTATGTAATGATTTAAAAAATAAAGCTTCAAATATTATTTATGAAAAAGTAAAACCAATTTTAAAAAAAAATAATCTTAGAAAAAATAGAGATAAAAATAATTTTGTATATAATAAAAATAAAATAATTACATTTAGTATGGTTTAATAATAATTTATTGTATTTGAATTTTTAACAAAATGTGTTAAAAATTTTGATAATTGAAAATTAATTTAATGTAAAATTAAGTGTAAATTTTATATATTTTTATAATAAAGAATTAAAATTCATATATTATTATTTATTTTTTAATTTAAAATCAAATTTAATTAGTATAGATATTAATATTTTTAATTAATAATATTTAATTTCAAAGATTTATATTATTTTTATAATTAAAAATCATATTTATTTTTTATAAATAAAAGCATTAAACAATGTTAGTAATAATATATCAAATTAATATAAAATAAAAAATATTTTTGTTTTATTATATTGAAAATCACTTTATTAATAAATGATAAAATATTTTATTCATTTTAATATAAATAATTATAAAATATATATTTTTATATTTCAATAATAATATTAATTATTTTTATATTTTAATTAAAAAGTAATTTAATTAATGAATTTTTTTGGTTATAAATGAAGGTTTTCATAAATTTAAAAAAGATAATTTGTGATTATATGATTTAAATAATTTATATAAATATTATTTATATAAAAAAAATCAAAAATTCAGATATAAAAAAATAATTTTTTATTTTATATCTTCACATTTTTTGATTTATTTTTTATTAATTATTATAATATATTTCAATTTTATTTATAATATCATTACAATTGCTATCATTAACTTCATAACCAAATATACAATCATTAAATTTTTTTTTATTTCTATCATTTGTAAATAATAATTTTTTAGATTGATTGTTTTCAAATTCAATATAAATATCATAATTAAATTCTCCATTATTTTTAACAGGAAATATGTTATAAATTATTTCATACCCTTTTTTTAATAATTCATTTATTAAAAAATTTTTAAATTTTTTTTCTTTTTTTATAAAACTTCAACTCTCACATAATTCAAAGGTTATGAAAATTTTTTTTCCATTTGAATTTTCTTTAGGTAAAAATCTAATTGTTTTTTTTGATGGTTTTGAACCCATTAATAATTTATAAATATAATTCGAAAAAATTATAATAATAATAAAACAAACTAAATAAAAAATTTAATTAATATAAAATAAAAAATTTATAAATAAATAAATATCAAATTACAAAATAAATAAATAATTAATAAAATAAAACAAAAATTAATGGGTGTAAAGAAAAAATGAATAATGATTCAATAAAAATAAATTAAATAAAAAATATAAAATATAAATTAATAAAAATTATATTCATATAATATAAATGTCAACAGCATCTGTAAGTTCATTTAAAAAATAACTTTTTTCTAGATGAATAATCCCAACAGTATAAAAATAACAGTTTTAGGAAAGGGTGTCGTCGGTAAAAGTTCGCTAACATATCGATTTATAAATTACAGTGCTCCTGCTGAACATGATCCGACCATAGAAGACAGATATAAATCAAATTTGAAAATAAATGGGCACGATTATGAAGTAGAAATTTTAGATACAGCGGGAGAAGAAGATTATCAAAATATGATTGATATGTGGATATCGTTTGGGGAAGGCTTTTTGCTCGTGTTCGCTATTAATGATAAAGAAAGTTTTAATTTATTAAAAGGTAAACACGATCGGGTATTAAAAGGCAAACATGGAATAAAATGCCCAATTTTATTAGTAGGGAATAAACAAGATTTAGAAAATGAAAGACAAGTTACTTATGCAGAAGCCAAAGATCAAGCTGATTTATGGGGAATTGAATATATTGAAACTTCGGCAAAGACTGACTTCAATTGTAAAGAAGCCTTCGAAAAATTAGCAACAAAAATTGTTATGTCAAAGTCAACAAATACAGGGGGTGGATGCCCTTGCGTTATTGTGTGAAAAAATGGATTATTATTTATATTTATATTTAATAATGATATGACTAAAATTATTTAAAAATATTTATTTGATATTTTTATTTCTATAGGAAATCCCTGTAATATATTGAAAAAAATTTTATTTTACTATTATTTAGAATTATTTTTATTAAGCAGATATTATAATAAAATTATTAATTATTAATTAAATT
>JAEEGK010030955.1_pt1 | contig 10575 bp, 8 predicted proteins | sample 8958771 | NCBI WGS metagenome assembly JAEEGK01 (sample SAMN16246547, study PRJNA631951) | gut metagenome | biome: gut microbiome; feature: rumen; material: SC-attached | host: Bos | place: Iran: Karaj | collected 2018-10 | reverse complement strand
AGGCGTGTATCCTTCGGATGATTTCTATGATCTTTGCGACGAACTCGGTCTTGTGGTTTGGCAGGACTTTATGTTCGCATGTGCAAATTACAGACTGACTCCTGAGTTTGAAGCGAGCATTTCGGCAGAGCTTAGAGATCAGATCAGAAGACTGGCTCATCACGCAAGCCTCGCACTCTGGTGCGGCAACAACGAGATGGAAGATTTTGCGGGGCGTGGCGAATGGGGCGCCGATGACGCCATTAGAAAAGACTACCTCAGGATGTATGAGGGATTATTCCCCCGCATAATGAAGGAAGAGGATCCCGATCGTTTCTACTGGCCTTCTTCCCCCTCATGCGGTGGTGGATTTGACGATTCAAACTGTCCCGATCGAGGGGACACTCACTACTGGGATGTATGGCACGGGAGCAAGCCTTTCACGGAGTACCGCAAGTTCTTCTTCAGGTACCTTTCCGAGTTCGGCTTCCAGTCGTTCCCTTCATTCAGAACGATCGAGAGCTTTACGCTTCCCGAGGACAGGAACGTTTTCTCGTACGTCATGGAAAAGCACCAGAGGAACGCTGCTGCAAACGGCAAGATAATGAACTATATGGAGCAGACTTTCCTTTATCCGTCTAACCTCGACCTGTTCATATATGCGTCGCAGCTCATGCAGGCCGAAGCGATACGCTACGGAGTCGAGCACTTCAGACGTAACCGCGGCAGGTGCATGGGAACCGTGTACTGGCAGCTCAACGACTGCTGGCCGGTAGCATCCTGGTCATCGATCGATTACTACGGCAGGTGGAAAGCACTCCATTATTATGCAAAGCGGTTCTTTGCACCTCTTATGATCTCGTGCGAGGAGGAAGGGCTCTTAAGTCAGAGCATGAATGTTAATGAGGAGCCGTTTGAGGTTAAGAAGAGCATCCGCCTGAACGTAGCGAACGAATCCATGACCGAGAGAGTGTGTGAGGTCAGATGGCAGCTCAGGGACTCAAAAGCAAATGTGCTCAGAGAGGAGAGCACGTTTGTTACGGTTAAACCCATGTCGGCACTCTGGCTTGAGAAGGTTGAACTCCCCGAAGTGCGAATCTACGAAGACTATGTAAACTACGAACTTCTTGAAAACGGAGAGGTCGTTTCCGAAGGGACGGTTCTTTTCTGCCCGCCCAAACACTTCAGGTTTGAGGATCCGAAGATCTCCGTAAGAGTAGTAGATGCGGATAAGGCTGCAATCCTCGCTGACCCGGACAAGGCGAAAACATCCGGTGAGTGTGACCCGACTTATGAGATTGTAATAAATTGCAAGCATTACGCGAAGGGCATTGAAATCAGAAATGAACGGGACGACCTTGTTCTCTCGGACAATTTCTTTGATATGAACGGCGGAGAGAAGCGCGTGAAGATATTGGAGGGCAGACCGGATAAAATCGAAGTCAGGAGCGTGTGGTCAATTCGGTAAAACTGATGAAAAAGGAGCTCACAGCGTTGAGCTCCTTTGATTATGTTATTACGAAAGTCATTTGTTACATGCTTTTTTGCGCCGGAATGACCGGACGCGCGATTGTCAGTCAACGATAGTAACCTTTCCAATCTGTATCGTGTCAAGAAGGTCCTGGTTTGCAACGATCTGATACTGACGTTTAAGCTCGTCATAGACGAGGTCGATGCCTTTTCTGAGGTAGCTTGCTTGGTCTTCTTCGCTCTCAATCGCGATAAATTCTTCTTTTTGGGAGAGCTTTTCTCTGATCGAATCCTCATATTTGAGTGCAAGTTCCTGAGTCCTCAGGGCAGCGTCGATTCCGGCAACGGTGAGTCCGCTGTTCTTTATCTGTTCCTCGGAGAAGGAATCGTAGGTGAGCTGAGCATTTGCCAGGCATTCTTCGAGCTCCTCGGATGTTAGAGTAAAACCGGCGTCAATGGCCTGATTCTTTGCAATCTCGTAATAAATTACGGTTTCTTCAACAAGTGATTTGTAATGATCGGCTTCGGTCTGTGTGTCGTCGTATTTCTGAGAAAAGTAGTCGCCCGTAAACCCGAACTCTTCCTTGTAGCTCTGCATCATTGCCTGAGCGATGAGCTCGTAGTATGCGACAAAGTAGAGGTACTTGCCGACCGAGATAGTCGATCTGTTAAGGTCGTAAATTATCTCAGTATTATCACTGTACGGATCGGTTGAATTTGCAAAAGGCTTTCGAGTGTCCTTACCTGAGCAGGCTGAGAGTACCGAGATACACAAAACCACTGTGAGAAAAAGCGCGACGAATCTGCGAAGCGCGGAGCTTTTTGAACCGACGCATATATTCTCCGAGTTTTTATCTGTATTGATGATTTCGTTTATTCCCATACTTCTCATGATCGTGATCCTTTCAATAGTCCTCTTTGAAGGTTACTTTTAAGCAGCCGATGGATATTATATTCCATCGAACCTTTTAAGGCAATACTTAGGGTTTTGTGATTCATTCTTTTTTCATGATTAACTCTTTTTTTTGGGTGCTTTTTCACTTTCTTTTTATTTTTTTTATCTTTTTTGAAAAACTTATTTGTGGTAAAATATAAATTGTGATTTCATGCGAAGAATTCGTTCTCCGCCACCGCTCTTGGGTGATTGATGAGGGTCGGCACGCTTAAGCCCGGGATGACGATCATCACCGATATTGTTGAAGTGACGGATGATGATGCGAACAATACTGCGCGTGAACTTGCAAGGGTGCAGGGGTTACTGGTCGGAACATCATCGGGTGCCAATGTCTGGACCGCAAAGCTCATGGCTGAAAAATACGGAAAGGATAAGGTTGTGGCAACTGTTCTTGCAGACAGAGCGGAGAGGTATTTCAGTATGGCGCTGATCTGAAAGGGGGATGGCTTTATGGACTGTTTGAGATGTCAGTCGCTCATTGAAAGCTTTTTAAAACAGTCACTTCCGCCTTCGGAAAGCGACGAATTCATCGGACACGTAAAGAATTGCCCGGACTGCTACGGAGAACTCGAGGTTTATCACATCGTAAATTCCGTTGTGACACAGCTCGACAGCGGATCCGAGGATGAGGATATTGATTATAAAGCTTCGCTCAGACGAATGCTCGAGCGCGCAGGAACACAGAAAAGAAGAAGGCGCTTCGCCAGATATGTGTTTATGACGATACTCGCAACGCTCCTGGTGATCATATATTTCCTCGTGAGAGGAATCGTTTTCTGAGTCGGAGGATCGAACTGAAGAATAGGTGACCGGGAACAGATGAGACCTCATAGGAAAAGGCGAGACCCGGATCGGATGAGGATCTCATAGGAAAGGTCGGAACCGGGATCGGATGATCGCCCTGCAAAGAGAAACTGTATTAATATCAATTACTTGGCGGAAAAGATATGGGACAGAACAAAGACAAAGACACATTGCTTATCATAGACGGTTCGAGCCTTCTGACAACCATGTTCTTCGGTAATCTTCCGAGAGAGATTTTGTTTGCGAAGACCGACGAGGAGAAGGAAAAGTATTTCTATAAGATCATGCAGAACTCGAAAGGCGCATATACGAACGCCATATTCGGTTTCTTTAGGACACTTTTTAAGATTCTGTCGGGAAGCGCATGCCCGAAATACATCGCTGTCGCCTGGGATATGGGGCGCGATACATTCAGGCGTAAAATCGACAGCTCGTACAAGGCAAACCGAAAGACGACCCTGAGACCGCTTTCGCAGCAGTTCGAACGGATCGAGGCCATGCTTGACGCTGCCGGATTCAGGCAGTTTATGAGCGAGGACTTCGAAGCCGACGATTTTGCGGGAACTCTTTCGGCACTGTTCGAAAATGATGTCGATGTCAGGATAATGACGAAGGACAACGATTATCTTCAGCTCGTGAGCGAAAAGACGCATCTTTTCCTTATGCATTCTTCCCAGGAAAAGACGGATGAGCTTTACAAAAAGTACGGGATCGAGAAGAAGAGCACCGTTCCCGATCGTTGTTTTGAATATGACCCCGAGCTTGTTGAAAAGGAATTTATGATAGAACCGGCATCGGTTCCCGATCTTAAGGGACTTATGGGCGATTCCTCCGATAACATCAAGGGCGTCAAGGGTGTCGGAAGCGAGACGGCTGCGAAATTGATCGCGCATTACAAGACGATCGAGGCCATGTACGAAGAAATCGGACCGATCCCTGTGAGCGCGGTTCACCAGAAGGAACTAACCGAACTCTTCAAAAGCTTCGGCATTAACAGACCGCCCATCAAGCAGCTCACCAAGGTCGAAGAGGACGGAAGCTCCGCAAAAGACGATGCCATGAAGAGCAAGCAGCTCGCCACTATTAAGAGGGATATCGATTTGGGAGACCTCAGACTCGAGGATCTCGAGATCGCTTTAAAATTCACGAGGATGGCTCTTGTTCGCGAGTTTGAGGATCTTGAGATAAAGGCGCTTAAGGTTCCGACGCTTATGGGCTCCGAGGGCGAGTATGACCGGGCTGTCGCCGAAGAAGAGATCACATATACAGTCATTGAAGAAGAAAAAGCACTCAAAGAAGTGCTTGAAGTTATAGAGAATACTGCAGAAGGCAGCGATAAAGCCGGTGAAACGGTTGTGAAAGAAGGACAGACAAGAGCACAGACGGTTGTCGGGATCGAGGTGATCCCCGCCGGGGACGGTTCGTTTAAGGGCCTTGCACTTTGGGCAAGCGACAATGGCTTTGTGGTAACACGGGAAGCACTTGAAGCGGCCGGAACAGACGGAATTATAGCCGGGCTGGCGGAGAAAGTGCTCATAAGCGTTAAAGGACTCAAGAACTTTTACAAGATGACGGGGGTCGGGGAGTTCACCAATGTTCACGATACGGAGCTCGCGGATTACCTCTTAAATCCTGAGGGAGCCGACTCCGGTGAGGAGGATGACGAACCCGCTCAGAAGCCTTCAAAGAGTAAGGCAAAGGGGCTTTCGGATAAGGATTATGTCACTTCGGCTAAGATGAACGCGGAAAACGCTCTTCCGCAGCGCAAGGCGATCGAAGACACGGGCATGACCTACGTGCTCGAAGAGATCGAAAAGCCGCTTGCGTACGTACTCGCATGCATGGAGAAGGAAGGAGTGCTCCTTGACACGCAGGCGTTAAGCGATTTCGCCGCGAGCCTCGAGAAGGATATCGAGGAGGTACAGCGCAAGATCTACGAACGCGCGGGTGAAGAGTTCAATATCAATTCACCGAAGGCACTCGGCACGATCCTCTTTGAGAAGATGAGGCTGCCGAGCGGTAAAAAGACTAAGACAGGCTACTCGACATCGGCACAGGTGCTTGAAAAGATCAGGCTTGAGGATCCGATTATCGAGATGATCCTCACATACAGGCAACTTTTTAAGCTGAACTCGACCTACGCGACCGCACTTCCGGGCTACATGGGCGCAGACGGCAGGATCAGGACAAGCTTCAACCAGACCGCTACTGCCACGGGTAGGCTTAGCAGTAGTGACCCGAACCTTCAGAACATCCCGATCCGTTCGGACAAGGGAAAGCTCATCAGGAGGGCATTTGTTGCAGACAAGGGCAAAGTGCTCGTGGACGCAGACTACTCGCAGATCGAACTGAGGATCCTTTCGTCCATGTCGGGCGACAAAAAGCTTATCGCTTCATACAGAAACAATGTGGACATCCACGCTGCGACGGCGGCGGAAGTTTTCCATGTGCCGCTTGACAAGGTCACGGATAAAGAAAGAAGCCGCGCGAAGGCTGTCAACTTCGGTATCGTGTACGGCATCAGCTCGTTTGGGCTCGGTACGGGACTCGATATCTCGAGGGCAGAGGCACAGAGCTACATAGATGCGTACTTCCTCACATACCCGACTGTTCGCAGCTACCTTGACGGGCTTATCGCATCGGCAAGAGACAAGGGGTACTCGGTGACACTGTTCGGAAGGCGCAGACCGATTGCCGATATCTCATCACCGAACTTCGTAAAGCGCAGCTTCAGCGAGAGGATCGCGATGAACGCTCCCATACAGGGAACCGCGGCAGACATCATGAAGATCGCGATGATCAGGGTGTTCAGGCGACTGGCGAAAGAGCTTCCCGAAGCAAAGCTCATCCTTCAGGTACATGACGAACTGCTTGTCGAGGTCGATGAGAAGGATGCGCAGAAAGCGGCTAAGATCCTTGAGGAAGAGATGAAGGCTTCGGCGAATCTCGCTGTGGAACTCGAGGTCGGCATCGGGACAGGGACCAACTGGGGAGACGCGCACTAAGCAGAGACAGAAGAGATTTCAAAACAGCGGATTGAACCGGAATAATACAGAAATCAGGTTGGCAGATATGGCTGTGATCGGAATAACAGGCGGAGCGGGCTCGGGTAAGTCATTTGTGGCGAAGCTCGCGGCAGATAGCTTTGACATGCTCCATATTGATACGGACAGGCTCGCGAAGACGCAGATGATGCCGGGCGGAGCTTCTTACGAGGGAGTCGCACAGGCTTTCCCGGAGTGCTTGTGCAAAGACTGCGGTGAAAACTCCGGCACCGGCGGTAAAGCGACCGATACGGATTCCGGGCAGCTTCCGGAGATAGACCGCGCAGCGCTTGCGGCGAGAGTCTTTAACGACAGCGAGGCGCTCAAAAAGCTTGAGAATCTCACACATCCCAACGTCAGGGCAACAGTCGAGTCATTGATAGAAAGCTCAAAAGGACTGTTCAGTCATGTGCTCATTGAGACCGCGATACTTGCTGATGCGGGATATTGCCCGCTTTGTGATGCTGTTTGGTACGTGACGGCACCCGAGGAGGACAGGAAGAAGAGACTCAACGAGCGTGGATACGACGAGGCAAGGATAAAGAGTGTCTTTGACTCCCAACCGACAGACGAGAGGTACAGAGAGACTTCTTCATATGAAATAAAGAACGGAGAAGACACAGATGAGGAGAGCATTTTGGAGCAAATCAGGAAAATATTGAAAGATATGGGTATTGAAGAAGTGAAGTGACAAGAATAGGTGAGAAAATCGCTTAGATATGAGGAGGAGTTCATGGATACGGGTAAAGAAAATCTGATCTTTGGTTTGGATATCGGAACACGAAGCGTTGTCGGAACCGTCGGCTACAGAACGTCCGCTCGTGAATTCGTTGCGGTGGCTCAGTCCGTGAGGTTTCATCAGACTCGTGCCATGCTTGACGGACAGATCCATGATATCGGAGCTGTGGCTGCGACGATCGGGGAGGTCAAGCGCGAACTTGAAAATAAGATCAAAAAAAGGCTTACCGGCGTTTGCATCGCTGCCGCAGGTCGTGTCCTTAAGACCAGACAGGTCAGGATCGACTATGATCTTGAAGGCGAGGCTGTCATTGATAACGGCATGATCCACACGATGGAACTCATGGGCGTTGAGAAGGCAAGCGATGTTCTCAGACGTGAGGAAAAGGGCGGAGGAAACTATTTCTGCGTCGGGTATTCCGTAACGAAATATTACCTCGGCGATGTGGCTATCATGAACCTTGAGGGGCATAAGGGTACGGCTATCGGCGCGGATCTCCTTGCAACATTCCTTCCCCGTGACGTAACCGACGGACTTTACGCTGCGACAGACAGGGCCGGACTTGAGGTGATCAACCTCACGCTCGAGCCCATTGCCGCCATAAACATAGCGATCCCGCAGAAATTCAGGCTCCTCAATCTTGCACTTGTCGATGTCGGAGCGGGGACAAGCGATATCTGTATCACAAGCGACGGAAGCGTTACAGCGTACGGTATGATCCCGAGAGCGGGTGATTTCATCACGGAAGCGGTTATGCAGAAGTATCTTGTTGAATTCGCGACTGCAGAAGACATGAAGATTGCTCTTTCGGGCAAAAAAAAGAAAATCACATATAAGGATATAATCGGTGCAAAGAACGGGGTCGCCGCAGATGACCTTAAGGCTTCAATCGCAGACCCGCTCAAGGAGCTTGCAAAGCTAATTGCCGATAAGATCAAAGAACTCAACGGAGGAAAATCGCCGAGCGCGGTATTCCTTGTCGGAGGAGGCGGAAAGACACCGGGCTTCACGGATATGATAGCAGCGGCTCTTAAGATCCCGTCCGAGCGTGTTGCGCTTCGTGGTGCCGAGGTGCTCAGTGAAGTGCGTTTCGTGGAGGAAAACATTAAAAAGGATCCGATGCTTGTCACGCCCATCGGTATCTGTCTCAATTATTATGAACAGAACAATAATTTTATTTTTGCGCGCGTGAACGGCGAGCTCTTAAGGCTTTATGACAACGGTCACTTGACGGTCATGGATGCCGCTATGGGTATCGGCATCGATACGAGTTCTTTGTTTCCGAGAAGGGGTGACGGTGTTTCATTCACATTCAACGGCAAAAGCCGTCTTGTGCGTGGCGAAGCGGGAGAAGGAGCCGTTATCAAGGTTAACGGACAACCCGGTTCCATTGCTACGCCGATCGTCAGAGGCGATGAGATCATAATCACGCCCTCGACGAAAGGAACTCCCGCCGAGGTTAGTGTTGAAAGTCTTGCCGAAGGCGCGAGAAGCATCTGCTTCAATGTTAACGGGCATAAGGTTGCCGCCCCTCGTCTTTTACTTGTAAACGGAAAAGAAGCCGGCCCGGATATGTCGGTAAACAACGGCGATGTTATCGAAGAAGCCGACTACTATACTGCCGGAAGGCTCCTTGAGTACATGGATGTTGAGGCTGTTGGGACCATAAGCATCAACAACGTTCCTGCTCTCAAAGAAGACAGGGTTTATGAGAATTTCACGATAGATTTTGAGCTCGCCGGTGAAGACAGTCCGCTTGACAATCAGGCGGAAATGTTGCAAGATGTATCAGGTGTCGTGGCGGAGGACACCACCCCCGATAATGTTAAAACCGTTGAAAACAGCGGGATCGGAAGATTAAAAGACATCCCGGCGGCGGAAGCGGGTGCACCGGTCGGTGAGCAGGTCGTTGAAGATGAAACCGCAAAACCGACACCGACGCAGGCGATTCATGATATCACCGTAGTAGTCAACAATACGCCTGTGGTTTTGCGCGGCAAGGATATCTACAGGCTCGTCGATGTCCTTGATGTTTATCCGGGATTCGACCCGAAGAACCCGAAAGGTAATTCCGCGATTATCAGGATCAATGGTGAGAACAGCGGTTTTATCAATGAAATCACCCAGGGCGACAGGATTGAACTTCTTTGGGAATAAAAGAGGAAGAGGAAAAAAAGTTGAAGTTTTGTTCACTTGCCAGCGGAAGCAGCGGGAATTGTCTTTACCTCAAAGCAGACGACACGGCGGTTCTCATTGACGCGGGTATTACATGCAAAAGGATTTGCGAAGGACTTGCCGAAATCGGTGAAGACATCAAAAATATAAAGGCATGTTTTGTCACACACGATCACAGCGATCACGAAAAAGGGATTCCGGTTCTTGCGAGAAAATACCGTATTCCGGTTTATTCGACGGTCGAGACACTGACAGCAATCGGCATACGCGAAAGGGGTGGCGTGCCGAGAGAACTCATGTACGAGCTTGTGCCGGACAAGGAGGTCGAGATTGGGGACATCAGGATTATGCCTTACAGCACATCGCATGATGCGGCGAACTCCGTTTGTTACACGATAAGACACGGAGAAAGAAAGCTCGGAATGGCGACGGATCTGGGAGTATTCACGGAATACACGCTGAAACATCTTGCGGACTCCAACGCTTTATATGTTGAGGCAAATCACGACAGAAACATGCTTATGATGGGACCTTACCCGTACAAGCTTAAACTGAGGATTGATTCGGAGCTCGGACATCTTTCAAACGAAGCATGCGGAGAATTGGTCACAAGGATCATGTTTCCGGGGCTGCACACCGTTGTGCTTGCTCACATCAGCGCCGACAACAATTTTGAGGAGCTTGCATATCAGACAGTAAAGCAGATAGTCTGTGAGCACGCGGAACGGAACGGGTGTGATGTTCCGGAGATCATTGTTGCGAGACGCTACAGCAGGACGGATGTATATGAAGTCTGAGATAAGAATGACAAACTGACACATATGCGCAGATTATGAAAATACAGCTCCGAAAAAAAAAGGAACCGATATTATAAATGAGAAGTCTATATATATGTTTGGGTCTGAAGGCCTGTTGCATTCCCTTCGGGAATTGCGGTGGCAATGAAACGGCGGCAAAAACTTGCCGCCAAAGATAAGCCTGATACATAGTTTTGTGTTGGACAAGGAAACGGAAGCGCTTTATGCGCTTCCAAAGAGGAGATACGTTATGCAGAAAGTGATAATCACAGTAGTAGGTAAGGATTGCGTTGGAATCATGGCAAAGGTATGTACTTATCTTGCGGAGAAGCAGATCAACATACTTGATATTTCCCAGACAATCGTTTCGGGATATTTCAACATGATGATGGTTGCCGACAGACAGCTTGACAAAAACCATTTTGAAGAGACTGCGAAGGAACTTGAGGAACTCGGTAGCTCCATCGGAGTTGTTATTCGCATGCAGCGTGAAGAAATATTCAACATGATGCACAGGATCTGAAAGGAAGAATCATGATAAATTTATCGGAAGTATCTGAAACCAATGAGATGATCAACAAGGAAAACCTTGATGTAAGAACGATCACCATG
>JAEEGK010030953.1_pt1 | contig 10575 bp, 8 predicted proteins | sample 8958771 | NCBI WGS metagenome assembly JAEEGK01 (sample SAMN16246547, study PRJNA631951) | gut metagenome | biome: gut microbiome; feature: rumen; material: SC-attached | host: Bos | place: Iran: Karaj | collected 2018-10 | reverse complement strand
GGTCTTCGTCATATCCCCCAAAGCATTGCTGCTTGTCAATACGGATTTGCGCCTGCATCGTCATCCCTCCCGCCATCAGCAGGAGCGCAATCAGGGTGTAAATTCTTGTCGTTCTCATGGCTTTATAGTTTTATGCAAAACTATAACAAAAAACCGTCAAAAAAACAATCAAAATGCCCAATTCAGGTTTTTGTTTGAAAGTGGTGTTGAAAATCAATGAATTACAAGCCCGCAATTCAGATTTTTCCTTCTGCAAGAAGTGCAGAAATTGGGTCGGAACCAGCCTTTTTGTTGAGGTTGGAGCGGTATTTTAGAGTAATATTTCCGATTCCTATGTTGAAACGAGGTTTCATGGCGATAAGGGTAGGGAAAAAACTTAATGAGCGTTTTTTCATGGCAACACCTATATCTCGTTATTATTTGTAACTTTGCAGCCATAGAAAAACTAAACCCCGAAGTATGAAAAATTTCAGGGACTTCGGGGGATTCCGCTGCAAAAGTAAGAAGAATTATTGAAATAGACACGAAAAATCGAAAAAATCGCAGCCCACCTCGCCCCAATTCGGTTGCCACTACTGCTTTCAATTTTTTTGAAAAAAGTGCTGAAAATCAACAAATTACAATATTATAATTCAGATTTTTCCTTACGCAAGAAGGGCGGAAATCGGGTCGGAACCAGCCTTTTTGTTGAGGTTGGAGCGGTATTTCAAGGTAGTTCCCTCGGTGTATCCTGTCAGATCGGCCTCCTCTTTTGCACGGAAGTGCAGGAAATTGAGCACGGCGATTTGTCGCTCAACTTCGCTTAATTCAGGATAGGCAGCGGTCAACTGCTCCAAGGCTTTTGGATAAGCTGCCTCAAACTCGGCCATGATGCGCTCCAGACGGTTCGGCACATCCGAATGGTAAAGGTCGCTCGCCCGCTGCGGCAGCATGGCACGTGCCTGTTGTGCAGCCTTGTCCACTTGCGTCTGAAGCTGCTGTTGCTTCTCTTGCCAAGTCTGCGCCTCGGCCTCGCGTTCCCGTTTCTGTCGGGCAAGCCACCACCACAGCCCAAACCCCAACATAAGCAGCCCAATTGCGGCCATCGTCAAGCCTTTCTTCCTGTGTTGCTGCGCCGCTAATTGTTCGGCTTGTCGTCTTTCGGCCTCGGCTCTTTCCCGTTCCCATTCCAAATGGTTCTGAAACATTTCGTTAAGTTGCGATACTTGTGCATTCCTTTCTCCTCTAATAGCCGTGTTTTCGGCAAGGAACAGCGCACATTGCGCCGCCTTCACCGTGTCGCCTCGGCTTTGGTAGATTTCGCGCAAAATGGGAGCTGCCACTTTTTGTCTTGCCACATCCTCCTGGTTTTCAAACAAGGGTGTCAGATAGACCAATGCCGAGTCATATTGTCCTATGTCGGCATAGATGCTGCCAAGGCTCAAATAGCGCACCATTCTCTCGTTTTCGTCAGGGGCTTGCCTCACCATGCGTTTCAGGTCGCGTATCGAGAGCTCAACATCTTTGCCCATTTCATAGTTGAACAGTGCCATTTGCGAAACTAAATCCCTGTAAACCAAATTGTTTGTGTCGGGCAACATGCGCAATGCCTCATCGTAATAATAGGCCGCGCTGTCATTTTTGTTTAACTTGTCATACTGTTTGCCTAATAAAAACAACAGGATGGATTGGTTTAATGGCGAACCTGGTTCTATCTCATTAAAATCAAGGGCTTTTCTACAGCAAACAATGGCAGGTTCCTGCATAAACTGGCCGGAAAACATCTCTGTAAGACGACCGTAAATCAATCCTATGAAACGCGGCAGGTGGGCTATTGGTAGAGACGGTGTGCACACCGTCTCTACAGACGGGAAATGCGTCTCCATGATTTCCAACGCCTTCAGGTATTCGCCGCAGGCCTCCACCACGCTATCCCGTTCATAGAATCCCACGCCATTAATATAATGCGCCCGCGCATCAAGGAAAACGAGGTTGTCGTTTCGGTTGGGAGATTGCGGGTCAAGCCCGCAATGACGGTTATCCTTGTGAGGATTGTCGTTTTGGGTGAGGGTTAGTCTGTCGAAATAGGCAACGGTCTGCTGCAATTCCGTACGGTTACTTTGTCCGTAGTCGTTTTTATACAACAATTCCGCAATCAGCACCTGGCAGTAATGCCCGTTAAACTTATCAAGGCTATCCGCTGCTGCACCTGAAGCAAACTCCTGAAGCATAGCAAAAGCACTATCTGACCGCCACCACATCAGGCTGTCAATGGCAGACAATTCAGCGACCGCCCCTTCTGCTGGGACCGGTTTTTCGACCATCTCAGGTGTCTTAATGCAAGCTGTCAAGAAGCCCAACAAAACCAACCCAATAAAAAAGAAACGTTTCATGCTATGTTGATTAAGTCAATACAAGAAGTTGTCGTACGGATACCTAATCGCGTGCATGTCGCGTATTTCTTTGTAAAGCAAATCCCTGAACTCCTGATAGTTATCGCGGTTTTTAGCGGAGATGAAGATGCAGCTCTCGTTCATCTTGGCCATCCAAGTCTTTTTCAACTCCTCGTAAGAGACGTTGCGCTTGGTGGGCGGCGTCAAGTCGTCGGGGTCTTTCTCTTCCCAAGTGTAGGCATCGGTCTTGTTGAAGACGACGATGGTCTTCTTGTCGGCGCAGCCCAACTCGGCCAAGGTCTGGTTCACCACCTCCATCTGCGCCTCGAAGTCGGGATGCGAGATGTCGACCACATGCAACAGGATGTCCGACTCACGCACCTCATCCAAAGTGGACTTGAACGACTCCACCAAATGATGCGGCAACTTACGGATGAAACCCACAGTGTCGGACAACAAAAAGGGCAGATTCTCTACCACCACCTTGCGCACCGTGGTGTCAAGCGTGGCAAAAAGTTTATTTTCTGTATACACTTCCGACTTGCTCAACAAGTTCATGATGGTCGACTTGCCCACATTAGTATAGCCCACTAGAGCCACACGCACCAGCTTGCCACGGTTCTTGCGCTGCACGGTCTTCTGCATGTCGATTTCCTTCAGCTTCTCTTTCAGAAGCGCGATACGGTCCAAAATCAAGCGGCGGTCAGTTTCAATCTGGGTTTCACCAGGACCGCGCATACCGATACCGCCACGTTGACGTTCCAAGTGCGTCCACATGCGGGTCAGACGCGGCAGAAGATATTGATATTGTGCCAATTCCACCTGCGCCTTGGCGTGCGCAGTGTGGGCATTGGATGCAAAGATGTCAAGGATGAGGCTAGTGCGGTCGAGAACGCGACACTCCAAGGCCTGCTCCATGTTGCGAGCCTGGGTGGCACTCAACTCGTCGTCGATGACAGCAATCTCGATATTCTCCGCCTTGATGTACTGGTGAATTTCTTCCAATTTGCCCGAGCCGAGGTAGGTAACGCTGCTCGGATGGTCCATGGCCTGCACGAAACGCGCCACGGGTACACCGCCAGCCGTTTCGAGCAAAAACGCCAATTCGTCCAAATATTCGTCAGTGCGCTCACGGCCTTGCTTTTTCGAGGCCACGGCAATCAGGACAGCCCTTTCGGGGATTTTTTCGTATGTGATGAAGTCTCCCATGTTTCTTTGGCTGTTGGCTGTTGGCTATTGGCTATTGGCATGTGCCAACAGCCAAAGGCCAAGAGCCAAAGTTAGTATTGTCTAAAACCAATGATTTTACGAACCTCGTTTAAGGTCTTCGCCGCGCTCTCGCGGGCCTTTTCTGCACCCATGCGGGCGATACGGTCAAGACGGGCTTCGTCGGAAGAGAATTCCTTGATGCGCTCGCGGATGGGGGCTACGGTCTTCTCAAGGTCTTCGGCCAACTGTTTCTTCATGTCGCCGTATCGGATGGAGCAGTCGTTCCATTTCTCATCGAAGTACTTCACCGTTTCCGGCTCGCTGACGATGTTCATCATCGTGAAGAGGTTCTGAATCACTTCGGGCTTGGGGCTGTTCGGCTCGGTCGGGCCGCTGTCGGTGACGGCGCGCATCACCTTTTTGCGCATCACCTTCTCGTCCTCAAAGAGGTAGATGCAGTTGCCGTCGCTCTTGCCCATCTTGCCGCTGCCGTCGAGTCCAGGCACCTTGATGGCGTCGCCGCCGAAGTAGTAGTTTTGTGGCTCGGGGAAGAACTCGACCTTGTAAATATTATTGAAGCGGCGGGCGCACTTGCGGGCCATCTCCATGTTTTGCTCCTGATCCTTGCCCACGGGCACCCATTTGGCGCGGTGTTGCAGGATGTCGGCGGCCATCAAAGTCGGGTAGGTGAACAATCCGGCGTTTACGTTGTCGGGTTGCTGGCGGGCCTTTTCCTTGAAGGTCGTCACGCGACCCAGCTCACCGATGTAGGCGTTCATGTTGAAATAGAGGTACAGCTCTATGGTCTCCGGCACGTCGCTTTGGATGTAAATCGTGGCCTTTTCGGGATCGATGCCGCAGGCAAGGTATTCGGCCAAGATGGTACGGGCCGACTTTTGTATGTTTTCGGGCGTGGGGTGCGTGGTCAGCGAGTGCCAGTCGGCGATGAAGAAGTAGCAGTTGTAGTCTTCCTGCATCTTCACGAAGCTGCGCACGGCGCCGTAGTAGTTGCCGAGGTGAAGGTTTCCAGTGGGGCGAATGCCGCTTAAAACGATGTCTTTCATCAGTTGTTAGTTGTCAGTTGTTTAGTTGTTCAGTTGTTTAGTTATTTGGGTGCAAAAGTAAGAAAAAAACAAAGTTGACAAAAATCAAAGACCAAGTTTTTCCTTTAATTGGGCAGGTGTCACCACAAAAGGACAATCCGGAAAATGCTTCATGTTGCCCGTCACCAGAAACACCCCTAAATCTTCATAAATAGCGGCTGCTTCATAAAAGCAAACGTCCTTGGGGTCGGGCAACTTTTTTTGCATTCTATAAGGATTGACCATTACAGCCTGTTTTGTCAACTCCGCCAAAATCACTTTTACCCATTCCTTGTTGAAACCGAACTTTTCTCTGTTCAACACAGCGACATATTCAGCCATAATAGCTTTTGAAAGCACAGGTGTTATCTTTCCTAAAAAGACCGCTTCAAGTATGGCAAAAGGCACAGAACGCCTATGGTCTTGTGCCAACAAAGCCGAAACGATGACATTGGTGTCAATTACAACAAACTGCATGGCAATCAGTTATTTTCAGCGTGTGCCAAGGCGATTTCTGCTTCAATTTCCTCATCTGCCATCCCAGCCTTGCCGTTTTTCACGGCCTCGGCATTGAGGGTATACAAAGCCTCCAATCCGTTTGCGGAGACACGAGGCTTCTCCTTGATTTCAAACGGAACTCCATTTTCCGATACAGACTTTTTCAAAAAAATGCGAATAGCCGTTGGAAGGTCAAGACCAAGGCGTTCAAACAAAGCCACTGCCTGCTCTTTAAGACTGTCTTCGACACGAATTTGTAATGTAGCTGTAGACATATTAAATAGGTTTATATATGATTTCAACTGCAAAAGTAATACAAATTCTGATATTATAATGCGTCTTTGAAAAATTCCAAAACAAAAAGCCCAAGAATTGCTCCTTGGGCTCTTTGCAAAATATAATACAATTGTTTACCTCACCACAAACTTCAGCGTTTCACCACCAACGGTAATGAAATACATACCTTGAGTCAATGACGACACATTAATTTGTTGATTATCAGTCACGATTTGGCCTGACAACAGGGTTTGCCCCATGAGGTTGGTGATACGGTAGGTTGGGGTCGGGAGAGACGCACGGCCGTGCGTCTCAACGAATAAAACGCCATTGGTCGGGTTTGGATAAACAGTGAATTGGTCTTCAACGTCCTCCTCAATGCCATGCAGTTCATCATAAATCGCGTCACAGTCCTCGTCGCCAAGTTTGAAGACCAGTTCATCCTCAATCCAGTAACAACGCAGGCCCTCCACGCGCACGCCGTCGCCGTTGTCCATCAATCTTTCGGGGAAGAAACTGGTGAGGTGGCCAATGCCACACACGATATCACCGCTGAAGAGGTCATTTGCATCGCTTACACGCAGCATCCGATAGATTCTGCCTTCGTATTCGATTTCCTCAACCGCGTCCACATGCATGTCGATGGGTCTTGTGCCGACAATGATTTCCCAATAGTCGCCCACCTCGGCTTCGTAGTCATACAGCACGGTGAACACGCCCAAGGTCTTGTTCCACCAATATAATTTGCCATCACGCTCATAGACATATTCATGCGTCACATCAGTATGTACATCCTTGTCATAAAGCGTGTTGATTTTCACAAGGATATGTGTCGGCTCATCTTGGACGATGGTATCGCCGGCCTGATACATATATTGGTAAGTGATGCTGCCGTTCTCGTTCTGGATTTCGTAGTACCATTCTCTTTGGTGGGTACCGGGACATTCGAGGCTGCCAGTTCCTCCTCCTGAAGTGAAGGCGAGTTCGCCAGGCATATTAGCATAATTAGTAACGACCAGCACATAGTATTCATCCGTTTGAGCTTCACTTGGAATCGTACACACTATAGGCGCAGAACTATCGTATGAACAATCGACCACTTTGTCCTGCGTCAATTCTTCGGAACTTTCAGGAAGCACATTGAAGGGGCCCCAACAGCAGAAATCCACGTCAAAAAAGCCACCCTCGCTTTGTACATTGATATTGATGGCAACATCGCCCGGTTCATCCATCTTGACGAAGAACCACGCCGGATTGGGTTGGGTGTAGAGACAGCCGTAATAAGGACCCGATTCGGCATTTTCTACATTAACGGTGAGAGGAAATTGGGGCTGGCCATCTGTAGCACATATTTGTATGGCATCAACATAGTAGGTGTTGTCTTGGGCTACTACAATCTCGCCCAATATTTCGACATCATCAACACAAATGGCGGACATTCCTGAACTGTAATAGTGACGAATGGCCAAATAGACTTCTTGACCGGCATAGCTGGAAAGGTCGCATGCGTAGTTATACCAATTACGAGGTCCTTGTAAAGTCCATTCCTGAAGTGCAGTCCAGTCGTGGATACCATCGTAGGAGATGAACACGCCAAAGTGCTCTGCTACGTAAACTTCATCCAATGCACAAGCCCAAAACTCGATTGCTGAAAAGTCTTCTCTCAATTTCACCCGTGGAGAAACAAGATAGTTGCAGGGAGTAAGGGGGTCACCTGTGGCATAGTCTCTGGAATATGACAGCACCATACCATTAGAATTGTGGCCCATTCCACCAATAGAAGATTCCCAATTGTGTCCGTCGCCATCGGCATCAATTGTGGTCCAACCCTGAAGGCCGTCCTCAAAGTCGAAATAAAGGCTTTGTGCCATGCCTCCAAACGCGAAAGCGAGCGAAATTGTTAATGTTAATACTAGTCTTTTCATGTCCGTATATTTTTGATTTTTATTTATTTACCACAAACTTCCGCGTCACATCGCCAATAATCATAAAATACATCCCCTCCGCCAATCCCAACACGTCAATCTGCTGCGTTTCAGCGATAATGCTGCCTGAAAGAACAGTCTGTCCAATGAGATTGATAATGCGGTAGGTTGGGGTCGGGAGAGACGCACAGCCGTGCGTCTCAACGAATAAAACGCCATTGGTCGGGTTGGGATAAAAGGCAAAAACGTCTTCCGTAGGTTCATCAAGGCCGTTGAAACTGGAATAGTAGAAATCCCATTGATTGGTTTGGCCCCAACCATCGGATGAGATGTGTTGCAACTCATTGAATACCGGCACACTCAAATCAAAGTCATCCAACCAATGGTCCCAAAACAAGGAAAAACCAGCTACGTTGTCGATGTTTATGGTGCGGTCGAATGTAAAATCCAAAACTAAACGCGAAATTGTCCATTGCTCGGTATCGTTATCATAACCATTGTATATGCCTATGGAGGTACAGTTGTTGTTTTCGTCGTATGCCAATTCGGTCTTTTCGCTGTAATACCATTCATCGGAATTTGTTATCGGTCTAAGAGAAACTCTCGTCAATAGGTTGCCCGCATTGTCATACTCATAGCGTTCTTTATTGTATGCGCCCCATTCTACAGTCGAACCTGGCTCGGTGTTGTGATAACAACGCGTCATTTCGTCGCAAAGCCCTTGCGCGTTGTAACTGTATAGGGTCTTCTCAAATGCATAGCCGACCAAACAACGCAACATGGATTGAGGCAGACCGTCCTCATATTCCCAGATTTTCTTTTCTTCTTCCACCCAATCATCGTTTTTGTAATTGTATTGGATGAAAAGCGTCTGGTTTCCTGCCTCGTCATACTCGTAGTTGTACTTATTCTGGAAATGCCAATTGGTGCCATTGTAATAGGATTGGATGGCTTCCGACAGCAGGCTTTGTTCGTTGTAGCTGTATTCCGTTTTTTTCACTGCCCCTTCTTCATACATCCTTATTGAAATCACGCGGTCAAGGTCGTCATAGGTATACTCACGTGAAAAACAGACATACCATCCGTTGGTACCGTTACGATATTCCGTTCGGCGCGTGCAGCGGAATTGGGCATCGTATTCAAACAGACACCTGGACCATCCACCATTCTTGATGCTGTCCAATTTCACGGTGTAACTATGATTATGGCGGTTCAGCCGATAGATTCTCGATGCCTCTATGTCGTCTGGGATTTGTTGTGCCGCGAGCGACACGGTGCAGCACATCAAGGCTGCTAAAATCATGGATTTTTTCATTGTATTATGTTTTTGATTGTTATTTATTCACCACAAATTTCCGCGTGCCCTCGCCAATGGTGATGAAATACATTCCCTGAGGCAAATTCGACACGTCAATCTGTTGGTTTTCAGCGGTAATGGTGCCTGTAAGAACGGTTTGGCCCATTAGGTTGGTGATATGATAGGTCTGGTCTTGTCGAGACGCACGGCCGTGCGTCTCAACGAATAAGACGCCGTCGGTCGGATTAGGATAAATGGCAAAAACGTCTGCCGTGGGTTCTTCGATACCATTGTGCAAATTGACGTAGATGGCGTCGCAATTGTCACGGTCGACGGTGAAGAGCAGGTTGCCATAGTTCCAATAGCAGCGTAATCCATGCACACGGTAATCTTTGCCGCGCGTCATCAGCCGTTCGGGGAAGAAACTGCTGAGGTGGCCGACACCGCACACGATGGTGCCGCCGAAAAGGTCATCCTCGTCGCTCACCCGCAGCATCCTGAACAATTGGCCTTCGTAATAATATTGATTCACAGCATCCACATGCATGGTTAGAGTTTCCGTGCCGACCTTGATGTCCCAACTGTCGCCGGGGCGGGCACCAAGGTCATACAGCACGGTAAACTCCATTAATTCACTGTTCCACCAATACACAACCTCGTCTTCCAAATACAGGTATTCGCGCGTCACCTCCTGATGCTCACCTTTATCATATAAGGTGTTGGTACGGATGATAATCTGTACATCCTTATGGTTGACGGTCGTGTCGGCGGTGTATTCTAAATGTTGATAGGTGATATTGCCATTCTCGTCCACGATTTCGTAATACCATTCGGAGCCATGAAATTCTATCAAACCGCTGCCGCAGTCTTCGGTGATGTTGGTGAATTCGTTCCAACCTTCAGCATTTTGATAGGCTTCCAAAGTGCTACATGGCACGACGATAGACAAATCATCGGGCAAATGCCAAGCACCTTGGCTGGGCGTACGCCTCAATTCAGGCGGAGTCATGGCCTTGAGGATCAAAGAATCCAATTCAGTGTCCTCAAAAGCACGTTCGACAACATAGTTGATGGAATCGCCCAAGACGACACGGTCAAGCAGTGCGCAGGAGCGGAAAGTCGACATTTCAATTCGCTGCACCAAATCGGGAACGACCAACTCTCCGGAAAGGCTTGTGCAATCGGCAAATGCCAATCCCCCAAGGGTTCTCAAACTGGCTGGCAGTTCGATGTGAGCGAGGCTACTACATTTTGAAAATGCGCTATTGCCAATCTCTGTGACACCTTCTGGGATGTTGATTTCCGAAAGGTTGGTGCATTCGCTAAAGGAACCCCAATCGATAATCGTCAAACTTTCAGGCAGATGAACGCTTTGCAAATTGCTGCATAAAACGAAATTCGATTGTCCGGTCGCCATCCAGCCTTCGGGGATGTCGAGTTCGGTAAGACCAGTACAACCCTGAAACACATATCCTTGTGAGCCTCCGTTATTTGTAAAAACAATGTTATGAGGAAGCACAAAGGCCTCAATTCCTTCACACCATTCAAAAGCAGAATTTCCAACGCTGATGTTTTCTGGAAGCGTCACCGTGCCCCGAATGCCGCTGCAACCACTAAACGCAAACGAGCCAATGATGTCTAACCAATTGTCCAAAGTCAACCCCGTGAGACCTGTGCAGCCTTCAAAAGCATACGAACAAATGACATTCAGACCGTTTGGCATCACAAGGTCGCCAGTCAGTCGTGTACAACCAGCAAAGCAACGAGGCCCGATAGTGTCCAACGTTTGCGAAAGCACAAGATGGTCGAAGCAATCGGCAAATGTTGAAATGGGAACATTCAAATAGGCAGGATTGATGGAATTTCCAACCTCGACTACGTAGTTAGGAATGATGAGGTCGCCCGAAAAACCTGTA
>JAEEGK010030949.1_pt1 | contig 10575 bp, 8 predicted proteins | sample 8958771 | NCBI WGS metagenome assembly JAEEGK01 (sample SAMN16246547, study PRJNA631951) | gut metagenome | biome: gut microbiome; feature: rumen; material: SC-attached | host: Bos | place: Iran: Karaj | collected 2018-10 | reverse complement strand
CTTCTTCGATGGTTTCCAGGACTTCGCGAACGGCCTGTAAGTACTCATTTTCGCCCGGATGCTTAGCTTCCAGAGCGGTCATAATTTCATTGACTTTCATTTGTTTGACTTTAATTAAAGGTTTATTGTGTTTTGTTTGAAAGTTTCTGCTTGTTTAAAGCGTTGCAAAGTTAGGACTTTTATTTGAACAATTCTCAAATTATTCAAAATATTTTCATTTTCCCACCCTACTCCACTTTGTTTTGCGGATTATTATCCTCCGAAATCACCTTACCCTTTTCATATTCAACAATTTTCGTAATGGTGCCATCGGGATTGTAATAGATCTCCTTTCCATGCTTGAGATTGTCGACATAAGGCACTTCGAGACATTTGTAGCCCGATTCCTCATAACCAACCTGCTTGCCCGTACCCATTTTGTATTCGGCCTTGCCAGCCAAAGCACCACTAGGATAAAAGATGAACCACGAACCGTCCATCATGTCGTCGACATATTGCCCTTCCTGAAAAACCTGGCCGTTGTCGTACCATTTCTTCGACTCACCATTGAGCTTTCCGCCGGCATAATGGTCTTCCGAGGCCAAAATGCCTTTCACCGAATAGGAACGACAGATGCTGTCGCGTAGGCCATGCTTATACCAGCATTCCATCTCAAGCGCGCCGTTTTTACGGAAACGCTGGTAACGACCCTCAAGCGTATCGTTTTTGTAGAAAGCCCGTGTCATCACCTGACCTTGCTCCGTATACCACACACTTTCGCCGTTCAGTTTGTCGTTTTCATAACGCAGCTCCGACTTCAGCTTGCCGTTCTCCCAATAGTCCTTCTGCACGCCATCGTTGCAGGCGCCAAGGGTGAATAGGACCAAAAGGAAGAGTATACTGTAGGGTTTAGTCATCCTCAGCGGTTTTCTTGAACGGGTCGACGGGGACTAATTCGATGTTGTCCTTGTCGTATTGATAGATGCTCCAATACAGGTTTTCCTTGCCTTCGTTGCCTCCTGCATTCAGATAGTTCTTGTAGTAGAAGCCATAATTAGTATGCAGCATCGAGGCTTGATAGCAATGCAGGCAATTGATCAAATCGTCGCTACCATATTGCATCAAGGCGTTGAGGAAATAGCGGCCCACATCGTAGCCCTCAAAGGCATATTGTTGCGGGTCGATGACATACTTTTGCCTGAAGCGAAGCACAAAATGCTTGGTTTCCTCGCTGTTGTAGTCGACAAAGTAGTCGCTAATATAGATAGCATTCATTTTCAGCAGGTTGTCGACCAGCAGTTTCTCATGCCGTTGCCAACCTGGAGCGCATACCAGCGTGACGGGGTAACGTTCAGCCGACCTGGTCAACGCGTTAAGCATCTGCGTGGCAAACACATTATCGTCACCATAGGCGATGATCACATTGTCGCGCACACCTGAAAGTTGCGACCTCACTTCCCCTATTTTACTGTAAGGATAACGTTTCACCGTGTTCGACAAAACGACTTCATTGGTCGTACCCGACTGGAAGTCACCGGTGGAATACACCTGGCCTTCCACGTCGATGGTAGGCACCATGCGACTTCCCATTTCCAAACGCTCACTCTCATTGCGGGCATATTGGAGGAACTCATCACCAGAAACCGTGACTTCTTCATTGATGGCCATGTTCAGATGGTGTTCCAATTGATCCAAAAAAGCCGAATCAGACTCTTTCTCACGGCTGACGATGAATACGTTGGCATTGGGATAATGGTTTTTCACCAAGTTGGAGATGGACAAGATCATACCCACATCGCCCGCTTTCGCCTTGATGACATTCGGGTTGTCTTCGATCACCGATTTACGTGTTGTCATAGGATTGACTACGGCGATGTCGTTGGCCTTGGCATATTCCTCAACGATTTCGAAAGAGTTGCCAAAGAAAGGTCCGATGATCAAATCAAGGTCTTTGTTCTGTATCTTGGCCACGGCATTTTCAGCAGTAGCGGTATTGTCGGTCACGTCGATGACGGTCAAATCAAGCTTCATCCCCTGTTTTTCCATGGCCTCGGCGGCAATCATGAAACCTTCATAGAACTGAAGGAACGACATGGGACGTGATTTCTTGGTCTTAGAAGCCTTATCTTTCGATAAATCAACACCACCGATATTATTCAAATACAAGGGCACCATCAGGGCCACATGATAGCGTTTGGTGGCATTTTCTGGAGAAGCGACGCAATCAGGGATGTCACCCGTATCAAAATCGAAAACCAACTCCCGAGGCTCTTGGACCTCCTGAGGCTCTTCTGGTTCTTCCACCACTTCTACGACCTCTTCCTGCACATTGTCCTTGGGAATCCAATAGAAATCAGTTATAGGTTGGATGGGAATCAGCACCACCTGGTTTTCAAACACATGGGAACCCACTGAAACATTCATGGCTCTGAAAGCATTTTCGTCCACTTTCCAACGTTTCAGCAACGAAGAAACGCGCTCATTGTATTCGCAAGAATGCACGATATAGTCGTTTTCGTTGGCAATTTGTGGAATGACGATGCGGGTCCCCTCTTTGGGATCCTCAAACGTCATTCGCGGATTGGCTTGTTTCAAATCTGCCACGTCAATGCCATATTCCTTGGCAACATCGTAAAGACTCTCACCGCGCTGCACGATACGAGCCTTACCGTCGAAGAAAGGATTCTGATGGGATTGTGGCGTCACAACGGCAGGAGTCTCTACTTCTTTAGGCTGTTCCAAAACGGGCTCAGGTTCCGGCTTAACAGGCTTCACCACAACCGTTTTGGGCTCAGGTTCAGGCTCCGGATCCACCACAACGGGTTCAGGTTCAGGTTCCACTACAACAGGCTCCTCTTTGGGTTCGGGTTTCACGGGCTTAACCTTCACCGGTTCAGGCTCAGGTTCTGGCTCGGGCTTCACCACGACAGGTTCTTCTTTAGGCTCATGTTTAACTGGTTTAACCGTAACAGGTTTCTGTTCGGGTTCTGGCTCGGGTTCAGGTTTGACCGTCACAGGCTGAGGCTCTTCCACCTTCGGCTCTTGGACGGGACGGACGGGAATACCTAATATGTGCCCAACCTTCAATCCGTCCTTCACCTCTGGATTCAACAATTCTATTTCTTCAATAGTCACGTTGTATGCCTTCGACAGGCCATAGAGTGTCTGCCCTTGTTTCACACGGTGCATATAGTACTCCTTGCCGCCGATCTTGGTTTTCTCAGTCGAACGTTCAATAACCTCTTGGGCCATCACATTGCCCGAAAGCAACATTCCAAAGAGGAAAAAGAGGAAGAAAAACAGTTTATTCTTCATTGTCTTACTCATTTACAGTGTTATTCCCATTCGATGGTCGCCGGCGGCTTCGACGAGATGTCGTAGCACACACGGTTGACGCCTTTCACCTTATTAATAATATCATTCGACACCTTGGCCATGAATTCATACGGCAGATGCACCCAGTCGGCGGTCATGCCATCGGTCGAGATCACCGCACGCAGGGCAATGGTGTATTCGTAGCTGCGTTCATCACCCATCACACCCACCGATTTCACGGGAAGGAGGATGGTGCCCGCCTGCCAGATACTATCATACAGGTTGTCGGCCATCTCATTTGGATAGGATGCGCTCGGCAGTTCGCATGGCCAACTGCGCAGCCCCTTGATGAAGATGTCGTCGGCCTCGCGCAAGATGCGGAGCTTCTCTTCGGTGACTTCGCCCAAGATACGGATGCCCAGACTCGGTCCAGGGAAAGGATGGCGGCCGATGAGTTCGCGCTTTATACCTAAAGCACGGCCCACACGGCGTACCTCGTCCTTGAACAACGAACGCAAAGGCTCCACAATCTTCAAGTTCATCTTTTCGGGCAGACCACCAACATTATGATGCGACTTGATCTTGCAACTAGGTCCGTTGACACTTACACTCTCGATAACATCGGGATAGATGGTGCCTTGGGCCAGCCAGCGGGCGCCTTCAATCTTTTGCGCTTCAGCGTCAAACACGTCGATAAACGTGGAGCCGATAGCCTTGCGCTTGGCTTCTGGATCGGTCACGCCAGCCAGCTTTTGCAAGAACAGCGGACCGGAGTGAACACCAATGACATTGAGTCCCATCTCCTTATAAGAGTCGAGCACATCTTCAAACTCATTCTTGCGCAGCAAACCATTATCCACAAAGATACAAGTCAGGTTCTTGCCAATCGCCTTGTTGAGCAACACAGCGGCTACGGTGCTGTCGACACCACCCGAAAGGCCAAGGATGACCTTGTCGTCGCCCAATTGCTGTTTCAGACTTGCCACCGTATTGTCAATGAAGGAATCCGGGGTCCAGTCGCCTTTGCAGCCACAAACGCCGAGGGCAAAGTTGGCCAACATCTGTGGACCTTCCTTGGTGTGGAACACCTCCGGGTGGAACTGCACCGCGTAGGTTTCCTCGCCTTCAATCTTATAGGCAGCATTCTCCACATCGTCAGTCGAAGCGATGATGCGAGCGCCCGAAGGAAGCTTGGCGATGGTGTCGCCATGGCTCATCCACACTTGTGAAGTCTTGCTCACACCTTTAAACAGAGGCGATGCCTCATCGACCACCGTTAGCATGGCGCGGCCATATTCGCGGGCGATGCTGCCATTGACCTCACCTCCAAAATGCTGGGCAATAAACTGGGCACCATAGCAGATACCCAACAGCGGAAGCTTGCCTTTGATACCCGACAAGTCGGCAATGGGTGCCTTCTCATCGCGCACCGAGAACGGGCTACCACTAAGGATCACGCCTTTGACATTAGGGCCGATGGCTGGGATTTTATTAAATGGATGGATTTCGCAATAGACATTCAACTCGCGCAGTCGGCGACCAATCAATTGGGTCACCTGCGAGCCAAAGTCAAGAATGAGAATCATTTCTTGCATACACAAAAATTTTGTGCAAAAATAGGACTTTTTCACGGATAAAACCGTATTTTTGCAGAAAAGTAAAACTATTATGGTCATAAATCTACTGCTTTACCACGTACTCCTGTTCCTCTCCGTACTTCCAGCTGCCCTGCTGATCATTTTCATTTATCGTCAGGACAAATACCAAAAAGAACCTTTCAAGTCGTTGTTCAAAGCCTTTTTCGGTGGCATGCTGTCCGTCGTGTTTACCATCGTCACCGTCAGGATCATCGACTACACCATAGGACTCATCCCCTATCTCAATCAGACCGTTTTCTACGACTCGTTCATCACTGCAGGCATCCCCGAAGAACTTTGCAAGTTCTTAGTTTTCATGATATTCATTTGGAACGACAAGAACTTTGACGAATATTTCGACGGCATAGTATATGCTTCCTTCATCAGCTTAGGCTTTGCCACCGTCGAAAACATCATGTACGTCATGCCTGGCGGCATTGGCACGGGTATCGTACGCGCTTTGATCTCCGTTCCCGCCCATTTCCTCTTCGGCGTCATCTTAGGTTATTTCCTCTCTTTGGCTAAGTTCAACAGCGACAAGAAAGGACGTTACATCATCATCGGCTTGCTCATCGCCATGGCTGCCCACGGCTTGTTTGACTGGCTGCTCATGTTCAGCGACCGAATGGGAGGTGCGTTAAGCTCCTTCATCTACACGTTCTTCATTGCTGGCGACGTCATGCTTTGGCGTCTGGGCATCCGACTCATCAAGAAGCACCAAAACAACTCGCTTATGCAGGCTCAGGAAGTAACGACCGAAAACGAATACGACCAAATCGACTGGAACGCGGGCGACAAGCAATAAATTCATATCTTTGCAGCAAATTTAAACCTTATCATTATGGCACTCAATTGCGGAATCATCGGCCTTTCAAGCACTGGAAAGACCACCATATTCAACTGTATATCAAACACCAAGGCAGAAATCGGTTTTGCCTCAAAATCCAATATCGGCATGTGTGAGGTGGTGGATGAACGCCTCAAACTCATTGACAACATCTCACATTCGAAGCGCATCGTGCCCGCCACGGTAGAAATCGTCGACCTGCCCGGCTTGAGCAAGGGCGGACAAGGCGTGGGCAACAAGCTCCTCGCCGAGGTGCAGACCATGGATGCCCTCATACACGTGCTGCGCTGCTTCGACGACCCCAACATTCCTCATAGCGAGGGCAGCATCGACCCTGTGCGCGACATGGAACTCGTTGATTTTGAACTGCAAGTGCGCGATTTGGATTTGGTCACCCGCAAGCTGGAACGCACCCAAAAAATGCTCAAAAACGGCGAGAAAGACTTCAAGAAAGCCTTCGATGTACTCAGTGTCTACAAGGAAACCTTGGAGAACTTCGGCAACGCACGCGACGCCAAAGTGGCCGAGGAAGACAAGAAATACGTACAGGACATCCAACTGCTGACGGCCAAGCCCATGATTTATGTTTGCAACGTGGATGATGCTGCGGCAACGACGGGCAACAAGTATTCCGAGGCCGTGAAGGCCGCTTTAAAGGATGGTCAGGAAATGCTTGTCATCGCCGGCAAACTGGAGGCCGAAATTGCCGAACTTGACGCTGACGATAGAGCCTTGTTTATGGAAGACGCTGGCTTGACCGAACCAGGCGTAAACAAGCTTGTTCGCACTGCTTATCACACTTTGAACTTACATTCCTTCTTCACCACGGGTCCCGATGAGACCAGGGCTTGGACCATCCACGTGGGCGACACCGCCCCCATCGCCGCTGGAGCCATCCACAGCGACCTTCAACGTGGCTTCATCCGCGCCGAAGTGATGAGCACCGAGGACTTCCTGAAATACGGCTCGGAGGCCGCAGTGAAGGAAGCCGGTAAGTTCCGCGTAGAGGGGAAGACATACATCGTACAAGACGGTGATATTTTGAACATTCGATTCAATGTATAGTTTTTAAGAACTACAGATTACACAGATTAAACTGATTTTCGACAGATAATTATGGGGACGCAAGCGTCCAAATTGGTACAGATGGTTGGAGAAACAAATGGATACAAATCAGTTTATATATAAAAAAGAAACCTATAACATTATTGGGGCTGCCATGGATGTGCATAGGACTCTTGGCATGGGATTTCTAGAATCTGTATATCAAGAGGCTATGGAAATCGAATTGGCAAAGCGTAACATTCCTTTCGTCCCACAGAAAAAAATACAAATACAATATAAAGATGTATTATTGAATCAGTATTATGTGGCAGACCTGTTTTGTTATGACAAAATCATAGTTGAATTGAAGGCTGTTTCAACTATTCTCCCCGAACACGAAGCTCAAATCATCAATTACATCCATGCTACTGGCATAAAATTGGGAATGCTTTTGAATTTTGGAGAAGAAAGTCTTTATTTCAAACGTTTTCCTAACATAACCCCCAAACCCATCTGTACTAATCCGCAGCTTTAGCTGCAAAATTTCGACGTTTCAGTTCTGTACAAATCTGTAAAATCTGTAGTTAAATAGAGAATAAATGGAATTTGTAATCTTAGTAGACAATAACGATCGCCAAATAGGTTTAATGGAGAAGCAAGCAGCCCATATTGAGCCGCATTTGCATCGTGCTTTCTCTATCTTTTTGTTCAATTCGAAAGGCGAACTTCTCATGCAACAACGTGCATTGTCGAAGTACCACTCCCCTGGCCTGTGGACCAACACCTGCTGCAGCCATCCACGTGACGGCGAGACACTGGAAGAAGCCACCTCACGGCGACTTTGGGAGGAGATGGGCATGCGATGCGAGATGCACGAAGTCTACACCTTTATTTATAAGGCACCTGTAGGACAAGGCCTCACCGAACACGAGTTCGACCATGTTTTCATCGGTCAGAGCGATGACATCCCTTGTATCAACACCGAAGAAGTCGCCTCATGGAAATACATGACCATAGACGACCTCTCAAAAGACATCGCCTTGTATCCAGGGCATTACACCGAGTGGTTCAAGATCACCTTCGAGGAAATGACACGCCACGCCGAGTTGATAGGCAAAAACTAAACTTGTAAGCAACTGGGCAGTTCCACTTTTTTTGCGAAAAATAATAGTAAGTATATTTACTATAAGTATTTTTACTATTTTTGCCGCGCAAAATAAAATTGAAAACGTTTAAATTTAACTATTATGAAACGCAAATTTCGCATCATTGTCGGAATGCTGCTATTAGCCATTCCGTTGTGCATGAACGCACAAGTTAGACCTACTAAACCTGCTCAAGACTCTAAAAAAGCAAAGGTTGAGAAAATAGAAAAAGAAAAGCCGGAAAAACAGGAAAGGCCGGACAGACCGGAAAAGCATGAAAAGCAGAAAGGCGGTTTGGAAATGCCCAAAATCTCCGGCTTCGTGCAAGGAATGTATCAAGCCAACCTGAGCGACAAAGGAGACCTTCTCGACAACACCTTGAGAATGCGTCGTGTTCGTCTTTCGGTCGATGGTAACCTTTCGAAAACTGTGAGCTACAAGATCCAAGGCGACTTCACCCGCAGTCCCATGTTGGTAGACGCTTTCATCAAGTACAAACCCTGCAGGGAGTTTGCCATCCAACTCGGTCAGTTCAAGACTCCGTTCACGCTTGAAAGCCCCATCAACCCCGTCAACCTTGAAATCTTCGACTACGGTGAGAGCGTACAACAATTAGTCGGTTACAAAGACGTTTGCGGCGTCGGTGCCCTCGGTCGTGACCTCGGTCTAATGGCTACCGGTAGCCTCTTCCCTGTTGAGAATGCCAATGGTTACCAATACAGCATCGTTGACTACGCCGTCGGCGTGTTCAACGGCAACGGCGCCAACCAACTCGACAACAACAACCGCAAGGACATCGTCGGTCGCCTCGAAGTGCATCCCGGCCTGAAAGACCTTACCTTGAGTGGTTCGTATTACTACGGCAAGTATACCAAGGACGACAACGTCAACTGCACCCGCAACCGTTGGGCTGCCGGCGCTCAATACAACGATGGCAAGTTCGTCATCCGCGGCGAATACATCAGCGGCAAGACGGGCTATCTTCCTACCATTATTCCCGAAGACCTTGGCTATTATAACAGCAACGGTTACTATGGCGTAGTTGGATACAACTTCCAAGCTGGTGAACAAAAGATCATGCCCGTGCTCCGTTATGAGCACTTCACCAAGGATGCCAGCATCACTAAAGGCGGCACCAATTGGTACACTGTGGGCATCAACTATTGGCCTCTGAAGTCCGTGAACTTCAAACTTGACTATTCACTGGTACAGAAAGAAGCTGGCGACAACTCACACCGTGTGGTCGGTATCTTGAGTTATAAGTTTTAACCAATAAAGCTTGAATCATTATGTCAGAAAACAAAGTATCCAACCTTTGGAAAAAGGAAGACTGGCTGGCCGTGTGGATTGGCTTCATCGTCATCGCCATCGGCTGCATCTCCATCCTTACCCAGAGCTTCGACTTCTCCGCCGCCAAGTTCAGCACCTGGCATTGGTGGGAAAACGTAGACGAAAAGAAATCTCTTATTGACCAATTCAACGGCGCCTTCTGGATCAAGTTGCTCCGCACCTTCTTGGTGCTTGGCATCCTGTTTGCCATCGGCATCAAGTTGCAAGGCGAGAAGATCGGCAAGTTCATTCCAGCCTTCATCGTGCTGTTCATCATCTGCATCGTGGTGCGTCTGGTGAGCGCCGAGTTCACCCTGAACCGTTACCTCGAGTGGGCCTTCTGGGCCTTACTCATCGGCCTGTTGATTTCCAACACCGTCGGCACGCCTGAATGGCTGAAACCTGCCATCCGTACGGAATTCTACATCAAGACGGGTTTGGTCATCATGGGCTTCTCGGTGCTGTTCTCCAACATCGCCAAATTCGGTCTTTACGGTCTCGGCATCGCATGGATCGTGACGCCTATCGTCATCATCTTCATGTGGTGGTTGGGCACCAAGGTGCTGAAGATCGACAACAAGCCTCTTGTCATCACCTTGGCTTCGGCCACCTCGGTGTGCGGTACCAGTGCCGCCATCGCCACGGGTGCTGCCTCCAAAGCCAAGAAGGAAGACCTTTCATTAGCCATCAGCATCTCCATTATCTTCACCATCCTCATGATGGTGTTCGAGCCTATGATCATCCGTGCCTGCGGTATGAGCCAACTCATGGGAGGTGCCCTCATCGGCGGCACCGTCGACTCGACGGGTGCTGTGGTGCTGGCTGGTAATGCCCTCGGTGAAGAAGCCGAGCAAGCTGCCGTGCTCGTGAAGTCCATCCAGAACATCCTCATCGGTTTCATCGCCTTCTTCGTGGCCATCTTCTTTGCCACCAAGGTCGACAAAGACCCGAACCAAAAAGTCGGTGCCGGCGAAATCTGGAACCGTTTCCCGAAGTTCATCATCGGTTTCTTCGTGGCCTCACTCGTTGCCTCCTTCATCATCCAGCCCATCACCAAGGGCATGGATTTCAACGGTGCCTCTGCCGTGAAGGCCATCAACGGCGTGCTCGACCAATACAAGAACTGGGCCTTCGTGCTGGCTTTCACCAGCATCGGCTTGGACACCAACTTCAAGAGCCTCTTCAAGCGTATGCAAGGCGGCAAGGTGCTCTGGCTCTACATCATCGGCCAGGTCTTCAACATCGCCCTTACGCTGTTTGCAGTGTGGTTCCTGCTGTC